>Ga0210044_10005130_pt1 | contig 17846 bp, 18 predicted proteins | sample CryGey13umfilter_2_FD_183959 | JGI IMG/M metagenome (GOLD analysis project Ga0210044, IMG submission 183959) | Groundwater microbial communities from aquifer in Utah, USA - Crystal Geyser 4/9/14 3 um filter (SPAdes) (version 2) | ecosystem: Environmental > Aquatic > Deep subsurface >... | reverse complement strand
TAAAGAGAACCTTAGAAAAATTTGATGATATCAGGGTCGTTGGGGAAGCATCGACGGGAAAGCGTGCGATGGAGATCGTCGATTACGCCAAGCCCGACGTTATCATTATGGACGTAAAATTACCCGACAGCGATGGCATCACTACGATGAAAAATATCAGGATGCGCAACAAAAACGCCAAGGTCTTAATGTTCTCGGGGTTTGACGACGAGTACTATGTTGTCCGGGCGCTTGAGAGCGGTGCGAACGGATACCTGCTTAAAAATGTTGGGGGAACCGAACTCGTGGAGGCGGTCCGCCAAGCCGCGGATGGCCTCAACCCGATATCCCCCCAGCTAACCGGCAAAGTTATCCCCCTGGCCAGGCAGAACACAAAAGTTTCAGACCGCCTGACGCCTCGAGAAAAAGAAGTCTGGAAACTGCTGTCAAACGGGTCTTCAAACGCCGAGATCAGTAAGACACTCTATGTTTCGGAGAGCACGGTCAAGTTTCACATCCGCAACATCTTCCACAAGCTCGGCGTTAAAAACAGGGTCGAAGCCGCCAAAGCGGCATACCGCTCGACGGTGGCATAACAATCAAGCGACTCTTTTGGGCACGTATCCCATTAATTATTTTAAAGGCCGCATTGCGGCTCTACCTGCTAAACCTAGCCTAAAGGCCGGTTAAATACTAACCCTAAGTTTGGAATTATAAGTCCTTTTTTATGGAACAAATACATAAACCTTTGTTTTGCTCTTGAAGGTGATGCGCTGTTTCTTTGAGGACAACGGGTGGTTTAGGAAGCAAAGGTAAGGCATAAGCAGGAAGGAGGAAGAATATGCGGAACCTTAGGAGAATTTTTGCACTGGCGGCCGTTGCGTACTTAATCGCATCGCTGGTTGGTTTAGGGGGAGTGCTTGCCGGCTCGTCCGCCCCGCTCTCGGTTGATAACGCCAAGGGTGAATCGCTGACGGTGGGCAGTGTGAGCGTATCCAATGACGGGTCCAACCTGTCAGTTGTTTTTTCAACTGACAGCGGCTACAAGTTGAACTTCACCGTAATTATATTCAGGGGTAACCCGGGCGGAGTCACAAGCGCGATGTCGTATGGTAGGACACAGTACCTGATTTCTAAATCGGATAACAACCATAGCTACTCAATTCCGCTCTCTGAGATAAAGAACAGCGATGTAACTATATTCGCATCGGCGGACGTGGTTGTTAACGGCAAAAAAGCGTTTATGAACGTTGAGTTTAAAGTGCCTGAGACCGAACGGTCGACGACCACACAACTGCCCACGACCACAACGCAGGTAACGACGCCGAACTCAACAAGCTCCACCGCACCTGCCACAACAAGCACGACCGTGGGACAAGGTACGACAAGCACGACGGCGGGACAAGGTACGACAAGCACGACTGTAGCGGGAGCAACGAGTTTGACCGTAGCACCTACGACGACCACAACGCAGGTTGGCATGACGGCAGTTTTGGCAAGCGCTACTTCAACATCGGTACAGCAGCTTGTGACAACGACCAGCCGTCCCAAAATTCCGAGAAAAAGGCTGCCTTTTACAGGAATGGAGTACAACTGGTACCTGATAGGCGCGATGCTTGCGCTAACGGGTGTGGGACTGTATGCGGGATCGATATGCAGGTCTGCTCCGCCGGCCCTTCATTAGGGGGACATCGTACTAAGAAAATACTGGCCACAAGGACAGTTAAACACTGACCCAAAGACGGAAGTAAGTTCGCCGGTCGGGTAGTAGCATAGAACTAAGGAACACGAGCAGTTAACTATTATGAGTATTTGTTTGGAGAAGCGAAGCCACACGAGGATCCATATGATTAAGGCATTAGTAGTTGATGAGGATACCGTCTTCCAGAACCTGCTGAGCAAGCTTTTAGGCTCACACGGCATCCATGTTGTGGGGCGGGCCTCAAGGCTTGAGCAGGCCATCCTGCTTTATGAGGCCACCTGGCCGGACGTTGTTTTGATCGGCCTTAGCTCGGTGGATAAGGACAAGCTGGAAGGGCTCTCTAAAATCAAGGAGCTGGATCCAATGGCTAAAGTCATCGTCCTCTCGATATTTAACTCGGTTGAGGATGTGGCGCACGGGGCGGAGGCCCTGATCGATGCTTACGTCATCAAGGGCTCTTCGTCAAGGAAGATCGTCAGCGCAGTTGAAGGAGTCGTCGCGGATATAAAAGACCAATAAAGAGCAATAGAGATCACTAAGGCTTCAACAGGAAACTGTAGAGCATAGAAATCCGGCAAGTTTAGCAAGTTTAGCAAGATACGATTGATGAAAGGAGGTGAAATTTAATGAAAAAATTCCTAGTTATAGCTTTAGCGATGGCGTTATTGCTCGGCATGAGCAGTCTTGCATTTGCAAGCAGGATAAACGAGCGCAACCTCAGCAATTTTAAAGGTGGTGCTGAAGTCAAAGGGAATATCATCAAGCATATCTTCTTTCACAACAATGTTGATGCTACAACCGGCGTTGCGAACGCGACCGGTAATGTAAGCCTGACCTGTGCCGGCGGTTCAGCTGAGGCCGATTCATGTGGCGAGAACGGCTGTGCTACCAACACAAGCGCAAAAGACGTCATCAACCATGGTACCGCGGATGCGTATACCAATCCTGCAAACGCTCTGAACCAGGCAAACAACTCGGTGGAGAACACCATCACCGAGGATGCTGAGGCTACAGCTGATTGCAATGTATGCGTAAGCGGCGAGTTTGAGTGCGACGGCGCTACTGGCCTAAGCCACTCATTCACGGATGGGAACAACGACGGCAAGTGCGATATCTGCGGCGGTTGCTGCCCGGCTGTTATCGATGGCGATATCTGTGAGTTCATCGGCATCGACAACGATGTTGATGCTACAACCGGCGATGCCAACGCAACTGGTAATGCTTCAGCCACAATCATCGATCAGAATGATAAGGCAAAAGCTTGCAATGACGGCTGTGCTACCAACACAAGCACAATAAACGTATCCAACACAGGCGATGCTAACGCCGAAAGCGGCCCGGCTGTTGCAACAAACCTTGCAGACAACTATGTCGCAGTCGATATCTTCAGAGGCGCAATGTCAAGCAAGACTATTGATATTTGCGTAGATTTGATGGCGGACTAACAAACAGTAATTTGGGGGAGGACCGAGTCCTCCCCCAAACCAATTCAATACGCAGATTAAACAAAGATTTATACAAAGATTTATACAAAGATTAATTACATGGGATTGAATATCACTGGTAAGGGATTAACGTAGAGAGCGCTAAAAGTTTATGACTTAGCGAAAGGGGGTGAACCGGTGATAAAGAAGAGGATTTTAGCCTGTTTGGTGGCTTTATGCCTTGCGATCAGCCTATCCGGATTGCCCGCATTAGCAGATACAGCGGACGAAACAACGCAGGCCGTGACCCAAGCGGAACAGCCTGTTTCTTCGCAAATGCAGGCGGATAGCCAAAACTCAGAACCCACGTATTGTATCCAGCCAACGGGAGATCCTGAGCCCGCAGGCGAAATTGATAGGTATTACGATAGCTCCGAGTATATACAAGCGCCCCGAACTGGACAAAGGTCGACCCCGATCCAACAAAGCAGCGATCCGATACAGGTCACCGTCGACCAGGATGTAAATGTAATCGTGGATAGCCAGGCCAAGGCGACGACCGGGCAGGGGGATTCACGAGGTACGCAGATTACCAACAGCGTCGGCGGAACCTCGCAGGCGATTGCCGTAGGAGGCTCGGGCGAGCCTGTCGATCCAAGCGACAGTGGGGCGTATGCGCAAAACGGTGTGACCAAGCTGGTCGGTAACGTGGGAACAGCCGACGCATATACGGGCCAGGCGAAGGCCGACAACACCATGGACGGTAACACCGCACGGATTAGTTCGGACGTTACGGTATCCGTGGGTAGATACGGTGAGATAGATAATAATTCAAGTATTACCGTAAGAGCTTCGTTATATTACCTGGCGGTGGTAGCCGGTTTGGCTACGGCAAAAACCGGGGACAGCGCCGCTCTTGGATTGGATGCCGATAACTCGCTCGACAGCACCGACAAAGCCTTTGCGAAAGGCGATGCGGGGTCGTCGTTGGCGGGCGGTATTTACGACGGGAGCGCTCTCGCCACTAATGGGAGCGATAACTCAATAGCGAATACCGGCACGGCGCTTGCCGCAACTGGTTTGGCGAACGCGGGCAACGATATGCAGGGAAACGACATTGAGATGGCGCCCGTCGTGAAAGCGATCATCAACGTCTGCGGCGATATCATCAACTCGAACGTAACGGTAAATTTGATCTACAAATTCATAGCGATGATCACGGGTGTTGCGAGCGCCACATCCGGAGATTCCGCGGCAATTGGAGCCGATGTTGATAATAACATCGACAATTCCACCAATGCGAAGGCTATCGGCGATGCGCCGGCGGCTACCGCATCGGGCAGCGGCTCGTACTCGGATGGAAGCGCAGTTGCCGGAAACGATACAGGTAACCAGATCGCAAACGATGGCCGGGCGGTCGGTGTATCCGGCGATGCCGCGGCGTTAAACTTGATGAAGAACAACGATATCTTCATCTCGCCGATTATTACAAGCGAGATCGACCTTCTCGATAATATGGTGGGCTCCAACGTAACAATCAATATTATCTACAACTTCTGGGCGCAGATACTGGGTAAAGCAAACTCCACGACGGGAGATGCGGATGCGTTTGGTACGATGGCGGATAATTCTATCGCAAACACATCGTCGGCAACTGCGATCGGCGATTCCGCCAAGCCGTCTCTCATGAACCATGGCGAGCAGGCGGATGGGGAGGCGATAGCCCTTAATGACGCAGGCAACTCCATCAAGAATAACGGGTTGGCGACATCGGCAAGCGGAAACTCAAATTCGTTGAATACCATGATGGGTAACAAGATTAACCTATCGCCAACGCTTACTACGGTAGCCATGGTTGTGAAACCGTTGCTGGATGGTACGATTGTCATCGATATCGTCTATGATATATGGGCGAGCCTCATGGGGTCGTCGGATACGTCGGCCGGGAATGCTGTGTCGGTGGGCACAGTTTCCGTTAACACGATCGGCAGCAAGTCGGATGCTGTCGCAATCGCCGACGTGACTGCGGGCAAGCCGGATGGATCGGCTACCGCCCTCAACTCATCTGATAACCAGATCGAAAACGATGGCGATGCCAAGGCGTTTAGCGGTTACGCTTACGCCACGAGCGCCATGACGGAAGCGCTGATATCGGTGACGGGGTGCCTCGAACAAGACATACTGGCGGACGGCACAAAACCCGCGATAGAGCGCAACAACGCCATAAAGGCACAGGCAAACGAGGAGGCAAAAGCCCAAACAGGAGATACGACAGCTACTGGGGATAAAGCCCCGCTTAATAGGGTGAATTCCACCGCGATTTCAAAGAATATCTTTGGAAACGACCAGGTAGCGGTCAATGATCATGATGCAGACATCTTCAATAAGGGCGATGCGACGGCAATAAGCGGCTATGCCGTTGCAAAGACGGGCTCGACGGAACCAAACAGAACCGACAATGTAATCTTGATCGGGTTTAACCCGGCCAACGAGTGCCCAACAAGCGATTGCGGTCAGGTAAGCAGCGCCGCTCAGTCTACGGATAACCAAGATGCGACGGTGCAAGCAAACCCGGACGCCAAGAACGGCTCCCCAGGCGGGGACGTCACTGCGCCATCGGCAAATGGCGATAGCGGGGGTGCTAAGCTCGGTGGAAATCAGGACAACATTGCATATGCAGCATATACTGCAAGCGATTATCACCCGATCGGCTTGCCGTTATGGCTATGGGTGATCTTGTTCAGCATACTCACTGGATGGATCAAGCTTACGCTAATTGTAAAACCATGGAAGGTATTGAAGCGCTAAACGATTAAGACCTTGTAGAATACATAAAGAAACTCAAAAACGAAGAAGGGCCGCAAGGCCCTTTTTCTGATCATGGGCACCATGAATAAGCTTACGTGCTGCGAGGCTTCTAAAGGAGGCCATTTTCAGCCGTTTAGCCGGCAACTTCATACATCCCCCAAGTCTGCCAAAGAGAAAATACCACAGTATTGAGCTGCGGTTACTATCCTTAAGGATAGTAACAACCTGACCTTAAGGATAGTATGGCCAATTTTGGCAATTGGCACTATTACCTGCGTAAATCCAAGATATTGATATGTGTTTGCTCGAACGCCGCGGCCCGAGGAAACAAACCTATCAGAATTATCGGAATAAATTTGTTTGAACCGATTTGTGATTGGCAATAACCTTCAATGCTCCGCAGCAAACCAAGTTTGCAAGTTTGAGGTTTTATCTACGAAAGGAGGTGAACTTTTTGAAGAAACTCTTAGTAGTGCTACTGGCGCTGGCGCTGGTACTCAGCATGACCGGAATGGCTTTTGCCCGCTGTCCCGTAAGGCCCGAAAAACCGAAATGCTGCCCGACACAATCAAATCATGCTTGTGTAACCCAAAGGGCCACAATCAGCAATTATGTGAGCGCAACAACCGGTCCTGCGGTTGCCGTTGGTAACGTCGGGCTCACGTCCATAAGAAACAACGACTCGACTGCCCGTTCTTGCTCGGGATGCGCAACGAACACGGCTCCTATCAGCGTGAACAATATCGGCACCGCGTTTGCTGTTAGCGGCAATGCTACTGCATCCAATACCGGCACGAACACAATTACTCAAACGAGCACCGTTACGCAGTCAAATACAAGCAATTCAACATCCACACAATGCGGAGTAGCTGATAATCAAGAGTAAGTGTTCATGGGATCCGAAGCGCGAGGACTACATAAGCCCCGCGCTTCGGGCCTGGATTACTAAAATGGCCGCCGGCATATCAAAGCGATTAGAGCGGCCATTTTAGATTTTAATCGTTAGTTAGCGGAGAGAAACATCCATTGTCCCTTAACATTCTGCGCATAGACGTTCCAGCTTTTCTTTATTGGCGCTATATGGTTTGCAGTAATAACGCCGTCCACTTTCATAATCGCGATATCCTTATAAACATTACCGGTACCCGGGTGCTTCCATGTGTCGACGAACCTGGGGGTATGAACGATAAAGTCTTTCAGCAAGACATTATACTGCTTCTGTAGCTTGCTCTTATACTGAACGTAGCGCGTCTTTTCAATCCGGGCCTTCTCATCCGGGTGCAGGTACGAGTAAGTATCCTCGTATTTGTTCTCTTTTTTCGTCTGCATCCAGCGGTTTGCCGCTTCAACCGGCGTTAGCGACAGGCTAAAGGATTCCTCGTTGATTCCTTTATCCACGGCAATCTTTTTAACTACTTTTTCATACCCTTTCCCTTTGATAATAACCGTATGTATGCCGGTCGGCAGGTTCCTGACCGCAAAAAAACCGGATTTTACCGGCTCGATGTTTTTGCCGTCGACGCTAATCTCAAGATTCTTTGCCGGCCGCTTTCCTGGATAATTCTCCATAACCGCGCCGTTGAGGCTTCCTTGTATCCCGAGGGCAAGCTTTGCCGTTTTAAAGACCCCTCTATTATCAGCATGCGATAGCTCGGTATATCCAAGACCCGCTAGAAGCGCTACAAGTATAAAGATGCTGGTGATAACCCAGATCCAAAAGTACCACCGCCTGCCTCGTTCACCTGTTTTTCTAGCCATATGCCCCCCACTCATTGAACTCCTCCTTTTCGCTAGTGCGAATGCTGCTCTTTCTTTACCCGAGTGACGGCTTGTAAAAACTACCCGTCTTAAAAATCTTCGAGCCCACGCGTTAATCCGTCCTTAAAGGGGAATTAAGTTAATGGAAAGGAGAGACCCATGGAGGAATCGACCAGGCTTATCCGAAACCCGGACCTTGTTTTCAGGGTCGTTAACGAGGAGGGGGTTATCTACAATCCCCGCACCCAAAGGCTTCATATGCTCAACGCAACGGCCCTCATGGCATGGCACTTGTGGGACGGCGACCACAGTCTCTTGGATATCGTTAATGCGGTCATATCCGAGTACGAGGCCGATCCCCAGGGGGTAATGAACGATATCAGCTTATGCGCCAAAGAGCTATGCCGCCACGGTCTATTATCTGATAGCAGCCATACAGGTAATTAATACACGGGAATGATCGCCTAAATTATTCACCAACACGGGGCTTTTTTAGCGCCTACGTGATTTATTTATCCGACTTAGGGGAAAAATGTAGGCAGCGATTTTAAGCTTTGAACGTGGCCCACTGCAATCTAAGGCTTACGATAAGAGAGGTTACTGTGGAAGCAAAACAAAGAATTAGTCTGAGCAGCTACCCGCTGCGCGGGATAGATTCGGCATCCTGTGTTATTGACGGGCAAACCCTGATAGTCCAGTCAAAAGACAGAAGGCTCTTTGTTTTAAATGCCACCGGAACAAAGATATGGGAGCTATCCGATGGCAAGCACGAGCTGCGCGAAATCATCAAAGCGCTTACCGCTAAAAGCAAAAAGCCGGAAAGCCAGATACGTAAAGAAACCGAAGAATTCATCAAAGAGCTTGTCGAAAGGGAGATCCTGGTGCTGCTAAAGCATCCGTGGGATATAGCCGCATAGGCGTGTGCGCATCTAAAACCTGCGATACGGAAAGGGGACCACATGTCGGGCACGAAAAATACTTTCGAAAAGATTCCGTTTGTCGACTTAAAAAGCCAACACTCGTTTTTAAGCGCCGAAATCGAGGCGGCGATTACCCAGGTTCTTGCCGAGGGCGGATTTACGCTGGGGGATACGGTTAAAACGTTTGAGGATGAGTTTGCCGCGTTTTGTGACACACGTTTTGCCGCCGGCGTGGGCTCGGGAACGGATGCGCTTCATTTTGCGCTGCGCGCCCTCGGAGTCGGCCCGGGCGACGAGGTCATCACCGTACCCAACACCTTTATCGCCACTGTCGAAGCGATTGTTATGAGCGGCGCCCGCCCCGTATTTGTGGATATCGACGAGGATACGTATCTTATGGACACATCCAAGCTTGAAGGCGCGATCACCAAAAAAACCAAAGCGATTATCCCCGTACACCTGTACGGTCAGCCCGCCGATATGGTTGAGGTTATGCGCATTGCCGCCAAACACGGGTTAAAGGTCGTTGAGGACGCTTGCCAGGCCCACGGCGCCAGACTTAGGGGGAGCCGCGTCGGTTGCTTTGGCGATGCCGCCTGCTTTAGCTTCTATCCAAGCAAAAACCTTGGCGGAATCGGAGATGGCGGCATCGTTGTGACCAACGATGAGGCTATTCAGGGGCGCGTTATGCTGCTTCGAAATCACGGCCAGGTTGATAAGTACAGTCATGTCGAGCCCGGTTTCTGTAGCCGCCTGCATGGGGTCCAGGCTGCGGTTTTAAGTGTTAAGCTTAAATACCTCGACCGCTGGAATAAAGCACGCCGCTATAACGCCAGAATATACGATTGTCTCTTCAGGGACTCAGCCGTTGTCCCGCCGGTCCGCGCCTCACACCATTCGGGCGACCATGTTTACCACCTCTACGTCGTGCGTGTCGATGGGCGTAACAAACTGAGGGCGTACCTTTCCGGGCAGGGGATAGAAACAGGCATTCATTACCCGGTACCGCTTCACCTGCAGCCGTCACTCAAGGGATACGGTTATAAGAAGGGCGATTTCCCGGTCACTGAAAAGGTGGCGGAAGAGATCGTGTCGCTCCCGATGTTTCCCGAACTGAAGGAATCCGATATCGAGCGCGTAGCACATGAGGTTATCGGTTTTTCACTCAAATATCCCAAGGTGGCTTAACACCGCTTTTGCTGAAATGCCGATGCCCAGATAGCAGAGGCTAAGTAGGGGCTATTATCTCAGTCCTTAGCTCTGTGTGAATTACCCTAAGTCGCTACTTTACCTATAGATACAGGAATAGCAAAGCATTTGAGGCACTTTCATTTTTCACAGATTTTGCTGTCGGCTGAAGCATTTAATCTATAAATGCCTCTATTTAAAACTTTCGAATAAAAAGCCACTTCAAGCGGCCAGTAGCGCTACGCTCACCCCTTGTACTGTTAAATTCACATCCATGGTGTATTGGCAATCACCGGTTCGCATACGTTTACAACACTCTAATTTTGAGCATAACTCCAACGTCTTAGATGTCTAGGCGGAAAACTCAGGTGCAAAGAAAAGGCATTTACCGTGCTGAAAAATACTTTTAGGCTTATCTGTCAGTTGAATAGTAGATGTGCTGGTAGAAAGAGCAATACATTTAAACAGATTATCGCCTATTTACTAGCTGGGATTACCTCGTATTTCATTAGGGCAGCGATCCGTACGAGCAGTTTGACGAGGCCTAAACCGAGGGTTATCGATGATCTTGCCACCAGCATTCAAGGCAAGTATGAGGATTTACGAGGCCAGGTCGAGGCTATAGCTGCACACGTTTATGAGAATATCGGATATTATTCACCGAGCATATGGACACATCCCTCACATATCATCAGGCTTGGCGTCGGTGATTGCAAGAACCAGGCTTCGCTTTTACAGGCCTTGTTTGAAAGGTGCGGGATTGCGTCGGAACTGATTGTCGGTGTGACTAATAGGTTGGATGGCATGTCTGATGTGCATGCCTGGGTACGCGTTGAGATAGACGGTGTAAGTCTTATATGCGATTCGACCATCTCGGGTAAGGCCATGGACGTAGCCGAATACGAAAATGCGGTAAGCGGGCTAGTTGATATAACCCCGGAGTACCTTCTGAAGGAGCCGATATCGGTAACGTACGGTGTCGGAAAGTTATCTTACCGGTAATGGTGCCGGCAGGATCAAATAGTCGCATGGCACTTATGCACATGAGAAATAACTAGACTTAACAGAGGGAGGTGATGGTGTGAAAAGAGCGTATGAAGCTCCAAAAATTGTTACATATGATGAGGAAAAATTCGATCCAAAATACCACAGAATCAACAGAAGCCGTCTACGCTTTAGGGGCCTATCTGTGTCATCAAACCACGCTTGCCCCTGCACGTGCGTGCCAAAATCAGGATAAACGTGGCGAGGGTTGGCTTATAAAAGAAGAGCCAGTTGATGCCATGCGACTATTTGATCTTATCAGATTACACTAGGCACATGTGTCATAGACAAGTTCATGCGAAAGGTTTCTGAATGGGAGCTATTCAACAAAGAGGAGAGATTTTAAGGAGAGAGCCCGGTGCCTCAACTAATTACAACTTTTATGGTATTTCCGTAGAGGTTATAGCCGAGAGCAAAGACTTGATACATGCGCTGAATCATATCTTCGCGCATTTTATGTGCGGAAAAGAAGGCAAGGCAGATTTAGCAGTAGAGCTTTCAGGTAAGAAGCGGTATCTTACAGCCTCCGTTCGTTCCGGTTTAAAAAGTTTTTCTTTTGATACGTGGCCTATTGCCTTATTAACCCCATCGAGTTCAGACGGGATGAGATCGTACAAGGTAAAAAGCGGCCTGGGCTTTTATGAGCTGCTGAGAACCGCCTACTTTACGGTTTTCTCTTTTGTGTTGGCTAACCTTGGCGATTTCTTACAATTTCATGCCGGCGCCGTTGCCAAAGGTGAGGCAGGAATAATTTTCCCCGGTGGCTCCGGCAGCGGTAAAACGACCCTTGTTCTTGCGCTAACAAGGGCTGGGTATAGCTTTTTATCTGATGAGGTGTGTCTTATCGACCCTTCTAACCTAACCGTATCTTCTTTCCCGAGGAGCGTCTTCCTTGGCAAGGATGTCATCGACAAGTTCTCAGACCTTAAAGTTGGCAGAAACCGCGGAGACATCTTCATCACACGCGAGAAAAAATGCCTCATTGAAATCGATAAGAATTCGGTTTACCAAGAACGCTTACCTGCAAATATTCGCTATATTGTATTTCCCAACTACCAGCCAACAGAAAAAACAGACCTTAAAGAAATCACCGAAAATGAGACCATCGCACGACTTATAGCGGCAGGAAGCGTATTAAACATGACCCATCTCGGCGCTGATCAAGGGGCGGTGCTCGACTCCATTGTTGAAATTGTAACCAGCGTACCTTGTTTCGAACTGGTTACCTCTAATTTGGATGGCGCATTAACGGTTATCAATAACTTGATGATTTGAAGCTCTCCAATCCATATTTGCCCTGCAAGCTAAGTACCATGAGCTGCGTCGCCAGCTACCTTTACTGATATTTTAGCTAAGCTATACATATCCTATGCCTTCAGTGCCCGGTTAAAGGACGCTGGAATGGGATACTAAGATTGGCTTGTGGGTCTACCCTCAATATAAAAATAATAAATGGTTGTTTAGGTGGTTATTGTCATATCTAGCAGCATAGATTAGCAGTGGCCTCGTTTTTCGCAGTGTTTTATTGCGAACAAGAAGGGGTATTTCTGTTTCCTGGCTCACCTTAAATTAGGCATTCGGTATCCATACCAGGAAGAGCGAGGCGATTTCAATTTACGCAGTGGAGACTGAGCGGTTAATCAAAATATTTTACCCGCCGCGAGGCTTACTTAAGGTTGTATCCAAATCACCGTTGAAAAGTGAGTTGACGGCTGTCGATGAAGTCAGCCTTAAGGTTAACGAAGGCGAGGTCTTCGGGCTTCTTGGGCCGAACGGTGCCGGGAAGACGACACTTATAAAAATGCTTTGTACGCTTATTCGACCGACATCCGGGCGGGTATTGATCGGTGGGGTTGATATTTTGCAAGAGGAAGATAAAGCCAAACGCCTTATCGGCCTGGCCACGGCGGATGAGAGAAACTTTTATTGGCGTCTTACAGCCCGCGAAAACCTTGAGTTTTTCGCCGCTCTCTCCAACGTTCCCCGGGCTCGATTAAAGCGAGCAGTGAGCGAAGCGCTGGAGCAAGTTGGTCTAACCGACGCAGCCGATAACATGTTCTATAGTTTTTCGAGCGGCATGAAACAAAAACTTGGAATCGCTCGGGCACTTCTTGTTAATCCAAGAATCCTTTTTCTGGACGAGCCGACCAGAAGCCTTGATCCAATAACGGCGTTAGGCGTCAAGCAACTTATCAGGAAAAGGTTCGCTGATGATCAGGGTAAAACGATTTTCTTGTCCACCCACCGGTTGGAGGAAGCCGAGCAGCTTTGCGATAGGATCGCGATAATGGACGGCGGCAGGGTAATTTTTGTTGGTTCGGTTGGTGAGCTGAGAAAAAAGGTCACACAAAAAGACAAGTATATAGTTGAGACAAAAGGATTATCCGATAAATGGCTGGCCAAGGCGGCATTACGCGAAAGCCTTCATGATATATCTCTGAGTAACATCGATGGCAATGGAAGCTGGAGGCTTGAGGTAAAAACGCGGGAAGGCGATAGTGTTTCGAAACTTCTGGGTGAAATCGTGGCCGGCGGCGGTCGAGTTGTTTCGTGTTACAAGGAGCAATGCCGTCTGGAAGACTTATTCATCGACCTGGTTAAAGGAGGCCGATCAAACTGATGCTAAGTAAAATCATAGCCTTTTTAAAGCGAGACTTTAAATCTGAAGTAAGCTACCGCTTTTCTTTCTTGATGAACCTCTTCAGCATATTATTTTCGATCGCCACCTTTTTCTTTCTCTCAAAACTCATTGGTAAATCGGTCGGCTTTCAACTTAAGGAGTATGGGGGGGATTACTTTTCTTTTGTCTTAATAGGCATAGCGTTCTCCAGCTTCTTAGGAACCGGGCTTAGCAGCTTCTCTTCAACAATTAGCGGTGCCCAGTCAGAGGGGACGCTTGAAGCAATGCTTATCACTCCAACTAAGGTTTCGGGGATTATCGTCATGGCCTCTCTGTGGGATTTTCTAATGACAGCTTTTGACGTGATCTTATACCTCGCCCTTGGCTCGTTGCTTTTTGGCGTTAACTTAAGTAAGGCCAACGTTCCAGGTGCATTGCTCGTGCTTATTCTTACAGTAACCGCATTTAGCGGGCTTGGGATAATTTCAGCCAGCTTTATTATGGTGCTCAAACGCGGAGACCCGATTAACTGGCTATTTGGAACCTTCTCGAGCTTCGTCGGAGGGACCTTTTTCCCGATAACCGTGCTGCCGGTCTGGCTGCAGAAGATGGCCTACTTGTTCCCGATATTTTACGCGCTAAGGGCGATGCGACATGCAGTATTACAGGGGTTTTCTTTCATGGCATTACTTCCAGACATCGCTGCGTTGGCGCTATTTTCCTTAATCATCCTGCCAATCAGCATGGTGGCATTTAAAAAGGCTATTAAGTTTGCAAAAACCGATGGGAGTTTGGTGACGTATTAATGAAAGCACTTATCGCAGGAGGAGCGGGTTTTATTGGGTCGCATCTTTGCCGTTTACTACTAGCAAAAGGTTTTGAGGTTATCTGTGTCGATAACCTAATGACCTCGACATTGGACAGTATTGCAACTCTAATGGGAAGAAAGGGCTTTCATTTTATTAAACATGATATACGGGTACCGCTAGCAATTGGTGGCATTGATTATGTTTTCAACTTGGCAAGCCCGGCAAGCCCTATTCATTACCAAAAACGGCCAATTGACACCCTGATAATTAATGGTACCGGCACATATGAGTTGCTTAAACTTGCGGTGGACAATAAAGCGCGTTTCCTATTGGCCTCAACTTCAGAAGTTTATGGTGACCCAAAGCTACATCCGCAACCGGAACAATACTGGGGAAATGTAAATCCGGTTGGAGTACGCAGCTGTTACGATGAGGGGAAACGTTTTGCTGAATCCCTTACCACGGCGTTTTCAAATGAATATTCACTAGATACGAGGATCGTGCGGATATTCAATACCTACGGGCCATTTATGCGTCCAGATGATGGCAGGGTTATACCTAACTTTGTGAACCAGGCACTTAAAGGCAGACCGATGACCATCTATGGCGATGGATTACGTACACGCAGCCTTTGCTTTATAGATGACTTGGTTCGGGGCCTTTATCTTGCGGCTATTTCTGATTCCATCGATGTAAAGCCAATAAACATCGGATCGGGCGATGAGAGGACGCTATTAGAGCTGGCAAACCTAATTAAGGCATTAGTTGGTTCATCCTCTGATCTTAAATTTTTACCAGCTTTAGAGGACGAACCAACTAAGCGGAAGCCCGATATAACTAGAGCAAAGCAAGCTCTAGGATGGGAACCATTAACAAGTTTGGAAGAAGGGCTAGCGGTGACTATAGCTTGGTTCAGTGAGCTAAGGTCACTTAAAGAGGAGACTACGCATGAATATCCTAGGTAGTAAACTGCATATATTCAAAGATAATGCCTTTAATCGAACAAGCTTTTCATTACATGCAAAGCGGACCCTAGATGTCTTTATAGTATTAGGTGCAATACCGCTATTGCTACCAATATTCGCTACTATTGCTGTTTTAATCAAGTTTGACTCTAGGGGCCCGGTCATATTTAAACAAACCAGAATTGGCAAAGGCGGCAAGCCGTTTAACATGTATAAATTCCGCTCTATGTATGATGCTGATCACGATAACGCTCATAAGGATTTTGTGCGTTCGCTCTTTAGCGATCAGAGCCAGCATACCCATGATACTATTTATAAGGTTATAGACGATGGGCGGATTACACGGATAGGTGCTTTTTTACGGAAAACCAGCCTTGATGAGTTACCACAGCTTGTAAATGTACTTAAAGGGGAAATGAGCCTAGTGGGCCCGCGACCTGATCTGCCGTATTCTGTTGAACTCTACGAGCAAAATCACCTCAAACGCTTTATTGTATTGCCAGGAATAACTGGCCTTTGGCAGGTCAGTGGACGGTCAAGTACATCACTGTTGGAGATGCTTGATCTTGATATTGACTATGCTGATAACTGGTCTTTCTGGTTAGATATCAAAATCCTTGCACGCACAATAATAGTTGTAATAACGGGACAGGGGGCATCTTAGATGATGAATAAAAAAGTTAATGTGGCACTTATTGGCTATGGTTATTGGGGGCCCAACTTACTGAGAAATTTAAAAAGCTATACAGAGTGTAACGTTGAATATGTGTGCGATCGTTCGCTAGACCGGTTGCACAGGGTAAGGAATCATTACCCTAACCAGCCAGTAACTCAAGATTTCAACTCCGTTATCAACAATCCGCATATAGATGCGCTTGTCATAGCCACACCGATATCAACTCACTTTTCTCTGGCAATGCGGTCTATTGAGGCCAAAAAGCATGTGCTGGTTGAAAAACCACTAACAGATAATGCACACGACGGCGAGGTACTGGTGCGGGCCGCTTCGAGAAGGGGTGTAAAGCTTATGGTAGGGCACACCTTTCTTTTTAGTCCGCCGGTTCGGAAAATTAAAGAGATTATTGATAGCGGCGGGCTGGGGAGTATCTACTATGTTTCTATGAGCAGAGTTAACCCAGGTCTACACCAAAATGATGCAAGCGTAATTTCCGATGTTGATGTTGTATGGGATTTAGCGCCCCATGATATATCGATGTTGCTATATTGGCTAAGTGAGGAGCCGGCTAGCGTACATACATGCGGCCGTGGTTGTATGCGGCCGGATGTGCCGGATGTGGCTTTTATTAATATAAGCTTTCCATCCGGTGTAATTGCTGAAATCCATCTAAGTTGGTTATCACCCGTGAAGATTCGTCGCACGATGGTTGTCGGTAGCAAAAAGGTAATTATTTACGATGATACCGAGAGCATAGAAAAAGTTAGAGTTTTTGAGCATGGCGCTGAGTTCGTGGAAAACGAGTCTTTCGGCGAATTTCTCTGGTCGTATCAAACCGGTGATGTCTACGCACCGAGGTTGGATAACTATGAACCACTTGCGTCTGAAATCAAGCATTTTCTTGATTGTATAGTCAATGACAACAACCCGATTACCGATGGGTTAGCGGGATTGCAAGTTGTTAGAACACTTGATGCGGCAAGTAAATCGCTGTTGGAAGCAACAAACACTTTTGGGGAGGGGTCTAATGGAGGCAATGGACAGCATGATCGCAAGCCTGAACATGATCTATCCTAATGTATCAATTGGTGATGATGCGCTGATCGAAGCTCCATGTGTAATTGGAAAACCTCCGCGCAACACCGCTGCAGGAGAACTTGCGACCGTCATTGGAGAACATGCAATTATTCGTCCATTTAGCACCATTTATGCGGGCGTTGAAATAGGTGCGCGGTTTCAATGTGGCCAAGGTGTAAGTATTCGTGAGGGCAATACTATTGCTGAAGATGTTAGCATCGGAACGAATGCCGTGCTGGAGTATGGCAATAAGATTGGCTCAAGGGTGCGCATTCACACCGGGTGTTTTCTTGAGGATGTTACGCTTGAAGATGATGTAATCATTGCACCGCATGTGGTATTTACCGACGATCTGCACCCACGTTGTCCCCGTTACAGCGAGTGCAGAGGTGGCGCGATCGTAAAATGTGGAGCGCGAATCGGCGCTAGCGTAACAATTTTACCGGGCGTAACTATCGGTGAAAATGCGCTGGTTGGCGCCGGGTCTGTTGTCACCAAAAACGTTCCTGCCAATGCAGTAGCCGTTGGCAATCCCGCAAGAGTTGTAAAATTTATTGACGACCTTGAATGTAGTAGCGGAATATTTTCCAGGCCGTACGTATGGGTGTCGCAGAAAAAAGCCAGTTGAGAGATAAAGGTAGGGATGAATAAAATTGGCGTTATTGTATTTCCACCATATCAAGCCAGGCTTAAGTGAGCTGGTTACTGCAAATATAGACGGGCAGAGGATATTCTTCGCTAGCGACGTTAATTGGTGGGGTACGGCAAACGGCCCGAGTCCGATCGGTAGCGGGGACGCAATTAGTTACCATACTGATTCCGTAACCGGTGTTAGAGTATATGATGTGGATGCCGATCCATGGCTAACCAGTGCCC
>Ga0210044_10005127_pt1 | contig 17854 bp, 18 predicted proteins | sample CryGey13umfilter_2_FD_183959 | JGI IMG/M metagenome (GOLD analysis project Ga0210044, IMG submission 183959) | Groundwater microbial communities from aquifer in Utah, USA - Crystal Geyser 4/9/14 3 um filter (SPAdes) (version 2) | ecosystem: Environmental > Aquatic > Deep subsurface >... | reverse complement strand
TTGGCATCCAGAGTTTTAACGATACACATCTGCGGGCATTGGGGCGTATTCACAGTGCCGATGAGGCGCGGCGTGCCATCGAAATTGCACAGCGGAATTTTGATAACATCAATCTCGATCTGATGTACGCGTTGCCGCAGCAGACCTTGGAACAGGCGATGTGCGATGCGCAGACCGCATTGCAATTTATGCCGCAGCATCTGTCCTGCTACCACCTGACGCTGGAGCCCAATACGCTGTTTGCATACCAGCCGCCGCCGTTGCCGGACGACGATGCAAGCAGCGAGATGCAGAACCAGATCGAAACATTACTTGCCGCGCACGGTTACGAACATTACGAAACCTCGGCCTTCGCCCAGCCCAAGCGCCGCTCGCGCCACAATCTGAATTACTGGCAGTTTGGCGATTACCTCGGCATCGGCGCGGGTGCACACAGCAAACTGAGCTTCCACGACAAGGTGATGCGGCAGGCCCGTTACAAGCAGCCCCATGCCTATCTGGCTGCGGTGGCGCAGGGATCGCCGGTGCAGGACGAACATCGATTGGGTAAAGGGGATCTTGCCTTCGAGTTCATGATGAATGCGCTGCGTTTGAATGACGGTTTCGATGAAACGCTGTTTCAGGAGCGGACCAGCCTGTCGCTGCTGTTGATTCGCAACGAACTGGCGGAGGCCGAAAAACGGGGGCTGTTGCTTCGCAATGAGCAACGCATCGCACCGACCGAATTGGGGCAACGCTTCCTGAATGATCTGTTACAGATTTTCCTTGCGCCGAAAAACTAGATCCCACACACTATGCCCGAGACGCAGGCCGCGTTGCTCGAACTTGGTGAGCGGACGATAGGCAGGGCGAGGCGCGTAATCGGCGGCGGTATTTTCCAGCAGTGGCTCCCCGGTCAATACGCGCAATACCTGTTCGGCGTAATCCTGCCAGTCGGTGGCGACATGGAGGTAGCCACCGGGTTTTATTTTCTGCACCAGTTTGGCGATGAACGGCGACTGGATCAGCCGGCGCTTGTTGTGGCGCGCCTTGTGCCACGGGTCGGGGAAGAAGATATGCACCCCGTCAAGGGTGTTATCCGCAATCATGTCGCGCAGCACTTCCACGGCATCGTGTTGCATGATGCGGATATTGCTTAACTGTCGCGAATCGATCAGCTTGAGCAGATTACCGACACCGGGCGTGTGCACTTCCAGCGCCAGATAATCGATTTCCGGATGCGCCTGGGCGATGGTTGCCGTGCTGTCGCCCATGCCGAAACCGATCTCCATAATCTTCGCTGCGTGGCGACCGAAGGCCTGATCGAGATCGAGAGGGTGTGTAGCGTAAGGAATACCGAAGTGCGGCAGCCATGTGTCGATGGCGCGTTGCTGCCCCGGTGAAGTGCGCCCCTGGCGCAGCACGAAGCTGCGGATGTGCCTGTTCTTGAGGTCGGCGGTGTCGGTCATGGTAAAAGCATTGCCCGCAGATTTCGCAGATTAAACAGATTAAGAACCGTGCTTAATCTGCGGGAATCTGTGTAATCTGCGGATGAGGGATTGATTTTATTTGTGCGCCGAACCGATGATCCCCGATGTCGGCGAACTCGGGCTGGCACTGTAAAGTTTCTTTGGCATGCGTCCGGCAAGGAATGCGCTGCGTCCTGCTTCCACTGCTTGTTTCATCGCACTCGCCATCAGCACCGGATTTTGTGCGCCGGCAATGGCGGTATTCATCAGCACGCCATCGCAACCCAGCTCCATCGCAATGGTGGCATCCGATGCTGTTCCCACCCCCGCATCCACGATCACCGGCACGCTGACACGATCCATGATGAGTTGCAGGTTCCACGGGTTGAGAATGCCCATGCCGGAGCCGATGAGCGAGGCCAGCGGCATGATCGCCACACAGCCGATGTCCTCCAGTTGTTTGGCGATGATAGGGTCGTCCGAGGTATAGACCATCACCTGGAAACCATCCGCCACCAGCGTTTTCGCGGCGGCGATGGTCTCGATCACATTGGGATAAAGGGATTGCGGGTCGCCCAGCACTTCGAGTTTGACCAGTGAGTGTCCATCCAGCAGCTCGCGCGCCAGGCGCAGCGTGCGCACCGCATCGTCGGCGCTGTAGCAGCCGGCGGTGTTTGGCAGATAGGTAAATTTCGACGGCGGCACGGCATCCAGCAGATTCGGCTCATTGGCGTTCTGGCCAAGATTGACGCGACGAATCGCTACCGTGACGATCTCCGCCCCACTCGCATCCAGTGCGGTGCGCGTTTCGGTGAAGTCCTTATATTTACCGGTGCCGACCAGCAGCCGGGATGAATAGCTTTTGCCTGCGATGATGAGTTTGTCGTTCATTACATTCTTCCTGAATAGTTGTTAACCGCCGCCGACCGCAACCACGATTTCGAGTTTGTCGCCGTCGTTCAGTTGCGCTGTGGCGAAGGTGCTGCGCGGTACGATTTCGCCGTTGCGCTCGAGTGCAATACGTTTGCCGCTGTAGCCCATCACTTCTATAAACGACGTAATGCTGATGGGTTGGGAAAATTGGCGGGACTCGCCGTTGATGCTGACCGTTATCACTTCGTTTGTCCGTGTTAGAATCCGCGCCGCATTTTACACCAAGCGGGTGTAGCTCAATGGTAGAGCAGAAGCTTCCCAAGCTTAAGACGAGGGTTCGATCCCCTTCACCCGCTCCAGTCTTGGTAAAAACGTCCGGCAGCATGTTTGGCCACCTCTTGTAATCAAGCTCCGGCAGTAGACTCTCATGCTGATATCTCAGTCTGGTCGAAGTTGTGCTCAACGCCGGTTATCGCATGCCGGACCTGAATATCGTTGAGTAACGAAGCGTTATCCAGTGCATGCGAAGTGGAAGCCGGGAAAAATGAAAACCGTTGCGCTGCTGCAGGAGCATCCGGTCGATCAGCCAGCTGCCGCAGAGCGTGGTGCGAAATACTGCATTTGCGATCTGCCGGGGGGGGGTGATGCCCGGGGAAAAACGATGATGCAAGGAGTACAATGCGTACATAGTGTTTGGCGAGCCAGCCTTCTTATTAAATTGCGGGCAGCCAAAAAATCCGTCATACCCGCGAAACTTCGCTCTGTCCGTTTCGCGGGAGCGACGAAACTTGGGTTTTTCGAGATGCCTTGTTGCGGGTAACCGATGGTGACAGTAGTCGTACATATCAGGCAAGACAAAGTTGAGACCGGGCGGGCGGGCGGGGGAGGTGTCTGCCTCCCGATCGCCTGCGATGATTGCGGTATTTACGGTCTGTGTCGCGAGGTGAACGGTCCCGATGTGGATCTGTCCATGCTTGAGACCATTGTCAAGAGTCGCAGGCAGTTCAAGCGCGGCGAGTTGCTTTACCGCATCGGCGAGCCCAGGCGAGCCGTCTATGCGATTCGCAGTGGTTCGGCCAAAACCTATGTATCAACCAATGACGGGCGAATGCAGATCACAGGCTTCCGCGTCACCGGTGAATTGCTTGGTCTGGATTCCATCACCGCAGGTCACTACACCAGCGAGGCGAGGGTGCTGGAAACCACCATGGTGTGCGAAGTCCCCGTCGACGCGTTGCAGGCGTACAGCAAGGCAATGCCGTCGGTCAGCCAGCAGATGCTCAGGATTATGAGCCAGGAGATTGTCGGTTATCAGGAGCTCATGCTGTTGCTTGGGACGAAAAATGCCGACGAACGCCTTGCCACTTTCCTGTTGAATTTTTCCCGGCGCTTTCAAGCGCGCAACTATTCACCGACAAAATTCAATTTAAGTATGTCGCGCAGTGATATCGGCAACTATCTCGGTATGGCCGAGGAGACGGTCTGCCGCGCGTTCTCACGTTTCCAGGATGAGGGGCTGCTGACCACCACACGCCGTCAGGTAGAGATTCACGATCTGAACCGCCTCAAAAATATTGCACGCAGTTAACTCGAATGTTGCGTCCTCGCTCTTGCAGCAACCCGCTCGATTAGCCCTTCCTGGCGTTTATTTTCCGACCGTTTTGATCGGATATACAAGTGTGAATAAATGAAGTTTGGTTGACTTGCGTCAGGGATTGCCGGTTGATTAGCGGGTATATTCCTTCCGCCTAAGTTTGAAGTTCATTTGATGTGGGTTGTCGCATTGTGCGTGCTGGTGTGGTCGGCAGCTCCGTTGGGGGCATTGCGCAAGGGCAATCCGCCAGGTTTGTAATTGCAGTAAGGTAAGGATGTGTTGCCGGGCATGTTTGCCGTCGGCGCATTCCGTTATTTTTAAAATCGCTCTGGGGAGGAGACTACTGTGGAAGCTAATCAAGCGACAGCAGTAAAGTACGATATGGAGGTTGTGCGCTGGTTCACCATCGCCGCCGCCATTTATGCAGTGGTGGGTACGCTGATCGGTGTGTATATCGCAGCGGAACTGGCGTGGCCGTTCTTGAACTTTGACATCGCGGAGATCACTTTTGGTCGTCTGCGTCCGCTGCATACCAATGCGGTGATCTTTGCGTTCGGCGGCTGTGTGCTGTTTGCGACCGGTTTCTACATCGTGCAGCGCACGGGGGCGACCAAACTGTGGAGCAACGGCCTGGCCTGGGTGACTTTCTGGGGCTGGAACCTGATCATCGTGCTGGCCGTGATCACGCTGCCGCTGGGCTTGTCGCAAGGCAAGGAATACGCTGAATTGCCATGGTGGGTGGATATCGCGATCGCGGTGGTCTGGCTGATGTACGGCTTCAACTACATCATGACCATCGGCATCCGCAAGACTACGCACATCTACGTGTCGAACTGGTTCACGATGGGCATGATCGTCATGATCACCTACCTGCATGTGGTGAACAGCCTGGCAATCCCGGTGGATTGGGCGACTTCCTACTCGATCTTCTCCGGTGTGCAGGATGCGATGGTGCAATGGTGGTGGGGCCACAACGCGGTCGGCTTCTACCTGACCGCAGGTTTTCTGGCCATCATGTATTACTTCGTGCCCAAGCAGGCAAATCGTCCGATATTCTCCTACCGTCTGTCGGTACTGCACTTCTGGGCATTGACCTTCGGTTATGTCTGGCTGGGTGCGCACCACCTGCAATACACCGCGTTGCCTGACTGGACCGGCTCCCTCGGTGCGGCGGTTTCTCTGGCGATGATCATCCCTTCCTGGGGTGGCGCGATGAACGGCATGATGACCTTGTCCGGCGCCTGGGACAAATTGCGTACCGACTACATCCTGCGCTTCCTGGTGGTGTCCCTTGCGTTCTATGCGATGTCTACCTTCGAAGGCCCGGTGATGTCGATCAAGACCGTGAATGCCCTGTCGCACTACACCGACTGGACTGTGGGTCACGTGCACGCGGGTGCCTTGGGCTGGATGGCCATGGTGTCCTTCGGCGCGATGTACCACATGGTGAAAAAACTGTGGGGCGTAGAGAGGATGTACTCCGAAGATCTGGTGAACGTGCACTTCTGGCTGGCCACGATTGGCACCGTGGTTTATGTCGTGGCGATGTGGGTCTCCGGCATCATGCAGGGCCTGATGTGGCGTGATTATGACGAATACGGCACCTTGACCTACACCTTTGTCGAGTCTGTCTCTGCGATGCATCCGTATTACGCGATGCGTGCGATCGGCGGCGCGATCTTCAACCTGGGTGCATGGATCTGTCTTTACAACGTCGTGATGACTGTGCGCACTGCAAGTGCCGCGCGCAGTGCAAACGCCGTTCCGGCTAACGCATAAGGGGAGTGAATAACATGTCAGATCATCACGACAAACTCTATTCGACAAAATTGGAGGATAAGGCTGAACGCAGCACCTTGTTGTTGTTCGTCCTGACGGCGATTGCGGTGGCGATCGGCGGTATCGTCGAAATCGTTCCGCTGTTCTATCTGCCGAACACGGCGATGTGCCAGAACGATCCTACCTGCAACAACACGCAGCACAAAGATCTAAAAGGTAATGTCATTCCGATGGATAAGATCATCTGGAATCCAGCTACGTCAGAACACAAGAAACTGGCGGACTGGCAACCGGGAGATGGCGTACGTCCTTACACTGCACTGGAAACAGCAGGTCGTGCCGTGTTCATCCGCGAAGGCTGTTTCCTTTGTCACTCGCAGATGATTCGCCCGTTCCGCGACGAAAAAGACCGTTATGGCCACTACTCGATCGCGGAAGAGTCGATGTACGACCACACTTATCAGTGGGGCTCCAAGCGTACCGGGCCTGATCTGGCGCGCGTTGGCGGTAAATATTCAGATGAGTGGCATCGCCGTCACTTGCGCTACCCGCGTGATGTGGTGTCCGAATCGGTCATGCCCAACTACTTCTGGCTGGAGCAAAAACCGGTCAATGTAGAAAGGACTGTGCAGACGCTGAAAGTCATGACCATGATGCCGTTCAATCCGGTGCCGAAGACCATTTATACCGACGAGTACATCGCCGGTGCGGCGGCCGACCTCGAAGGCAAGACGGACATGGATGCGCTGATCATCTACCTGCAAGGGTTGGGCAACCACGTCAAGTTCGAAGAAGGCGTGAACTACCGTGACTAAACTGCTGGAACACTTTGGCATGGATGTGCAGGCCATGACCTCGAACGACTGGCTGGGTGTATTTTTCGTGCTGGTCGCGGCGCTGGGCATGGTGCTGACCTATGTCATGGTGTTTCGGCCGTCCAACAAGAAACAATTCGAAGTCCAGAGCCGCATGGCGCTGGACGACGATGACCCTACTAAATTGGGAGATAAACGATGAGTGACAAACATAATGCAGGTGATATGCCGACAACCGGGCATGTTTGGGACGATGATTTGGCTGACTACACCAATCAGCCGCCAAAGTGGTGGATGCTGGGCCTGACTGCCAGCGCGTTGTTTGTGGTGGTGTACTGGCTTTGGTATCCATCTGTTCCGGTTTCAACGGCGAATGGCTTCTTTAAAGGTATCGGTGGCTGGACCGCAATCGGCGAGATGGAAGCCGACCAGAAGATTGTTGATGACGTGCGTGGCAAGTACGAGGCCAAGCTGAAGGACATGGCGCCGGCGGCAATTCTGGCCGACAGTGAGTTGACAGAATATGTTACCCGTTCCGGCAAGGTGCTGTTCGGCGACAACTGCGCAGGGTGTCACGGCACCAATGGCGTAGGCACGCGCGACAAACTGGGCCTGTTCGCGCCCATCCTGATTGACGATGATTGGCTATACGGCGGAACCATCGATGCCATCCATGAAACCCTCGTTGGCGGTCGTCAGGGCATGATGCTGGCGCACGAGGGTGTGCTGACCGAGGCGCAGATCGACACGCTGGCCAATGCGATTGCCGTCGGCAAGCCGACTTCCACCCCGCTTTTCGCGGAAAGCGGTTGTACCGCCTGCCACGGTGAAGACGGCAAGGGTATCAAGGCCATGGGTTCAGCCGACCTGACCGACAGCGTTTGGCGGTTCGACAGCTCGGTTGAAGGTATCAAGAGAACGATCAAATACGGCGTGAACTCCGGTGATCCGCGAACTCGTGTGGCGGTGATGCCGTCCTTCAAGGCGGCAGGAAAGCTGTCCGATGCCGAGATCAAGAAACTGGCGGTGTATGTGTACAAGTTTGGCGGTGGTCAGGCTGATGCAGCGGCTCCCGAAGTTGCCCAATAATTCTGTCCTGCTGCGCGTGGTGACAAGCCACGTGCAGCGTCTTTAACCGAGGAGAAAACAGATGAACAGTATCAATAACAACATGGTGCTATGGGGCGTGATTCTCAGCGTCGGGGGCACATTTTTGGTAGGTGCGTGGTTACTCTTCATGGCATTCCGCAACGCCACCAAGGATAAGGACAAGAACAAAGAATAAGCTGTGGCAACAGACTGATGGGAGGGGAGCTTTGCTCTCCTCCTTTTTCTTTTGTACCTAAAAATCACTGAAGCGTCCAGCTCGAGGCGTTAGAATTATAAGGTTGAAGATTGAGGTGGTTGCGCCACAACGGCAAGAGTATAACTGGGGGAGCGGGATGGATCAGCAAAACGAAAAAAAAGAGATGGGTGAAGTTACCACTCTCTATCACGAGTTTGAAACCTGGACCGTCAATACCGGCGGGCAAACGATCCATGCCAAGCGCATGCCCGGATTTTTCCGCACCTTTAAAAACCGCGCCCAACTGGCATTGTGGCTGCCCTTCTTCTTATTGCCCTATCTGCGCTGGAACGGGAAGCAGGCAATCCTGTTCGACATCGATCATAACCAGTTTCATTTCTTCAACCTGACCGTATTGCCGCAGGATATCTGGATGCTTTCGCTGATTTTGCTGGTGGCGGCGATGACGCTGTTCGCCGTGACATCGGTGGCTTCACGTGTCTGGTGTGGCTACTTCTGTTTTCAGACGGCGTGGACCGACTGGTTCACCTGGCTGGAGAACAGGATCGAGGGCAATCCGACCGCACGCCGCAAGCTGGATGAGGCGCCATGGAGTTTTGACAAGCTCAGGAAGAAGGGTTTGAAGCACCTGATCTGGATGCTGATCTCGTTACTGACCGGCATCAGTTTCTCGATCTGGTTCGTCGATGCCTTCGATTACTGGAACAAGTTGCTGCATCTGCAATTGCCGCTGGTCGGTTGGGTCGTGCTGAGCATGTTCTTTTTTGGCACTTATCTACTTGCAGGATTTTTGCGTGAGCAGGTCTGCTTCTGGTTGTGTCCCTATGCCCGCATTCAGGGGGTGATGAGCGATAACCAGACCATCCTGCCCACTTACGATTACACCCGTGGCGAACCGCGCGGCAAGCTTCGCCGCGGTGGTGAAGTGGTCGCGCCGCAGGGCGATTGCATCGACTGCTTCCAGTGTGTGCAAGTCTGCCCGACCGGGGTGGATATCCGCAACGGGCAGCAGCTGGGTTGTATCACCTGTGGCTTGTGTATTGACGCCTGCGACGTGGTGATGGACAAGATCGGCAAGCCGCGCGGCCTGATTCGCTATGCCTCTCTGGATGAACTGTCCGGCAAGCCGAAGAAAGAGATGTACCAGCACCCGCGCACTTTGGTTTATATCGCAATCATCCTGCTGGCCTTGGGCGGCATCGTGTGGGGGCTGACACACATGGGTGCGATGACCCTGAAAGTCGTGCATGAGCGGCAACCGCTGTTCGTGCAAATGAGTGACGGCTCGGTGCAGAACAAATATGACTTCAAGGTGCTCAACAAGACCAATCGGGATATGCAGGTCAAAGTGAGCGCCGAGGGCGGTGTCGCGGATCAGGTCATCATCGGGGCGGAAAAGCAGCCGCTTGCCCGCCATGGCAAAAGTACAACCTTTACCATTTTCGTCAAGGCGCCGGCCAAGAGCTTGGGAAAAGACGTAGTCCCGATCCAGTTCCGTGTAGAGAGTGTGGAAGATCCGAATGTGTTTGCTGAATACACCAGCAAATTCTATGGCCCGAAGCGATAAGGAGATAGCATGATTTCCCAAAATCACAAAACCGGATTGCGCAATCCGTGGCTGCTCGGGATGCTCGGTTTGATCCTGCTGGTGTTGAGTGTCAACACGACATTCATCTGGTTCGCCACCCATAACCAGTCAACCCTGGTTGATCGCGAGTACAAAACCAAGGACCGCAAAACCAGTACGCAGATGTTGAGCGAGCTGGGCAGACAGCAGGCCTTGGCTTGGCGGACGACGATCAATAAACCCAAGGAGCTGATACAGGGCAAACCAACCCTGTACCAGATCAGTGTGGCGGACAAGAGCGGTAAACCGGTCAGCGGTGAAATGGAGGTTGAAGCCTATCGTGGGGCAGATGCAAGCCGGGACTTTGTCACGATGTTCAAGGAAGTGTCGGCGGGGAACTACCAGGGTTATGTCAACTTTCCGCTCAAGGGATATTGGGAGCTGCACATCCACCTGCAGCGCGGTGAAGACGAGATTTCGGTGAATACCGACCGTTTCAATGTGCTGGCCGCCGAGTGATCCATCGCCTCAATGGTGCATAGCAACAAGCAAGCCTTAGCCGTTTGTTTCCATTGCGGCCTGCCGATTCCGGCAGATGCCGATTTTCATCTCGATCTCGAAAGCCAAACACGTAGTTTCTGTTGCTTTGGCTGTCAATCCGTTTGTGCGGCGATCTACGAAGCAGGACTGCAGGGCTATTACCAGCGTACCCCGGAAGGGGTGTTGCTGGCCCCGCCGCCCGAACCGCCAAAGGACATCGAGATTTACGATTTCGATGAAGTCCAGCAAGAGTTCACTTCCTGTTCCGGCGAAATTCGTGACATCCACCTGTTGGTGGAAGGTATCCATTGTGCAGCCTGTGTCTGGTTGATCGAACGGGGATTGTCGCGTGTACCGGGGGTCGTCAGCGCCGAAGTCAATCTGTCCGGGAAACGGCTGCACCTGCGCTGGGATAACAGCAAAACCAAGCTGTCGGATCTGATCAGGGCGCTCGTGCGCATCGGCTATTCGGCGGTGCCCTACGATTCGGAAAGTGCGGAAGGAGCGATCAAAAAGACCAACCGCGCCATGCTCTATCGCTTGTTCTTTGCGGGTTTTGCCGCGATGAACATGATGTGGATCGCGATTGCGCTTTACAGCGGCGCGGATCAGGGTGAGTTTCGCAGTTTTTTTCACTGGATAGGTTTGGTGCTGGCGACCCCGACCCTGCTGTATTCCGCTTATCCATTTTTTCGCGGTGCAGCGGGCGGCCTGCGTGCGGGTCATCTCACCATGGATCTGCCGATTGCGCTCGGCTTGAGTGTGACCTACGCCTACTCGCTGTATGTGACGCTGACCAACAACCAGCACGGCGAGGTGTATTTCGATACCGTCACCAATCTGACTTTTGTCATCCTGATCGGGCGCTATCTGGAGGGCATGTTTCGCCATCAGGCAGTCTCGGCCACCAAGCGTTTGATGGAATTGCAGCCACGGGTGGCGTTGGTGATGCATGACGGGCAGGAGCAGATGACGTTGATACGCGGAGTGAAACCGGGCGATCAGGTACTGGTCAAACCAGGCAGTACTGTGCCGGTTGACGGCATTGTGCTGGAGGGGTCCAGCGCGGTGGATGAGTCGATGTTGAGCGGCGAATCGGTTCCGATAAACAAAGAAGCCGGGGCATGGGTATCGGCCGGCACGGTGAATACGACGGGGGCGCTGCTGGTAAAGGTGCGGGCGCAGCTGCAGGAAACGACCTTGTCCAAGATCATCCGGCTGGTGGAAGAGGCGCAGTCGTCAAAAGCGCCAATCCAGCGCTTGGCGGATACCATCGTTCCCTGGTTCGTGCTGGTCACTTTGTTGTGTGCCAGCGCCGCCTTCATGTTCTGGAATCAGCAGGATTTTGAGATTGCCCTGATGGCGGCGACTTCGGTGCTGATTATCACCTGCCCCTGCGCGCTGGGTATGGCGACCCCGATGTCGATCGCTGTGGCTTCCGGACTCGGTGCCAAGTATGGCATCCTGGTCAAGAACGGCCTGGTGCTGGAGACGCTATCCAAAGTCACCCACTTCGTGTTCGACAAGACCGGCACCCTGACCGAAGGCAGGATGAGTGTGGCCGGGATGCAATTTGCCGCGCAGGTTGACCAGCATGAGGTGCTGCGTCAAATGGCGGCAGCAGAGCGTTTCAGTGAGCATAGTATGGCGCGTGCGATCATGGCCTATGTCGAACTGCAACAGCAAGCTTTCCGCAGCATCGAGGTGAGTGACTTCAAAGCGACAGCGGGGTTGGGCGTATCCGCCAGGATTGCGGGACAAGAAGTGCGACTGGGCAGCGCCGAGTGGTTGCGGCAAGGCGGTATTTCTCTGGATGAAATGTTGCAGCAGCAAGCGCAGCAATGGGAAGCGCAAGCGATCAGCTGCGTCTATGTTGCGAGCGGTGGGCGGCATGTGGCGCTCGTCGGCGTCGCCGACCGCTTGCGCGCAGATGCCCAAGAGCTGATAGATGCACTGCGCACAGCAGGAATCGGGATGACCCTGCTCAGCGGGGATCGCCGCCCGGTGGCGGAGGCGATAGCCAGGCAGTTGGGCGGGATGGAAGTGATGGCGGAAGTCATGCCGCAGGACAAGGATAGCGTCATCCAGAATCTGCAACGGCAAGGCAAAGTGGTGGCGATGGTGGGGGACGGGGTGAACGATGCGCCCGCCCTGATCCGCGCCGATGTCGGCATCGCACTTGCTTCGGGAACGGACGTGTCGGTCGAAAGCGCGGATATCGTGCTGATGCACAACGAGTTGCTCAAAGTGCTGCAGGCCACTCAACTTTCGCGGCGGACGCTGCGTACCATCAAGCAGAATATCGGCCTTTCCTTCGCGTACAACATTATCATGGTGCCACTGGCGATGATGGCCAAAGTAAGTCCACTGGTGGCGGCGATCACGATGCCCATCAGTTCGCTGATCGTGATCGGCAATGCAGCGCGCATTAGCACCCTGTTCAAAAACGAAGTTTCAGGCCGGCCAAATGCCAGTACCATCGGCGTCAAGCGTAGCGGCCGTAGTTAAAAGTGAGCAAACAATGGAAGTGATCTACAGTCTGATTCCCGGCATGATGTTCTTCGGTGTCTTGTTCGTGGTGGTGTTGATCATCGCGGTCAAGAAGGGGCAGTACGAAGATATGGAGGGCGGCGGCCAGCGCATCCTGATGGAGGATGATGAGGACATGATGCCGCACCCGTCCAAAAAACCGGATGTGACCGACAAAACTACTGAGTAACAATCTCGCCGTTTGCCAGCAGCGGTTTGACCAGCTTGGCGAACTCGGTGGGTGCAACATACTGCAGAAGCGGTTTTTCCGTAGTACTTAACGTGATGTCCAGTCCGTTTTGCGGGTAGAGCCAGTGCATGGCGCCGCTCTTGTTTTCCTTGATGATCTGCGCCGGTTTGCCGAATCGCTTGATAAACAGGGCCTCATCCACACGCACGCCCGGCAGGTAGGTCAGACTGCTGATTGGCGCGCTCATCAGGCGCGCCACATCGTCCGCCGCCAGGGTGATCTTCTTGCCACTTCCCGTACCTGCCATCCTTAATCCGCGTTCGAACATCCCTTGCAATTCATCTTCCGCAAGAGCCACCGTCAGGACCACACGCGAACGCAAACCGGCAAGGTTGACCTGTTCGAAGAATACTTCGGCAGCCAATACTCCGGCCGGGGATTTGAACAGGCTGGGCACCGCGGGTTCCTTGAAACGCTGCTCAGCTTCGGCCGGGGTCGAAACCCCCAGTGTCAGGCCGAATACGCTGACAGAATCGGTGGTCGGATGCTCGATATGCCAGGGCAGATCGGCTTGGTCGGGACGGTTGCCGGGAATGAGGAAGGCACCTGCCAGAATGGCGACAGACAATACGCCGACGCCCCAGTAGATTTTACTTTCAGTAGTCATAGCGGTTATCGGTTCAGGCAAGTGTGTCGGAGGTGGGAGGGGTGTTGCCTTTGGGCATTTGGCTGTGGCGCGCCTGCTGCATGGAGTCGTTCCCCAGCACGATCAGGACCAGAAACGAGGCCATGAAGGGTAACAGCCCGACACCGCCCAGCAGGGCGATGGTGGCGATCTTCGACCAGCCCATCGTTTTGTAGAGCAGAAAGCCGGCACCGACCACGGCATAAGTGGCGGCCAGCAGCCACATAAAGTGTTTATTGCGTTTATTGGCGAGTGCCCAATGCGCTTTCACAAAAGCGACTTCAATGCTGCCCGCTATCTGCTTCGCCTTGAATGAGATATAGCCGGTAATGACAAAAGACATCAACAGCACGATCAGCACCATCAGCGGAAAGGGGCTGAATACGCCGAAAGTTGCGGCAAACACCAGGATATGATTGATGACCAGATTGAGCAGAAAGATTTCGTGCGGCCATTTGGCGCGCGTGATCTCGTCCGGGCTGGCATTGCAGGATTGTGTCATGGGTGGGACTCCGGGTCATTGTCGAAGGGCGGGCGCAGGATACCGGTTCTGCCATGCGAATTGGATGGGTCAGGATTTCCCCATCATATCGTGCAAGCGGGACAAGGCCAGAATCTCGACCGAGCGCGCCTTTACCCGAATCAGCCCCTCTTCCTGGAGATGCGAGAATGTGCGGCTGACGGTTTCCAGCTTTAGACCCAAATAGCTGCCGATTTCCTGGCGCGACATGCGCAACTGGAATTGGGTCGGCGACAAGCCGCGTGCGGCGAAGCGTTGCGACAAGTTGAGCAGAAATGCGGCCAGCCGTTCCTCGGCGCGCATTGAGCCCAGCAACAACATGATGCCCTGGTCACGCACGATCTCGCGGCTCATGATCTTGTGCAGATGGCGTTGCAGGCTGGGGATTTCGCGGCTCAATGCTTCCAGCTTGGCGAAGGGTAGCTCGCATACCTCGCTGGCTTCCATGGCGACCGCTTCGCAAGTGTGATGGTCGGTGCAGATCGCATCCAGGCCGATGATTTCGCCGATCATCTGGAAACCCGTCACTTGCTCGCGCCCGTCCTCGTGCAGCACCTGGGTTTTGAACGAACCGCTGTGAATCGCATACAGAGCCCGGAAATTGTCGCCGCTGCAATAGAGATAATCACCGCGCGCATAGCTGCGTTTGAGATGACTGATGGCATCCAGATGCTGCATTTCGCCGACACTGAGATCGACAGGCAGGCAAAGCTCGCGCAGATTACAATTGGAACAGGCGATCTTGAATTGTCTGGGTAGAGGTGGGTTCACTGTACGATCACTCAAAGTCACACTTGGCATCGGGTTAAAATCTTTGGGTTATTTTGACATATATCAAGACGGCTGGGCAGCTAATTGGCATAGTGTGCGGTTCTGTGAGTGAGGAATTTATGAGTGAGGCAGTGAATCAATTGGTGGTGGATCTGGAACTGATACGCAGGTTGGACAAGAACGGTCCGCGGTACACCTCCTATCCCACTGCCGACCATTTCGTGGAAGCATTCAACGCCGAGAGCTACAGCCAATGGGTGGCCAAGCGCGAAATCGGTGGAGTGAGTCGCCCGCTGTCGCTGTATATCCACATCCCCTTTTGCAATACGCTGTGCTTCTACTGCGCCTGCAACAAGGTCATTACCAAGGATCGCAGCAAGTCGGTCGAGTATGTGCGTTATCTGATCAAGGAAATGGCGATGCAGGCCGCATTGCTGGGGCCGCACCAGGTCGTGGAGCAGTTGCACTTCGGCGGCGGCACGCCCACATTTTTGAGTGACGACGAGTTGCGCGAGGTGATGGCCGCGATTCGCCATTACTTCAGGCTGGTCGACGATGGGGAATATTCCATCGAGATCGATCCGCGCAAGGTAAGCAACGATACCATCGCCCTGCTGGGGCAGCTGGGCTTCAACCGCATCAGCCTCGGCGTGCAGGATTTTGATGATGCGGTGCAGCGTGCGGTGAACCGCATCCAGACCGAGGAGGAAACGGTCGGCATCATGCGCGCGGCACGGGCAAACGGCTTCAAGTCGATCAGCATCGACCTCATCTACGGCTTGCCGAAACAAACGCTGGAAGGGTTTGGTGTCACGCTGGACCGCGTGATCGCGACCGATCCGGATCGGCTGTCGATCTACAACTATGCGCACATGCCAACTGTTTTCAAACCGCAACGACGCATCCACGAGGAAGACCTGCCCGCGCCACAGGTCAAACTGGACATCCTCAATATGGCGGTGAACAAGCTGACCAGCGCCGGCTATGTGTATATCGGCATGGATCACTTTGCCAAACCAGAGGATGAGTTGGCGGTGGCGCAGCGTCAGGGCAGGTTGCACCGTAATTTTCAGGGCTATTCCACTCATTCTGATTGCGATCTGGTGGCTCTGGGTGTCAGTGCCATCGGCAAGATCGGGCCAACCTACAGCCAGAATTATCGGGATCTGGAAAATTACTACGATGCGCTGGAGCGGGACGAACTGCCCATCATGCGCGGGCTGGAGCTGAACGCCGACGATCTGGTGCGACGCGCCATTATCCAGGCACTGATGTGCCATTTCGAGATTTCGAAGGAGTCGTTTAACGTCGCCTATCTGATCGACTTCGACCAATACTTCGCCAGGGAAATGCATGAGCTGGCTGAGTACGAGCAGGAAGGGCTGCTTGAACTTTCACCGCAATGGATCACGGTGACTCCCAAAGGCCGCCTGCTTATCCGCAATATATGCATGGTCTTCGACAAGTATCTGCGCACAAAGCAGGAGCATGCGCGCTACTCTAAGGTAATATAGAACTTCGATATTAGCCGAGTTCGCCTGCCTGTTGGTGGCGCAGCTATTCTGGAGGAGACCCCGCATTTCTGGGGCGCAGATGACAAAGAAAGTTGACGATTTTCGCCTGAAGTTTGGCAAGCAAGAGCTGGTTCCGATCGTGATCGGCGGTATGGGAGTGGACATTTCCACGGCGGATCTGGCGTTGGAAGCAGCGCGGCTGGGTGGCATCGGACATGTCTCCGATGCGATGTTGCCGACCGTGTCTGACCGCCGTTACGACACCGGCTTCGTCAAAGAGAAGCTGATGCAGTACAAGTACAATATCGACAATTCCGACAAGACCAAGATCAAATTTGACCTGGAGCAGATTGCCGAGTCCACCCGGCTGCACGTCAGCAAGACGATGGCGCGCAAGCGCGGCTCCGGCATGATCTTCATCAACATCATGGAAAAACTGACCATGAATTCGCCGCGCGAGACACTGCGTGTGCGTCTGCATGAGGCGCTTTCCGCGGGTATCGATGGGATTACGTTGGCGGCTGGTTTGCATCTGGGTTCATTCGCACTGATGGAAGACCACCCGCGTTTCCGCGATGCCAGGCTCGGCATCATTGTGTCGTCGCTGCGCGCGCTGCAGCTGTTCCTGCGCAAAAACGTCAAGACCAAGCGGCTGCCGGATTACGTGGTGGTGGAAGGCCCGTTGGCGGGCGGCCATCTGGGCTTCGGCATGGACTGGGCGCAATACGATCTGCGTACTATCGTCAACGAGATACACGATTTCCTGCGCGCTGAAAAACTGGATATTCCGGTGATCGCTGCCGGCGGCATTTTCACCGGCAGCGATGCGGTTTCATTTCTGCAGGAAGGCGCCGCTGCGGTGCAGGTGGCGACGCGCTTCACCGTGAGCAAGGAATGCGGGTTGCCGCCCGATGTGCAACAGGAATACTTCAAGGCCAGTGAGAGCGACATCGAGGTGAACGGCACATCGCCCACCGGCTATCCGATGCGCATGCTGAAGAATAGCCCCTCCATCGGTTCCGGCATTCGTCCCGGCTGCGAATCATACGGTTACCTGCTGGATGCCAATGGGCGTTGCGATTACATCGACGCCTACAACCGCGAAGTGGCGGCGCACCCGAACGACAAGAAGATCATGGTGCTGGACAAAACCTGTCTGTGCACGCAAATGCGCAACTTCAAATGCTGGACCTGCGGGCAGTACACCTATCGCCTGAAAGACACTTCGCGCAAACTCGAGGATGGCAGCTATGCCTTGCTGACGGCCGAGCACATCTTCCGTGATTACCAGTTCAGCACCGACAACAAGATCGCCCTGCCGGACTGAGGGACGCAACCGGGTCAGAGATTGCGCAGGGTTCGGTCGCCGGTGATCGTTTCGGCATCCACGTGATCGCCATGCGGGTGTTGCCCATAAGCCTTGACGAAGACTTCTTGTGAGTTGTTTTTGGTGCGTGGTTCGGGCGTTTTCAGGTTGTGGTACTGCACGTCTTCGCAGTAGTGGTAGAGCCCATGTTTGATCCGGTCGAACAAGCTGGTTTCAAAGCTGAATCCCTCCCTCGCCAGCGCCTTTTGCAATCCCTCCAATGAATAGTGCACGACGCTGTAACGAATTTGCAGCCAGTTGTCCCGCGCGCATCGCTCTACGGCGAAGTTGTTGAGGCCGTCCAGCAGCACACAGGCCTGTCCGGCTTGTTCGGCCGAGTCGAACTTCAGAATACGC
>Ga0210044_10005126_pt1 | contig 17855 bp, 10 predicted proteins | sample CryGey13umfilter_2_FD_183959 | JGI IMG/M metagenome (GOLD analysis project Ga0210044, IMG submission 183959) | Groundwater microbial communities from aquifer in Utah, USA - Crystal Geyser 4/9/14 3 um filter (SPAdes) (version 2) | ecosystem: Environmental > Aquatic > Deep subsurface >... | reverse complement strand
CGCTTCAACGCCGTACGGGGCACGATCATCGCCACGGCTCCGTTCTCGAAGGGCACGTCCGAGGCCGCCTTCGCCACGGGCACCGCGCCCATCACCCTTATCGACGGCGACAAGCTGATCGACCTGCTCATCGAGCACGGCATCGGGGTCAAGAAGAACAAGATCGAGGTGCTGTCCGTGGACGCCGACGCCTTCGCGGACTTGGAGCCGGAGGCATGATGGCCGGCCGAGTCGGAGTCACATCGCCATGGCGTTGAAGCCAACTGTCGGCGTCGCTGGCGGCCAGGAGTACCCGGTCCTGCGCTCCATACAGAAGTTCCTTCAGCAGATGGCGGAGGGCGGGGCACGTGCAGCGCCCACGGTTATCAAGGAGCTTCTCCAGAACGCCGATGACGCTGGGGCAAAGGAACTCGTCGTTGTGCTGGACGAGCGGCCCCCGCCGGCCCAGCTGCCGCCGGACTTCGCGGACCTGTTCGGTCCGGCGCTGCTCATCCGCAACACCGCGTGTTTCCGCCTCGCCAAGGAATGCGAGAACAACGATCCCGACGACTTCACGGCCATCCGGGACGTCGCGCGGGGACACAAGCGAGCGCAGGCCACCGCGGCGGGTCGCTTCGGGATCGGATTCAACAGCGTCTACTTCTTGACCGACACGCCGCTTCTGTTTTCGCGGCGAGAAGTACACCTCTTCGATCTTCTGCCGAGAGTCCTCGAACAGGCTCCCGGGTGGAAGTTCTCCCTCGACGACTTCCCCGCGACCGCACCGAGCAACGCCGGCGCCGTCAAGTGGGTGCTCGAGTGGTGCTTCCCGAAGGTGGCCCTCGCCGACCGCTCCTTCGGTGATGTGGCCATCGACCCGGCTGGCGACTACCAGCAGTCCGTGTTCCGGCTGCCCCTGCGTCGCACCCCATCCGGGACCCCGGCCATCTATGACGACCGCTTCCTGCGTGAAGACGACCGGATGCGCTTGCTGCGCGAGATGGCGGACGAAAGCGCCCGGTCAATTCTCTTCCTGAAGCACATCGTCTCAATCTCCTTCTCGGTTCTTCGAGAGGGTGGGCTGCAGCCATTTGCGAGCATCGAGGCGACGCCACACCCAGGAGAGTTCACGCAGTTCCTCTCGCAGGTACGCGAGTACGATCATCAACGTGGGGCTGGGCCGCGCTGTGACTGCAAGTTCGACCGGACTATCACATTGCGTCGCGCACAGGACGACGCCGCGACCACGGAACAAGCCTGGCGCTTCCATGTGCGCCACACCGCGCGCTTTGACGACACGGATCTCCTGAGACTCAGAGAGCGCCTGCGACAGAATGACGAGCGCGCCGTGCCTTGGGCTGCTGTCGCCGTCCCGCTTGATCGGGAAGCGTGTCGGCTCGACGGGGAGGGCCCTGCCAATTGGCGTGTCTTCCTCCCTCTCTTGGAGGAAGGACCCTCAAGCTGCATCTTCAATGCCTCCCTCTTCATCGGCCCTTCGCGCCAGCGCGTCGAGTTTCGACTGAACGAGTCAGATGAGGGCCGGCGTCGTACGGACTGGAACCAGGTGCTCGTGGGGCATGCGCTGATCCCTCTGCTTCAGGATCTCAGCACCGAACTTCCTGATCTCGCTGCACGGCTCTTGGCGGACCATCCCCGCGAGTACTTGTCCCTCTTTCCTCGCGTCCCGGATGACGCGGGCAAACAGCCGACGAGCGGCCTCACAGCTTTCGTGCGCCAGGAGTTCTCCAAGGGGCTGTGGCTTCTCCGCCTCCCCGACCTGTGGGGCGATCCGTTTGACATCCTTGTGGGTGACGACTCCAATACGCTCGCGCTCGAGATGATCCCAGACTGGCTCGGGGAATACGCCAGCCGGTTCCGCGAACTCTCGACTCCTCAGCGCCGCTTCGTGCGATTCGCGCTCGGGGACGCCGTGGCTGCCCGTGTCGGCCGTCATGGCGCACTCAGCATCGGCCGCGCCGTGGCTGCCGATGTCGCCCTTCACGTCCTTCGCCACGCTGACCCGCCACGCAACGCAGACCTCCTGCCCTTGCTCAAGGCCGTCGACAAGGCCGAGGACTCCGCAATCGAGTGGGAAGGTTGTTGGGCCTTCGGTGCCATCGCCGATGACGGTCTGCGACGCTTCAGCGCGCAGACGTTGTATGTGCTCGACGACAAGCAAAGGGAGCACGCTGTCATTGCCGCGCTACGGGGGATTAGGGTGGCGTTCGAGCGCACTGAGTGGGTGCGCTCGGGCGTTGGCCTCGTGGCACTTGCGTCCGACCTGCGGTCCCGGCTCGAGAATGTGGTCGACCCTTCGCCCTCTGCGGCACTGGAGTTGCTGCGCCGGGTGCCGAACGACAACGGCCATGACCAAGTGGCGCAACCACAGTCGATCACGCCGATCGTGGACTTCCTGGTTGCGGAGCCCTGGACGCGCGTACCGGCTGATGCCCGGCTCGGATTCTTGGTGAAGACCGCCCACCAGAAAGAGTCTCGCCGCGAGCGTGGCGTCATTCTCCTCCGACCTGCGACGCCTACACAGGGGGACGAGGCCATCTGGGAGGTGTGGTTCCGGAGGCTCTTCGCCGAAGTCGACCCGGGGTTTGCTCGTGAGGTTCAGCGGCTGATCGCCGTGCATCCTGGCGCACTCGAGCTAATGCACGCCCATGACTGTCGCGTGGCCGTGGGAACCCTCCGGGACGCCCTCGGCGTGCTGCACTGGGTCCGGTCACAGATGCCGTCCGTCTTCGATCTGCTCGAAACCGCGATGAACGGAGAGGGGGACCAGCAGGCTGTGACTCGACAGCGTGTGGCCTTTGGCCTGCTCGAAATCGCGGACACGCAGTGGGAACGCCTCAGCCCGGAAGAGCGGCACACAGTCCTAGCCCTTCCAATCCATCGACGCCCAGACGGCCAGTTCGCGCGGCTCCTGCCAGCTTTTGGCGCTGGCGCGGTGGTCACGTCTCTGTACCGTCTCCAGTCCGACGAGGACATCGAGGACGCACCGATCAGCCTCCCAAGTTGTCAACTGCTCCAGGCGGCGAATGCATCGGCGCGGCACTTCTATCGACGCAGGCTTGGTCTTGAGAACCATGGTCGAGTCTCCGTGCTCAAGGATGTTTTGCGACAGGTCGGCGGAGGTGACGAGGCTGCCAATCTGAGGATGCTGCAGTACCTCGTGACCCACTACGACGAGACTCTGCGTCGCCTGGACGCCACCAAGGATGAGGCGGACGGAGCGGACGCTCGGGAACTCCGCACTTTGTTCGCGACATCGCGCACGGTCCCCTGCGTAGACGGCACCTGGTGTGCCGCTGGCGGGTCCGTAAGTGCCTGGCAGGTTGCCGAGCGGCTGAAGAACCAGGGCTGGCCCGACAAGCGCATTTCCTGGGTGCTTGGCGAACTCCACGATGGCGAGCGGGTGCTGCGTCCGGAGGAGAGTCTTCGGAAGATGGTTCAGCGCCTCCACAGCCTGCGAGAGATCGATCCGAGAACCATCGCTGACCGGGCCATTGCAAGCGAGTCCGCCGGGCTGTCGCTGAAGGACAGGGCGAAGTTGCTCACCGATAACTGGGCCGACCATGCAGGGAAGGAAGTCGTGCGCGCTCAGGCCCTGGCCGCGCTACCCGTCCCCGTCGCATCTGGTCGCGTCAGGCTGGACGCCGCCGAACAACTGGACGCTCCGGCGAACTTGCCGGCGAGCATCCTTCGAGCGCTGGCGCCCGAGGCGGTCAACCTCGCCGTCTTGGCCACCGAACTGTCGCTCGTCAGCAACCACGTCAGACTGGTGCTCGACGCCTTCGGGGTTCCGCGCCGTGCCGCCAGCGACATCGACGGCAGACTATCGCTGCGGTTCACCGAACTGTGGCCCCCACTCCCCAGCGGGGACCGACTTGAGCTGCTCCGCTATGTCGGAGGCCACGGTCTTGCTGAGCGGATGCGGGATCAGGCCGTCGTCCTCGAGACTGCGCTTGTTGCCACGCGGCCGCAGCGCTGGGTTCTGCCAGCACGGGTACTTCAGCCAACGTGGCAAGCAACCGAGCCGCCGAACGTACCGCTTGAACAGCAACCGGCGATGAGCGGGGTTGCGGAGGCTGGGCACGAAGTCTGGCAGCAGTGGTGCGGCGTTCGGACCTTCGCCGACGTGCTGGCGATCGCCCTGAGCGGTCGGGACACGGCCTCAACGGGCGCCTCGGTGTATGCCTGGCTTGCACGGGTGGCCCCTTCCGGCCTCACGGCCGAGATGGTTGAGTGCCTGCGCGGTGCGAAGTGGGTGCTTGCCCAGCGAGGAGAGGCGCGGGAGTTCTGCCGCCCTGCCGACGTGCTTACGCACGGTGCGGCGAGTATCCTCCGTGCGCGATTCTGGGTTCCGGCAGGCACGTTGCCGGAGGCGTTCCAGCGCGCACAACCGATGCTGGGGTTTCGCGCGGCTCCGGCGGCGACAGCAGAAACGCTGCGTCAGATCGGCGAGTGTCTCGAGGAGCGAGGCAGGGTCTCTGATCAGGAGAGCGCGCTTCAGGCTTACGCTCTCGTCGATCACCTCTGCGAGCAGTCCGATGGGCTCGGACAGGAGTGGCAGCGCATCGCAGCCCGGCGGCCCGTGTACCGCACGTTTGGGGGCAACGACAGGCTGGTCACTGCGCTAGAGCTCTTCCTTGGCGATGGCGAGCACAAGGAAGACCTGTCGCGGCACCTTCTCTGTGTGAAGGCGAGCGCCAGCCTGCCGAAGGGCCTCGTGAGTGTGTATCGCCGTCTTCACGTCGGAGAGACGCCGTCGGTCACACAGGTGCTGGCGGCCCTCTCCGCGCTGGTCGCTGACGAGGAGGACCCGCGAGCTGCGCACGGTCGGCTCGTGGATGTTCTCGTCAAGGTGGCGGGGCAGCAGCTCGGATTGGGCGATGCGGGAGCGTTCGGGGGGGCTCGGGTTCTGACCTGCGCCGGGAGCTACGAGCCGGTGTCGTGCTGCCTCTGGGACGAAGAGGTGGGGCGACGCGAACGTGCTCGCAGCAGCCGACTGATCGACACCCGAGACAGGAACACGCAGAGGCTCCTGGAGTGGCTACAGTCGCACGGCTTCCACCCGACACCGCTGCGCGCTGCAACTGTCGTTGAGGTCTCGGAGGCGCCTCGGGTCGTCGCCGGCACCCCTGAGCTCTCGTACTTGCTTTTGCCTTGGCGGCAGTGGTTCCAGGAGGCGGAGCGAGACGGTTCGGCGCTTCGAGAGCGGCTGGAGAAGGTCGGTCTCCTGCCTCCACGCCAAGCCTCGGAGATCGTGCCCGTCGCACGCATCCCTGTGCGATGGCGATGTCAGGACGGCGAGGTCATCGAGGCCGCCAGTAGCTGGGAGGGACCCGTTGCGCTGACGGACTCGCATGGGCGCCTGTTCGTCAGGCCACCGATCCAGAAGCCCGGAGGGCGAACGGATATCGCAGCGATCAGGCTCTTCGATACTGCCATCGCACGCGAGCTGACCATCCTGGCGGGTGGTCCCCAAGTGCTATCCCGCCTCGCCGAGTGCACGGACGAAATCCTGGCCACCCTCGAGCGGCCTGCGACAGTGCTTCGTCGGCTGCATGATACATACCGGCTGCACTTTCTGCATCAGTACCATGATCAGGTCGCGGATCCGCTCTTCGCCGAGATGTTCGATGAGTACCAGCGAACCAGATCGTCGTCGCCGCGTGCTCGTGAGCTCGAGGAACTAATGCATGCCCAGCTCGCCGATGGTTTCGTGCGCGCTCGGAGGGAGCAGATCCGCGGCTACGGATACGACGAGTTCTCGGTCTTCGCCGAGCTGCTCCAGAATGCTGAAGACGCATACCTGCAGCGGTTGCGGCTTGGAATGCATCTTGCTGACCCATGCGAGATCTCCTATCGCTATTCGGACGGCGACGACGGAGCGCGAGTACTGGATGTCGAACACCGAGGGAGGCCGTTCAACTACTGGCAGCACGGCTCGCACCAAGACAAGAGCTTCTCCAGGGACGTCGAGGGAGTGCTTCGCTCTGCCGGAAGCTTCAAGCCCCATGTCTGCGCAGCAGACGCCCAGTCTGCGGCACCGACGATTGGGCGTTTCGGCCTGGGCTTCAAGAGCGTGTACCTTCTCAGCGATCGCCCGGAGATTCACTCAGGCGCATGGCACTTCGCGATCGAAGCTGGATGCTTGCCAGAAGAAGTGCCTGCGCCCGAGGACCTCGACGACGACGCAACTAGGATTCGGCTTCCTCTTCGACCAGATATCGACGTCCTGAGTGACCCGGCGCTGCTCCTAGATCTGCTTCCCTTCCTTAGCATGGTGAGACGGCTGGAGTTCCGAGCCGGCGGCGGAGTCCCGGTCGTGCTGACCGTTCGCCCGGAGGAGCCAGCCTCGCACGGCTCGATGCTGCTCGAGCAGGTCACGATCTCCGCCCCCGGAGTCCTCCGGGATGGCGAACTTCGGCTCATCCGATGTCGAAGTCGCACCCATGCCGGCCAACTCACGCTGCTTTTGTCCCGAGATGGCACACCGGCCCGGTGGGATGAAGCGTTCGACCATGACCTTTTCGCGGTCCTGCCTCTCAAGGCTGAGCTCGGGTGCGGCGTGGCAGCGTCACATCGTTTCGAAGTGCAGTCCGGCCGCACCCATCTCGTGGACCCGAGAGCGAATGCGCAGCGCTTCAACGAAGTCGCCGAGTTGCTCGTGGGCGTCGCAGAGAGCCTACCCAAGTGCACATCGGAGAACATGCAACTGTGCGCTGTGCTGACGCGTTTCTGGGCGCTGTGGCGTTGGGATCGGGGAGACAGCGAGTGCGAGTCGCTACGACAGGCACTGGCGAAGGTCTTGGCCCGTTTGGCTGAGAACATGGACATCGTGCCGACGCTGGCGCCCGATCAATCCACGAAGCTCGCGGACGGCCCGCGATTCTACTTCTTCGAGCTTCCGGACTCGTTCCGCGACGCACTTGTCGCAGCGGGCGTCGTCTTCCCTGTTGCCAACCATTCTTCCAGCCCCCAGCTCTCTCCAGCCAATGTCGTCGCGGAGGGCTTTGCCAGCGCCTACCGCCGCACCTGCGAATTTGCCGGCGTGCGGCTCGCCGCTGCCCTTGTCGGCATCGGCTGGAGTGAGGTCGCGCGGGCCTTCCAGGAACGTGCTTGGTTTGCAGAGAAGCCCGCCTTGCTGTCGTCGCTCGCGAAGCCGCTCACCCGCGAGCAGATGGCCAAGGTCGCAGCGTGGGTAGCGCTTTGCCCGGTTCTCGGCGAGGACGGTACCGGGCAAGTAGTCCATGCGCTGCCCAGCGAGCTCCTTCCAGCGAAGTTCCCGGGGGCCGAGCATCTCCCGAAGCGGCTGATCACGCACGTGAGCGCCGTCTACTGCGAGTCTGCGCTTGAGCTCCTGAGGGCGGCGGGGCTTCCGGTGCAACCCTCATCCGAGAACCTCCGGTCATGGGTAGCCGACGGGAAGTTGACGGCCCAGGAGAGCATCGACGTGCTCCGCTACCTGGCCGACAGCGACCGCTTCCGCGAGTTCTGGGAGCTGGCGCAGATCTTCCGTGCGCCATGGTTCCCCGCGGGGAAGCGCCGACTCACCACTTCAGAATCCGCCAGCCAGGGTCTGATCCCAGAGGGCCTGCTTGGGAACGCCGTGTTCCGGTCCTGGCTTGGGCTGGTCGAGGTGCGCGAGGTGCCGCCGCTCGAGCCTCTGCCTCCCCCACGGGATCCGGGCGCAGTTCTTCGCGAATTGGCTGGATGGTGGGACCAACACGGCAGGTCCTGGGTCGCAGAGTACGAGAAGCGCATCTACCCCGCAGGGCGTCCGCCGATCCTGCGGGAGTCCTTCTCCCCGAGGGACATCGGCGACCGACGTGAGTGGATCACGTTGTTCGTTCTGGCCGCCCTGCACACCATGGGGCGAACGCAGCTCGAACAGCACCGGGACTTCCTGCGGCGGTGCGAGCGCAAGGGGTGGCTCGACGTCTTCGCCGACGCCGAGCCCGATGCGCGCAGGTGGATGCAGGTGTTGGAGGAGTACCTCGAGGATCCCAGCGGTGCGCACGAGTACCACCAGTGGATGAAACAGTTCGTGTCGATCTTCCAGGTGTCGCGTTGGCTCTCTGAGTACGTTGAGAGCTTCCTGAACATCGACCGCATCAAGCAACCATTCGCGCTCGACCAGATCGTCGCACCTCGCACGAGCGCGTTCTTCTCAGGTGGCGGCCCGGACGCACCGGCGCTGACGCGGGCTCTCGGCATGGGGACCTGCTTCGTGATGCGAGAGCTGATGCGCCTGAAACGACTGAACCAGCCCCTCGCATATCGCTACTGCTACGTTCCGTCGCGACGCGTATGCACGCTCGTCGAGGACCTCGGCTGCTCGAGTCTGCGAATGCTGCCACCAGCAGATCGGTCCTCCGCGATCCACAAGTTCCTCGCAGACCACGTTGACGCGAAGCTCGCGACGTTCAATCACTGTTTCGACCTGCCGCTTCTGGCTCTGAGCGAGGACACGGACCTTCAGCAGACCCTGCTCGGTCATGGATTGGCGCCGGAGGAGGACGAACCGAATCCTGGCGCCCTCAGCGTTTCGCCTTCGTCCGGAGCGCGTATAGATGAGGGATGGCGGACCCTCCCTGACGGTCGTCGCATCAACGTCTACGGATGAGGGATGACATGTCATCTGTCGCGAATCTGACCCCTGGGAAGACTGTACGGAGCGAGCGGTTTGGCATCGGGACCGTGGAACTCGACAAGGGCGCCACGGTCATCGTGCGCTTCTCTCACGGCATCGAGGAGTCCGAGCGGGAGTCCCTGACCCCAGTTCGCTCTCTCTCGGACTCCATCGAAGCATCCGAGTGGGACGTGCCATTGGCTGTGACCGCACGCGTCCTAGGTGCCGCCATCATCTCCGTAAACGATGGGTGGGGCGTCTTCTCTCGCTCGAGAATCGCCCTGCTGCCACATCAGCTATGGGTCTGCCGGCGGGTGCTCTCAACCTGGCCGGCACGCTGGCTCGTTGCGGATGACGTGGGCCTTGGCAAGACGATCGAGGCCGGCCTTATTCTATGGCCGCTACTCTCGAAGGGGCTTGTGCGCCGACTGCTGATCATCTGCCCCGCGTCCCTGGTCGAGCAGTGGCAGTTCAGGTTGCGGACAATGTTCGACATTCGCCTTGCTCGGTACGTCACCGAGGCGGATTCCGAGCGCAGCGATTTCTGGGCGACGCACAGCCACGTGGCAGCGTCTCTCGAGACGCTGCGGCTTGACCACGGGGGCCGCCACCAAAGGCTCCTGGATAGCCCGCCGTGGGACTTGCTGATCGTCGACGAGGCCCATCATGTGAATGCCGACGAGGAGGCCGGCCCTACCCTGGGCTACAAGCTTACGCAGCGGCTCTCCGACGAAAAGAAGGTCGCGTCCATGATCTTCTTCACGGGGACGCCACACCGGGGCAAGAATTTCGGCTTTCTCGCGCTGTTGCGCCTTCTTCGCCCGGACGTCTTCAATCCGCGCGAACCGCTGGCACAGCAACTGCCTCGCTTGAAGGAGGTGGTGATTCGGAACAACAAGCAGAGCGTGACTGACCTCCTTGGATGCAAGTTGTTCCAAGCGCCCCTCGTCACTTCTGAGACCTACGACTACTCGCCCGAGGAAGCTCGCTTCTACGAGATGCTCACGGAGTTCATCCTCACAGGCAAGGCCTACGCTTCAACGCTCGGTGCGTCGGATCGGCGGCTTGTGATGCTGGTCCTGATCGCGATGCAGAAGCTTGCGTCCAGCTCGGTCGCGGCGATCCGTCGAGCGCTTCGGCGGCGCCTCGAACGTCTGGTCCAGCAAAGGAAGCAGGTGGCGGACGCCAAGCGCCGGATCGACGAACACCTCGGCAGTCTAGGGACCGAGTACTCGAGTCTCGAGAGCTTCGGCCGTGACGATGAGCTCAGCCGGCTCGAGGAGGAGCTCGGCGCTCTCGCGGCCGGTGCCCGCCTCATGGAAGACGAAGAGCCACGCTTGCGCGAGCTTCTTGGCGTCGCCGACCTTGTTCGGAGGGAGACCAAGATCGACAAGATTCTCGTGCTGGTGGAATCGAGATTCACTGACCGCGCGGTGCTGTTCTTCACGGAGTACAAGGCGACGCAGTCTCTTCTGATGTCGGAGCTGATGCGCCGCTTTGGCGAGGGCTGCGTCGCATTCATAAACGGCGACGGTCAGGCAGATGAGGTGATCGCGCCGGACGGGCAGGTGCGCAGTCTCAGGCAGACCCGGGAAGATGCGGCCGACCAGTTCAACGCGGGCAAAGTGCGCTTCCTTGTCTCGACTGAAGCAGGCGGCGAGGGCATCGACCTCCAGGAACGGTGCCACTCGCTCATTCATGTGGACTTGCCGTGGAACCCGATGCGCCTCCATCAGCGGGTTGGCAGGTTGAACAGATACGGTCAGACGGAGCGGGTCGAGGTGGTCACACTCCGCAACCCGGACACGGTTGAGGCGCGGATCTGGGACCGCCTGAACGAGAAGATCGGGAACATCATGGTCGCCTTTGGCCACGTGATGGAAGAACCCGAGGATCTGTTGCAGATGGTTCTCGGAATGACGTCTCCGGCCCTTTTCCGGGAGCTATTCGCCGAGGCGGCACAGGTGCCGGCAGAGTCGCTCGCCAAGTGGTTTGATCAGAAGACGGCGACCTTCGGCGGCCGTGATGTGATAGCGACCGTGAAGGAAATCGTGGGAAACTGCGACAGGTTCGACTTCCAGACTGTAGGCAAGGATGTCCCCCCGGTCGATCTCCCGGATCTCCGACCGTTCGTGGAGGCGATGCTAGTCTACAATCGCCGGCGGCCACGCCGCGGCGAGGACGGCTCCATGACCTTCAAGACGCCGGATGCTTGGCTGAAGGAGGTCGGGGTGCGGAGCACCTACGATGGCCTGGTGTTCGACCGAAGCGTCCGAGGGAAGGACGCCGTCCAGCGGGTGGTCGGGGTCGGACACAAGATCTTCGATCAGGCGTTGAAGCAGGCCGGCGACGAGGCTGCGTGTGTCGCAGCGGTGAGTAGCCCAGCGTTACCGCAGCCCATCGTCGTCGCTCGTCTCATCGATCGCGTAACCGGCGGAGCCGCGCCGATTCGCTCTGTGGTCGTCGGCGCGGAGCGCTCAGACGATGGCGAACAATGGACACGCCTTCGAGACTGGGAGGTCGTGCGGCGGCTCAACGAACTCGCCAGCAATTTGGCCGCCATCCGGAAACCCGGCACACCACCAGCCGAACACGGGCCGGTGAAGGCGGCCGTGGAAGCCGCCATGAGCTTCATCGCTTCGGAGGTCCCGAAACTCGACCTTGGGTTCCGGGTGCCATCAGTAGAGGTTCTCGGAGTCCTTTGGCCCGGGGCGGCCGGACCTGGCAGCTCGAGCGGGCAAGGTGACCAGGGGGCCACTGCGGACCCCATGGAGGACCTGCTTGAGTAGGTGGCCGAAGGTCAGCCGGTCGGCCAGCTATTTCCAAAATGGAAACAGCTCGACCCACGGCTCTCTCCCGCCCGACCCAGCCGCCGACCCCGTGCAGGTCGTAGCGTCCCACGCCGCCGCGCGGCCCGGTTCACACGAACCCGGCCGCAACTCCGCAACCTATCGAGCTTTCAGGGTTTCTCGGCACGGCTCTCGCCAGCCCGCCCGGCCGCCCTACGCGACAACGCCTCACCCGGGGAGCCAAATTCAGTCCCGACGGTTTTGCCGTCGGTTGGGTTTACTGGAAGCCTCGTCGATGACCTCGCCGGGGCTTTCGCTTTTTCGCCCAGATTTCGCGGGCACTTGCGACTCGCGCTCCTCTCCCCGCTCATCGTCGACGGCGAAACAGAGATCACGATGACCGCGGGGACACGCTCGCGAGGGCCGAAAGTGCGCTCTCGGACGCCCCGAGAGCGGGTCGAGAGCCGTGATCTCTGTTTTACTGGGCGTGGATCTCTGTTTGACAGCAACTCGGTCCGCATGGAGGAGTAGCCCGAGGAGAAGGACGATGGCATCGAAGCGCGAAGCATGGTTTTCGCTCCTGCCGAGCGACCCCCGCCCCGCGCTCCTCGCGAGTGAGGAGCCCTTCGCGCGCTTCGTTGCCCTGACCGCCGTGCTCGGAACACCGGAGGGCGACGCTGAGGTCCGCAGCGCGCGCAAGGCAGTCGTCGCCGATCCGCGCGTGCGCGCGCTCGTCGATCGCCTCCCGGCCTGGGAGTCCGGCTTTTCGTTCACGGGGCACAACTCACCGGGGTTCCCGCCCAACATCCTGCGTCTCCTCCACGCCATGGGCGTTCGCCCGGGCGACTTCGCCGCCATCGACCGCATGCTCGACCAGATGCCCAGGCATCAGGCTGACGACGGTCGTTACCTGACCCCGGGCGGCACCACGGGCAAGAAGCCCTCGGCCTGGGCCTCTCTCCCCTGCGACCACTTCGCCATCCTCGAGGTGCTGCTGCTGTTCGGCCGCAAGGACGCGCCGGGCATCGACAGGGCGCTCGGTCGTGTCCACGAGACCTTCGCCGAGACGACGCAGGGCCCGGCGTGGCACTGCATCCCTGACCCCGTGACAAAGTGGCGCGGCCCGGGCCGCAAGAACGACGTCTGCCTCCAGGTCACGGTCGAGGCCCTGCGGCTGTTCGCGCTCGTGGACGCCTCCGTGCGGCCGAAGCCGCTCGCCGGTGCGGCGCGCACCCTGCTCGGAGCCTGGCGAAACCGCACCAAGGAGAAGCCCTACATGTTCGGCCACGGCAAGCGCTTCGTCGACGGCAAGTGGCCGCCGACCTGGTACGACGCCTCGGCCGTTCTGGATGCGCTCGCTCCGTACCCATCCGTCTGGAAGGGCAAGACCACATCCGCCGAGGACAGGAAGAGCACCACGGAGATCGTCCAGGCTCTCGCGACCACGTTCGGCGCCGACGGGATGGTCACGCCGCGGTCCTGCTACAAGGGCTTCGAGACCTACTCGTTCGGACAGAAGAAGAAGCCGTCACCGTGGGCTACCGCAAGGGTGTGCGGGCTGATGCGTGCGTTCTCGTCGATCGCAGCCGCGGAATGATGGGTGACGGCACGGGTATAGCCTACGCCTTCTCGGCCTTCGCTCGGAGATACCAGAACCGAGTGCCGAAGAGGACGAACTCGGTCTCCTTCATCTCGAGCTCGCCGAAGGAGTGCTGCGGCAGGACGGAGGCCAGCTCGCGCACGTCATGCAGCTTGGCCGAGCGGCGGCGCTGCTTGTCGGTCAGGGCAGCGTCCAGGATGAATAGGTGGCCGCCGGGCTTGAGGACGCGATGCACCTCGGCGAGCCCGCGAAGCCTGACGTCCTCGGGCATGTGGTAGATCATGAAGCTGCAGAGCACGACGTCGAAGCGGTTCTCGGGGAATGCGAGGTCGGCGATGCTGCCGACCTGAAACGTCGCGCCCACGTTCTTTCGGGCAGCCTTGCGGGTGGCGACCGCGACCATCTCGGGCGCGATGTCGATGCCGACGACCTCACCGGACGGCCCGATCTGCCGCTTCGCGGCGAGCGTCAGTGAGCCGGTTCCGCAACCGACTTCCAGCACGTTGTCCCCCGGCTTCAGGCGAGCGAGCTCCACTGTGCCTTGTCGAAGCCGACCTTCTTTCCCCAGGGTCATGAGTGCCATGAGCGGGTCGTAGATCCACGACCAGCGTCCCATCTGGCCTTCCTGTCGCTTGGCTTCTTCGCTCATCGGAAAATGCTCCTTATCAGTGCGAATGACCGTGGTGCGCGTCCGGACCGTGCGGGTGCTCGTGGACCCTGGGTTCGTGCCGGTGCGGGTGGGCATGGGCGCCCGTCGGCGCCTCGTCGTGGGGATGGTCGTGATGGCCGTCGTCGTGCGAGTGGCCATGGTCGTGCTCGAACGCCTCGTGACGGTGCGCGTGTCCGTGGTGCTCGGTGAGGTGCAAGATCAGCCCGGCGATGAAGAGCATCGCGGCGGCCCCGGTGGTGATGCCACCGGGTTTGTCGCCGAGCGCTAGGGCGCACAGTGCGCCGACGAACGGCGCGACCGCGAACACCGAGCCCGTGCGACCCGCGCCGATGCGTCGTTGCGCGAGCAGGTAGAGGCGCAGGCTGACGCCGTAGCCCGTGGCGCCGCAGGCGAGCAGCCCGGCGACCCGGAGCCAGGCCGGTCGCGCCTCACCCACCGACAGGGCGAGCGTTCCGGTGAGCACGACGCCGCAGAGAGCCTTCACGCGGACCACGGCCGCTGGGTCGAGCTCGGCGAAGGGACGCGTGAGCACGTTGTCGAGTGCCCATGCGAAGACCGCCGCGACGACCGCCAGGGCGCCGAGTAGGCCGAACGAGCCCGCGGACGAGGCGCTGAAGATCGTCACCGCGCCGCCCGCGAACATCAGCGCGACCGCAAGGCCAACGCGCCGGCCGACGTGCTCGCGGTGAATGAGCGCGGCGAGGATCACGGTGAACACGGCCTCGCCATTGAGGAGCAGCGAGCCGTAGGTGGCCGGCACCCGCTGCAGCCCCCACGCGAACAGGGTCGGCGCGAGCGCCGCGCCGAAGAAAGCGATGGCGAGCAGCTCGGGAGGTGGCGCAGGCGAACGCGGGCCTCGCGCTGCTCCGTCTTGCGGCCGGGCATCGAGATCGCCCCGATGGCGGCCCCCAGGTACAGCAGCGCTGCCGTGGTGAACGGTCCGACACCGACGCCAAGGCGCTGGATGAATGGCGTCGTGACACCGAACGCGACCGCGGCGAGCGCCGCGAACAAGGTACCGAGGATGATCGGATTCCTCGCCATGCTCGTCCTACCGCGGGCGTTCGAGGACGGCGAACCACATGCCGTTGAAGGTGCCCTCGTCCCGAATGGAGAAGCCGACCTCCCCTGCGAGCTTCCGCCAGCCCGCCTTGCTGGTGAGCATGAAGCAGAACACGTTGGCCAGAGAGAACGTGATCCAGCCCGGCACCCAGACGACCATGAGCAGGCGTCCGCCCGGCTTGAGCACCCTGCGGATCTCGGCCAGACCCCTCCGCTTGTTCTCTTTCAGGTGGTCGATGACGTGGGTGCTGACCACGGCATCGAAGTGGGCCTCGGGGAACGACATCTCAGTGAGATCTCCCTGCTCGACCTGTACGCGCTCCGTCAGTCCGGCGATGCGCAAGTTCCGCTCGATGTGGGTGCGACCGCCGCCAGAGATGTAGTAGGCGTCGAAGCGGTCGAACGCGACGACGCGACCGTTCTTCAGCACCTTGGAGATCGCGAGCGTGGTGCGCCCACCACCACATCCCGCGTCGAGCACGAGGTCATGGTCCGTCGACAGGAGATCCACCATGGGCAGGGCCGCGAGGTCCGCCCGCTTGGAGGAGCCGAAGACCAGCCCGCCGACGAAGGCGTTCACCCCGAGCAACGAGACCGCAAACCAGGCAGGCCACAGCGACGGGAACTCGAGCTGGAGACCAAGGGCCAGGGTCCAGAAGAAGGCGGTCGCGAGCCAGGGGCTGTGGATCGCACCCGAGGACCAGCCGAAGTCGTAGGTCCTGTCGTCCGGCGCGCGCCTGCGAAAGCGGGCCAGCAGGCGATTGAAACGCTCCGGGGCGAACGAGTAGATCGAGCCGACGACCAGGGCGGCGCCTACGAGGTGGAGCAAGGCGACCACCAAGACCACGCCCGCGACGGCCTTGAGCTTGGGAAAGACCACCATCAGCGCGATACCTGCCGCGAGGCCGAAGGCGCCGACGAGCCAGCCGTGACTGTGAGGGGCCTTGTACTTCATGGTCGAGCTCCTTCCGGGGCGAGACCGGCGACGATCAGGCCTACGATGTTGCGCACGGCCGCGTCGGGGAACGACCCGCCGTGAACTCCCATGCGCTCGAACAGCGCCAGGCTGTGCAACGTGGACAGCAGCGTCAGCGTCGCGGCCTGGATTCGCGCCCCGTCGGAGGTGATCGAGCCCCGCACACGGTGCCGTTCGAGGCAGGCCGCGATGGCATCGATCAGACCGTGCAGCTTGAGGTGGCTCTCCCGGTGCGCGAGGTCGGTAAGGCTGAACGAAGGGTGCGTCATGACCTGAAGAAACACCGGAATCGCGTCCCGGAAGTAGCGCATCATCGTCGACGCGAGGGAGCCGAGCTCGTCCTCGATGTTCGGTGTCTCGCCACCAAGACTCGGGAGCTCGATCGGCGGTGGAATCATGGCCGCGAAGAAGAGCGCAACCTTGTTCTTGTAGCGCTGGTACAGGACCGCTTCAGAGATCCCCGCCCGTCGAGCGACCTCCCGGGTCGAGGCACCGAAGCCCTGTTCGACGAAGACGGCCTTCGCAGCCTCCAGAACCGCCTCGTCGCTGACCTGCTTGTTCCGGCCCATGCGCCACCTCTCACGTGGACAGAACGTTCGCCTTGCGCGCGCTCAGCAGATGGATCGGGAAGACCACTCTGCGGTTCTCTACCTCTTGGAGGCCGAGCGCTCGCAACTCGGAGGCCAGCCGGTCCGTGCGGTCGTCGGTGATGAGGATGCGACCGCCGGGCCTGGTGACCCGGGTGATCTCGCTGAGGGCCTTCGTCTGGGCCTCCCGATCGAGGTGGTGGAACACGAAGCTCGACACGACCACGTCGAAGGTGGCGTCGGCGAACGGCATGGCGCCCGCATCGCCGTCGTGGACCTCGATGCGGTCTTCAACGCCTTCGAGGTGAGCGTTCTTGAGTGTGATAGCCCTGGAGTTGTGCGTCTCGCCGTGGATCACGGCCCACTTGTCGATGCCGATCGCCTTGCCGGTTGTGAGCCGCTTGGCGGCGGCGATGAGCGACAAGCCGGGGCCGCAGCCCACGTCGAGAACCCTCTCTCCTCCCGTCCAGGGGACGGTGTCGAGCATCCGCTCGGTGATGAGGGGGCGACCCCGGTACACCAGCCAACCCAGCCCGGCGGTCAAAACCAAGAGCCCGAGCCCAACCACGATGGCCAAGGCCGCCAAGATCCACGGCGCTTGCCGCGCGAGGAGCAGGAGCAGACCGACGGTAGCGATGGCTGCACCACCGACGAAGCCGGCCACGAGGAGGTGTGGGACGTGGTAGCCGTAACGTGCCGAGTTGCCGTGATTTTCCAAGGGTCGCCTCCGTGTCGAGCAACATATGCAAGCGCTCGCTTATATATATCGCCGCAACACGATGGCGTCAAGGGGATGCTTACCGCCGCCAGGGCTGGAGCCGGGCCTGCTGCACGGCCACTTGCTTCTCGTGGTCGAGGTCGCGCAGGAGGTGCTGGAGCTCGCGGAGGCTCTCGTCGTCCAGCGCTTCCCATGCGACCCTGTAGCGGCGACCGACCTGGCGGTTCACCTCGGCGGTGATCCACTCGACCAGCCGCCGGCGCTGGTAGTCTTTCTGGTTCATCAGGCGTCTGCGCTCGCCAGCATCGCGGCGACGTCGGCCTCGCCGGCGTTCTCGAGGAAGGCCTGAAGGGACTTGCGGAAGAGGTCCATGCGCGAATGCAGGCCCTGGCGCTTCCATGCCTCGTCGAGCTTGTCGACCAGGTCCGCCTCCATCCGCAGCGGCAGCACCTTGAAGGTCACGCCCTCGCGGTGGGCGCTCTTGCGCGGGCCGACTGGGATGCGGCCCTTCTGCGCCTCGCGGATCTTCCAGATCAGGTAGGCCTTGTTGTCCGAGCCCGTGGAGCGGCCGACCACCTCGAGGTAGCGCGCCTGCAGCGTCGGCACGTCGAGCGTGGTGAGCTTCTCGCCGGCGGGCGTGGCGTCGATCTCGACGTCGGCCTCGGCCCCAGCTTCGGGCGCGTCGACCGGAGTCCCCTTCGCGTTGGTGGTCTTCGCCTCGTCCGCGGCCGCCTGCAGCGCCTCGGTGATGCGTCGGATCAGGAAGGTCTTGTTTGGGCTGCGGGTGGTTTCCCCGGTCACCTCGGCGAACTTCGCCTGCAGCTCGTTGA
>Ga0210044_10005121_pt1 | contig 17870 bp, 21 predicted proteins | sample CryGey13umfilter_2_FD_183959 | JGI IMG/M metagenome (GOLD analysis project Ga0210044, IMG submission 183959) | Groundwater microbial communities from aquifer in Utah, USA - Crystal Geyser 4/9/14 3 um filter (SPAdes) (version 2) | ecosystem: Environmental > Aquatic > Deep subsurface >... | reverse complement strand
GTTCTTGTTCATCAGCCCGCGGCTGCGTTCCACGCTTCCTTCAGACGGTCGGTCGCCCTTCCGCCCTTGCGCTTCCCTTCCCTCGCTGTGACCTGCCCGGGGAAGGACTTGCCCCTCCAGGACGATGCCCATGCCGGGCGTACAACGAAACCCCGTCACCCAAAGGCAACGGGGTTCCGGTCATCAACCTTCAGGCTGACTGTCTAACCTACCAACGGTCGCCGCCGCCGCCGCCACGGCCACCGCCGTAGCCGCCACGACCGCCGCCGCCGCCGCCACCGCCACGAGGCTTGTCCTGCGCCTCGTTCACCTTCAGAGCGCGACCGCCCATCTCCTTGCCGTCGAGGGCCTGCTGGGCAGCCATCGCCGCATCGTCGTCCATCTCGATGAAGCCGAAGCCACGGGGACGACCCGTCTCGCGGTCCATGATCAGGGCCACGGAGTGGACCGTGCCATAGGCGCCGAACTCTTCCCGGATCTCGTCTTCGCTCGCAGTGAAAGGCAGGTTACCAATGTACAGTTTCTTCAAGACTTTCTCTCCAGTGCCGGCTTACCGGCTTAACCAAGCGTTCAGGATCGCCGGCTACTTCCGGCAAACCCCTCCCGCTTCAAATCGGTCCGACGGTCCGTTGACCGCCGAACCCCATCTCCCGACGATCGGGAGAATCTCATGGCCTGCGCATTCCTTACGCAGGAAGCCGTTCTACCAGGCCGAATCGGATACCAGGGTCCTGCTAGTCCTCGTGTTCGCCATCCCCTTCACCCGTGCCGGAGCCATCGTCGTCGATCTGCGTGACCGCCCCGTCACTGATGCGTACTTTCACATCCAGAAGTGTCCCCGCCGCATCCACATGCACGCCGAACACCTGAGCCCCATCCTGGTCTTCCTGCTCAACCGACTCCATGATGCCGCCGGTCGCGTTCTCGGTGATGGCCACCGCCTGTTCCTGGGTAACCGGTCCGGCGGAATTGCCGAGGGCAATGGCGAACTCCCTCGTAGGCGGGTTGAAAATCTTTGCCCTGGAGCTTGGAGAGGAATCCGTAGGGTCACTCGAACTGCAGCCAAATGCGCCAACGACGAGAACCATGAGGAGGACGGCGAAAGCCCCAAATGTGACATTCTTCATCTCGTCATTCCTTTCTTGGGACTGCCGAATCCGGCGGTCGCCGGCCAACTCCGCAACGGGGAGAATACACCTTTCTGCCGCGGATTGGTCAGAAAATCTAGCCTCTCCCAATTTCCGGAGATCCCGGCAGCCCGTCGTTTAGGAAACAAAAACCCCGCCACCATCCGGAAAACCGGGGCAGCGGGGTTTCGGCCATCAACCCGTGGGCTGACTGTCCAACCTACCAACGGTCGCCCGCCGCCGACAGGGCGCTCAGCGTCAGAAAACGATACCCGGCCTCCAGGCACTGATCAGTCAGGACATCCACCGCTTCCAGGGTCTGGCTGCGATCGACTCCCAGCCACCAGCCGCCATCATGCAGGATGATCACCGCGCCGGGCTCCACCCGGCTCTGCACCCGTTCGATGATCGCTTCGCGCCCCGGCCGACGGGAATCGCGGGGATGAATGCTGCCGATCACCGGCTCGTAGCCCAGTTCCCGTACCGTCTTGAGTACGAAACCGTTGATCCAGCCCATCGGCGGTCTCAGGAACCTTGGTTTTTCGCCGATGGTCTGCTCGATCGCTTCGCCGCACCTGGTGATCTCGCGTCGCAGCAAGGCCGGGGGCAACAGGGACAGGGCCACGTGATGATCGCCATGATTCCCGACCTCATGGCCCGCCTCGTGGGTTGCCTTCAGGATCTCGGGGAACCGACGCACCCGCTTGCCGACCGCGAAAAAAGTGGCGTGGATCCCCTTGCTCGCCAGCAAGGACAACAACTGGGGTGTATGACGGGGATTCGGTCCATCGTCGAAGGTCAGCGCCAGAATCTTCTGTTCGGTTTTGATCGAACACAACAGGCGCCGCCCCAGATAGTCGCGGACCGCCGGGACATCCAACAGGCTCCGGCTCATGATTGATCCCTCAAGGCTTGCAGGTATTCAGCCAGGGCCGTGTCGAGATCCGCGATCAGCCGCCCCCGCAGATATCTCAACTCGCGGACCTGATACCCCAACTGGAATTCGAGCCAGGCGAAGCGCAGCCAGGCCCTGCGCTTCTGCATGCGCACCGCGTATTGGCGGGCAAAAAGACCAGTGGGCGGGAGAGTCAGGCCGACGGCAAAAGTCCTCCAGCCGCCGAGATGGCTGTGGACTCTCATCAGAAGGAAACCGTACCAGCCGGCAAAGAGAATCAGTCCCACCGTGAACTGGAAGAGATGCCGTTTGGTCAGATCCCGGGCGAAACGCTTGGCCAGGCGAGCGGTCAATTCATAGGGCAGCATGTTGCCGATCGCACCGAAAACGGCCGGCGGCAAGCCGAAAAGCCCCATCATCAGGAAACGGACCATCTCGGCCCGCACCGAAGGGCCCTCCGCTTCGCGCAGCAACTCGTCGCGCAGGCGCAACGCGTGGCGGCGGCTCTGGTATTCCTCCATCTGCCGGGCCAGGCCCCAGATCACTTCCGGACTGCGCTGGTAGAAATAGTCCAGGGCGCGGGCGAATTCCCGGTTCATCGTCTGGTCCTGTTCGAATGATGTCTGTCCCGGAATCACCAGATCCACGCGCTCCATCAATTCGCCCTTGTAGATCTTCGTCACATCGCGCAGCAGGGTGTCGAATTCGGATCGTTCCACATTGACGACTTCGTTGCGCAGGGATTCCTGAAGTGCGGCCGTCAGCTCGTTGACGGTTGCGATCTCGTCTTCACCATACCGGTTTTTCAAGGACGCCACCTTGATCGGTTTGCCGAACCGCACCAACACCCGGCTGCGGAAACGTTGTCGGCTCTCAAAATTCAAACCGACCGGCACGATGGTCAGGCCCAGTCGCCAATCGCTGGCCTCTTCGGCGCTCAAGGCGATCCGCGCCGTGCCGGTTTTCAGTTTCTGTACTCGGCGTTCCTGGGCACTAGTCCCTTCGGGGAAGATCCCGATCGAACCCCCGTCACACAACACCTGATGACAGGCGGCGAACATGGCGGCGTTCTTGTCCGGGGCGCCCTCCACATCCGTGGGCCGGTAGACGGGGATCACGCCGTTGCTGCGCAGGAACCAGGCTTTGAAGGGGGAAAGGAACAGGCCGCTGTGGGCGATGAAATGCAGCATCCGACCGGCGCCGAGGCCCAGCAAGAGGGCGTCGGTGATCGAGTGGGGGTGGTTGGAAGCGAAGATGACCGGCCCGGAGGTGGGGATATTCTGCTTGCCGGTGATCTCAAGCCGACGGAAATATCCGTTCACGCAGATGCGGACGAGGACCCTCGAAATTCTGTAGAGAATCGGGACGCGCATACCGCCTCGGGGGATTGGGGCCGATGACCGGATCCAGCGGAGTATAGGAGTCCGTTGACCAGATGTCATCGGGTACGTACGCACCACGGCCCAGGCCTACTTCCCATCATCCTCCACGGCGTTCCCCCACTCGTCGATCCTCACCACAGGCACATCGGAAGGCTCACCCGTGGCCTTCCGCTCGGCACGAACCTCCCGCTTGGCCTCTTGCTTCTTCTTCTTGTCGAGTTCCCGGCGCCGCTTATCGAACGAAAAGTTCGACCGTCCCATTATTCCTACCTTTCGTCTGAGTCCGGAGAATCAAAAACCCCGCCACCCAAGGGGAGGCGGGGTTCCGGTCAGCAACCCTTAGGCTGACTGTCTAACCTACCAACGGTCGCCGCCGCCGCCACGGTTACCACCGTAGCCGCCACCGCCGCCGCCACCGCGAGGCTTGTCCTGGGCCTCGTTCACCTTCAGAGCGCGACCGCCCATCTCCTTGCCGTCCAGGGCCTGCTGGGCAGCCATCGCCGCGTCGTCGTCCATCTCGATGAAGCCGAAGCCACGGGGGCGACCCGTCTCGCGGTCCATGATCAGGGCCACCGAGTGGACCGTGCCATGGGCGCCGAACGTTTCGCGGATCTCATCTTCGGTCGCAGTGAAAGGCAGGTTACCAATGTACAGTTTCTTCAAGACATTCTCTCCAGTGCCGGCTTACCGGCTTAACCAAGCGTTCACGATCGCCGGCTTCTTCCGGCTAAACCTCTCCCGCTTATAATGGCCCGGCAATCCCATCGATCGCCGAACCCGATCCCCCGATGGTCGGGGAATTCCTCGGACCCGGTCCGGAATCGGACATCAAGGTCCAGTCTGTGTTAACCAAAATGGACTTCGGGGCGGCCCAAAACCGTTTCCGCCACCGGCAATCCCCACGCAAGTTACAAGGTACCCGATCCCCGTCGGGAAAGTTTCCTAAACCTAAATTGAGCGATTCCATGTATTGAAATACTCCACCTGCTGGTGTAAGGTATTTGCTAGCAAACGGATACAATACTTCGGCAGGGTTGCTGCCGGTAACCCAACAGGTTGAGATTTCATGGCCAAGCATAACAGATCCGCTGCCCTGAAGCACCCAAAAATCGTCGCCATCGAAACAACCGCCGACACCCTGACCAGCCGCGCCGGGCTGGCCTTGTTTGGCCGCTATCTGGACAACATTGGCCTCGGTTGGTTCAGCGACCGTTGGCTGGGCCCGGTCCGCAAAAGCAAGAAGGGCCAGTCCGCCACCGAGTGCATCCGCCTGATCCTGCTGTTTTTCATCGATGGTATCAGTCGCCATCTTTCCTACTTCGACCCCTTGAAGGAGGATGCCGGCTATGCCGCCACCGTCGAACGTGATCCTGATGATCTGTTGTCGTCCCATGCGGTCAAGCGGTTCTTCGGCAACTTCACCCAGTGTCGGATCTGGCTGCTGCGCAAACTGCTGCAGGAGATCTTCATCTAGAGGCTCTGTCTGGAGAAGCCCGAGGTGGTGATTCTCGACCTGGACGTAATGATCCTGGACAACGACGAGGCCCTGAAGCGGGAAGGGGGTCACACCCACCTACAAGAAGGTCAAGGGATTTGCGCCGCTGCAGATGGTTTACGGCCGGATCATTGTCGATGGCGTTTTCCGGGCCGGGCACCACCACAGCAACCACAAGAAATCCACCGCCGAGATGGTCAAGCACATCGTCAACCTGATCCGGAAGCGCTATCGCGCCGATGTTCCGATCATCATCCGCCAGGACAGCGGCTACTTCGATCAGAAGCTTTACGGCCTGTACGAGGAACTCGACATCGGCTATCTCAGCGGCGGCAAGCTGTACAAGGAAATCAAGGAATACGTGGCGCAATGGCCCGCTGACCAGTGGGCAACCCACCGGAACGACCTCCAGGAGTGGAGCTACGTCGAGTTCGGGGACCGGCGTAAGAACTGGAAGCGGTTCCGGCGGGTCATCTATTGCCGACCGGCATACGAGGACCAGCAGCGCTTGCTGGAGTTCGCGCGACCGGACACCTTGATCTACACCAACCTGGGCACCGGCGGGGCGGTCGACCTCATGCTGACGGAAGCCGGATCAGCGGACCTCCTGTCGCCTTCATCCCTGATCGGTTGCTACCATGGCAGAGGCCGTGACGAGTTGGGTCATTGCACCTTGAAGGACTTCATCGACGAGCAACTCCCGTTCAAGCGGTTCCAGCAGAAGCACGCCTTTTACTACACGGCATTGATCGCCTTCGCGCTGTTCGAGAGCTTCAAGTCCGATATCACCGGACCGGTAGTGGCCATCACCGCCTACCCAACCACATTGCGTCGATCGTTGATCGACGTGGCGGGCAAGATCGTCACCCACGGCGGTCGGGTGGTCCTGAAGGTGTCTGGTTCGGTGATGACACGACTACGGTTGGAAGAACTTTGGCAACGATGCCGGTCGCCGCCGCCAATCCCGCGGTTCGCCTAGCAGGCCCCAGCAAATCCAGCGAAAAGGTCAGGGAACGGAGATGTTCATGTCAAAGACCCCCGGAAAGTGGGGAAATCTAATTGTCGTCACTGGGGAGATCTAATTGTCGCTGGGCACCGAGGTCTGTTTCGTGCCCGGCGGAGCGGGTTTCAAGAAGCGGGGTCCTGGTTATCGGTATCTGGCGATCCGCGAGGTGTTGCCTCAGCTGGAGTTGCCGGGAATGGAGGCGCCGGGGTTGCCGTTTCCGGTGATGTCGATGGCGAATGATCGTTACAAGCTGACCGGCTTGGTCACCAACCGGACGATCGCCGCCGAGGAGTTGATCTGGTGGAGCCGCGAGCGCTGCGGCGAGAGCGAGCAGACCCATGCGGTGATGAAGGATGATCTGGCGGGCGGCCGGTTGCCCTCCGGCCTGTTCGGGGCGAACGCCGCCTGGTGGCAGATGATGATCCTGGCGCTGAATCTCAACGCGGCGCTACAACGTCTGGCGCTCGGTAAAAGCTGGGTCAAGAAGCGCATGAAGGCCATGCGCTTCTCGTTACTCAACATTCCCGGTCGCGTGGTCCATCATGGGAATCGGTTGTGGATCCAGGTCGCCGATCTTGGGCAAAGACTGGAGACCTTGTTGGCTGCACGTAGTCGAATCCTGGCCTTGGCGACAGGGCCGCCTGGGTAAGAGATTCCGAGGCATTTGACATCGACCGTGCGGGGTGGATGCGAGAGCGCTGGAGGCAGGGGTCTGCCTCCAGGTCAACCGGCCAGGGGCGCCACCTTCCTGATCGAGCGATGACCACATCGGCAGGAAGCAGAAAGCCGTTCAACCGGGTGGCGAAGGCAGTTCTGCGAGCCGCGATGCCTCTCGGACCGGCTACCGGACAGGTTGGTGGCGTCTTGATGGCGGGTTATGGTGATGCTCCGGTGTTGACAAACCAACGCCGTGGGCGCACGGTCACCCAATCGTAGTCCAATATTTCTGAAAGGAATCTCAATGAATCCCCGTCTACACAAGCGGTTGTTTGGCATGGTGATAGCCGTGTTGGCCCCAGCCGTTTATTTCGCAGGCTGTGGTAGTCCTGCTTCTCTCCCTCCGGATAACTACTGGTACCATCTTTTCGACACCGAATTTTCCTGGGTAATCGAAGCGACCCCGCCGTACTTCACGACGGAGACTCCGATTGATATTGCGATCACCGTCCGCCCCCGAGAGTCGGGAGTTGGCCTTTTTACTATTTGGGGTGGGTACTCGAACGGGGACATGGCTGGGACCGCGTTGGCGCCTGTGACCGGGGAGATCGGGACAGTGGTTGCCCCTGTTCAGTTTGAGGCAGGGGAGCCAACTCGATTGGTTTGGAGGGTCCAATTGAATGAAGTCAGTCCGGGTTTGCCCTACGATGGCGTGAGATTCCAATTCTACGCCGGGTTCGATTCGGTTGTGGTTGATTCGACGATGTACCCGCTGGGTGCTCCTGAACTCACTGCCCAGTTCGGCTCGGCTATCTTCCTGGATTCAGCAGGATGCTGAATCTCGATCCGCCCGAGAACTAGACGACTAGAAATGATGAATGCAATTCAATAACCTGGATGTATATCATGAATTGGTGGAGGGCCGTATCCGTATTCTTGATCTCGTTACACTGCTGTCCTAATGTTTGAGAATCGGCGTCAAGGGAAACCCGGACCTGCGGCGGATCACCGGACACCCACGGACCGCCGCCCGAGGCGCGTTCCTACGCCTCGGGCCTGACGCAGCAGATTGGGCTGTGGCGACGCCTCGGATCATAGCGCATATCGATGCAGACGAAAAGATCCAGCCTATTGTCACCGGCCGGGCGATGGTCATCGCCCTCCGCCATCAGTCCGGGGTTCGCGCCGGCTGTCCGGGAGCCGCCCGAGGATCCGCAACAGCCCGTCGAGCACCGTGTAGGGATGCGGCGGACATCCCGGAATATAGAGATCGACCGGCAACAGATCGCCCACGCCGTCGTTGACCTCCACGCCGCCCCGGAAGGGTCCGCCGCCGATGGCGCAGGCGCCCGAGGCGATCACCAGCTTGGGGCCCGGCACCGCAGCATAGGTATCCAGCAACGCGCTTTTCATGTTCGCCGTGACCGGGCCGGTCACCAGGATGCCGTCGGCATGTCGCGGCGAAGCGACGAACTGGATGCCGAAACGACCGAGATCGTAAGTCAGGGTGCCCAGCACGTTCAGATCGGCCTCGCAGGCGTTGCAGCCGCCGGCCGAGACCTGGCGCAGCTTCAGCGAACGTCCGAAGAGCTTGCGCATCTTCGCGTCGAGCGCCTGGACCAGCAGGTGTTCACGGTCGCCGACCACCATCCCGTCGCGCGTGCGGGAAGCCAATCGCCAGTCCCGCGAAAACGAGATGGCGTCCTGCGGACACGCCGACACGCAATCCCCGCAGAACACGCAGAGCCCGAGGTCGAGCCCGAGCGTCCCGCCCGCGAGGTCCAGCGCCCCGTAGGGACAGCTAGCGAGGCAGTCCTGGCAACCGTTCCGGCAACGACCGGTATCCAGGACCGGCAGCCCGCGGAACCGCTCCGGCATGACGGGATCCTGTTTGGGGTATTTGCCGGTGCGAAATCCCTGCCGTATCCGTTCGGGTATGATCTTCAGCATGACGCCGAATCTCCTTATAGATCGAATCCGCAGTAGGAAAGATTGAAGCTCTTATTGATCAGCGGGAAGTCCGAGATCTGCTCGCCGCGCAGGGCCATCGCCAGCCCGCTCCAGTTGTGGAACGAGGGGTCGACGATCTTGTAGCGGGAGAAGTCGCCGTTCGCGTCGGTCACGGCGACATGCACGATCTCACCCCGCCAGCCCTCGACCAGTGCCACCGCCAGGCTCGAGGGTGCGGCCGACGGCAGATCGCGCAGAGCCGTGCCGTCAGGCAATCCGCCCAGCGCCTGCGCGACCCAGGCGAACGAAACCTGGATCTCCCGTTTCCTCACGCGGCCGCGTGCCTGGACATCGCCGTCCTCCATCATGGCGGTCTCGGGGGGCCCGAAGAATCCGTCCCCCGTCCGCTGATGCCGTCGCGAGTCGACGGGCAGTCCGCAGGCGCGTGCAGCCACTCCGACTAGTCCCAGCTCGCGGGCCGTCCCGCTCGATACCACGCCGATACCCTCGGTACGGGCCAGCACCGAGGGGGCGCCGAAGAACAGGTCCACCGCTCCACGGGTATCGCGTTCGACCGCCGCCAGCTTCCGCCCCAGGCGGTCGACCAGTTCCGCGTCGACAGCCATGGCCACGCCGCCCGGGCACACAAGGCCGCGTCCGAACCGGTTGCCGCAGAGCTCGGCCGTCAGGTTCAGGTAGTCCCCGCGGATACGACCGCAGAACGAGGCTGTCGGCAGGAAACCCACGTCGGTGGCCAGACCGCCGATATCCCCGACATGGTTGGCGAGCCGTTCGAGTTCCAGGGCGACGGCGCGAAGGGCCGCCGCGCGCGGCGGGACCGTCACGCCCGCGAGAGACTCGCATACCAAACCGTACGCCGTGGCGTGACCGATCGTCGTATCGCCGGCCACTGTTTCCAGTCGTCGCCGGGTCGCCGCCCCGCGTCCTGCCGAACCAACCAGCCGGGCTTCCACGCCCCGGTGCTGGTAGCCGAGCGAGATCTCGAGGTGGATCACCCTTTCGCCGTAGCACTGGAAGCGGAAATGTCCGGGCTCGATGATCCCGGCGTGGACCGGGCCGACGGCGACCTCGTGCACCTCGTCGCCTTCGATCCGGTAGAACTCCATGTCGCCGGGTACCAACGCGGCACCGGGATCGCGGTCCCAGGCGTCGCTGTCCCGCCGCCAGGCGCGGTGGAAGCGGACCGGCTTGAACCAGGGGTGACCCTCGACCTTCACGCCGTACTGTTCGGCGATTTCCCGCTCGAACAGGTGCAGCTGCGGACATTGCGGCGTCAGCGACACCAGGATCCCGTCGATCTCCGAACGCAACAGCCTCAGGTTCCCCGTCTGGTCCTGCACGATCACGGCGAAGAGGTCCAGGGCCGTGCCCGCCGCGGGCGCGGCGAAATAGGCGGCCACCCGGCCACCGGCCTTCACCTCGTCCAGCAGCACACCGGCGAAGTCTTCCCAGCCGACAGGCTGCAAAAGGGACAGGGACAGGCAGTCACCGTTCCGGATGAAGACGCCAGCGCCGACATCCCCACTCATGGCGTAGCCTCCAACAGTTCGACCGCCGATTGCAGAAGATGCCGCAACGGCGGCGGGATATAGACACCCAGAAACAGAACCACCAGCATCAGGAACAGCGGCGGTCCAACCAGCAGGAAGCGGTCGCGATAGTGAACTTCCGCGTTGGCCGGCTCACCCTGGGTGGCCGACAGCACGGTGGCGCCCATGCCGATGAAGACCGTGGCCAGAGCCGCGAGCACCAGGACCATCACCCCGAAGCGTTCCGCGTCGACGATGCCGCGCAGGATGGTGAACTCGCTGAGAAACGGCCCGAAGGGAGGCGTGCCGGTGATGGCCAGGAACCCGGCCAGGAACAATCCGCCGGACAAGGGCAGCACCGAGATGGCGCCGCGTACCATGGACATCTTCTTGCTGGCGAACGCACGCTGGATATTGCCCGCGGTCATGAACAGACAGCCCTTGGCCAGGGCGTTGTTCACCAGATGCAGCAGGGCGCCGAACGCGGCCAAGCCTCCGATTCCGAAGCCGATCGCCAGGATGCCCATGTGTTCAACGCTGGAGTAGGCCAGCATCCGCTTGAAATCGGGCTGCCGGACCATGCAGACCGCGGCCAGGACCAGGGACAACAGGCCCATCCCCAGCAGAGCCTGCCTGGCCATCTCCAAATCGCCCGCCGCACCCATAATCTGCACGCTGCGCAGGACTGCCAGGAAGGCCACGCTGGTCAACCCGCCCGCCAACAGGGCCCCCACGAGGCCGGGGGCCTCGCCGTAGGCATCCGGCTTCCAGGTGTGCAGCGGCGCCAGCCCGACCTTGGTACCGAAGCCGACAAGCAGGAAAACGAAGCCCATATGCAGCCATGGCCGCTGAACCTGCGGGCCCATGCGCAGGAGATCGTCGAGTTGCAGGCTCACCGGACCGCCACGGCCGAGCGCCGCATACCCGATGAAAAGGATTCCCAGCAGCGCCAGCGCAATGCCCACCGAGCAGATGAGCAGGTACTTCCAGGTTGCCTCGATCGAGAGGGCATTGCGGTTGTAGAAGATCAGCGGTGCGCTGGCGATGGTCGTGGACTCGACCGCGAACCAGAGCAGGCCGAGGTGCCGCGCCAGCACCGCGAGCGTCATCGCCGACAGAAAGACCAGCAGACAGGGCACCATGATTCGGTTGCCGCGTTCACGCCTGATTTCGAGGTATTCGACCGCGTAGACCGCACACCCCAGGAACAGCAGACTGGTCACAAGCAGGACCAGGGTCGACAGCGGGTCCAGCCCGATCCAGGCTCCCGGCCTCGCTGCATGATGCTGGTCCATGACCAGCCGGCAGGCCAGCGCCAGATGCAGCGCACCGGCCGTCGGCAGCAGCCAGGACCGGAAACGATGCCAGGGGCAGAAGACCGACACAACGGCCAGCACCAGGGGGAGCACGACCAGGAGCGTGAGCATGGCCTAACCCTTCAGCGCCGAGAGGCGCTCGGTATTGAGGGTGGAGAACTCCCGGTTGATCTGGTTCATGACGATGCCCATCACGAACACCCCGACCAGCAGGTCGAGCAGCACGCCGGCCTCGACCATCATCGGCATCGCCTCGGCCAGCAGGATGCCGAAGATGAAGATCCCGTTTTCCAGGACCAGATAGCCGAGCACCTGCGTGATCGCCTTGCGCCGTGTCATCAGCAGCAGGAAACCGACAAACAGCGTGGTCAGGGAGGTCGGGATGAACAGGTCCCCGTGGTGCTCCGGCAGCAGGGGCAGGTAGTCCGCGAAGATGAATGCACCCGAAGTGATGAGTGCCCCGAGCATCATCGTGGGGATATAGCCGATCAGGGGCTCGATCTCGCGCCGGATGCGCACTTCCCGGATTGTCCGCAGCAGCACCCACGGAATCAGGACACCTTTCATGGCGAAAGCGCCACCGGCCAGCAGCAGGGTATGCCAGGACCAGCCATGGGCTGCCACCGGCAGCAGCGCCAGCAATGCGCCCTGAATGGCCACCGCGCGGATACACGAGCCGAGCCGGGAACTACCCAGCGTGAAAAAGTTCAGCAGGATGACCATGATCAACAGCAGGTTGCTCAAACCATGCATCGATTCGCCTCTCCTCGGATTCCGGACCTCGGGGCCACCTAGCGCAGCACCAGAACGACGGCGAAGATCGTGACCAGTGTGGTCCCGATCAGGATCTGGGGAATGCGCGTCAATCGCAGCCGCGCCATCGTCGATTCGATCACACCGATCAGCACCGCAAGCGCCAACAGGCCACCCAGGAAGACCAGGGCGTCCAGCCATCCCCAACCGGTTTCCAGCGGCAGCGCCAGGCGCACGACGATGGCGCCGAGCACCATCAGTTTGAGCGCCGCGCCGTAGAGGATCATCCCCAGAGCCGGGCCGCTGTGATCCAGGACCATGACCTCGTGGATCATCGTCAGCTCGAGATGCGTGTTCGGGTCGTCGAACGGAATGCGCGAGTTCTCGGCCAGCAGCACGACGAAGAGGCAGACCGTGATCAGCCCCAGCGATGCGCCGGTCGTATCCCAGGACGTCGCCAGATGCGGTCCGAGCATCGCGTTCAGCGACAGCCGGTCGGCCAGGCGCGCCAGGACGACGAAGGCGAAAAAGACCGTGGGCTCTGCCAGGCAGGAGAACGTCACTTCACGCGCTGCACCCATGCCCTCGAAACTCGAACCGGTGTCCAGAGCGGCCAGGACGGTGAAAAAGCGGCCCAGGCCCAACAGGTAGACGAAAAGGATGAGGTCGCCCTCGAAGGTGACCGGGGCCGCCAGGGCGCCGAAGGGCAGCAGCAGCGAGGCGAGCACCGGCACGACCAGACCCACCACCGGACCGATCAGGAAGACCCAGGTGGTGGTGCGGCTGAACACGAATCCCTTGCGCCACAACCGGCCAAGATCCCAGTACGGCTGCAGCAGGGGCGCACCGCGGCGACCGGCAAAGACGGCCTTCGTCCGGTTGATCACACCGGTCATCAGGGGCGCGAACGCCAGGAGCAGCGCCAGGTGGACCAGCACACCGACCAACATGACTGAATCCTCACTTCCTGCCGAACAGGACCAGCAGCACCAACAGCGTCAGTGCCATATAGGACAGGTACGAAGCTGTCACCCCGTTCTGGAGGATGACCCTGAACCAGCCGAAGGAACAGGCGGCCACCCGCCAGACCGGCAGCAGGACACGGTCGAACACGAAGTCCGGAAGATGGCTGGAGAACCGTTCGGGCAACGGGAAGACGGCACGATCCGGCGCGCGGTCCGGACGGCGGGCCAGGGCGAACCGCGACACAAGCCCGTCGGCGAACGACGAGGCGGAGTATTGCGCCTGCGGCGGCGGACAGGCGAAACCGCAGCCCCAGGTAGGCAGGTCGCGCGGCGCCTCCCGGCTGCGACGGCCCAGCCAACCCGCGGCGACGGCGGTCAGCAGTATCAGCGCGACACCCGATATGCTGAGCCAGATCAGGGGACGCATGCCGTCCACCAGCGACGGATACGGAGAAGTCGAATCCGCCAGGGCCGGAAACCAGTCGAGGGTCGCGCGCCGCAGCAGCGGCGCGATGCTGACCGGCACCAGGCCGATCCAGATGCAGGCCAGAGCCAGGGGCCCCATGCCGAAACGCATGCTCGCGGCGGCTTCGTGCGCCTGCGTGGCCGCTTCGCTGCGCGGCGTTCCCAGGAACACGATACCGAAGACCTTGACGAAACAGGCCAGCGCCAGAGCGCCGATCAACGCCAGCGCCGGCGCCGCCAGCACGGTCAACGCGATGCCGGACCCCTGACTGTGGCCGGCTGCAAAGGCGGCCATGAAGATCAGCCATTCGCTGACGAAACCGTTCAACGGCGGCAGTCCGCAGATGGCCACGGCGCCGACAAGGAAGTAGAAAGCGGTCCAGGGCTGGCGTTTCAGCAGACCCCCGCATTTTTCGATCTCTCGCGACCCGACGCCGTGCACGACCGAACCGGCCGATAGGAACAGCAGCGACTTGAACATGCCGTGATTGACGACATGCAGCAGGGCACCACCCAGTCCGAATACGACCATGGTCGAATAGCCCACCGCGCGGCCCAGTACAGCCAGGCCCAGTCCAATCGCGATGATGCCGATGTTTTCCACGCTGTGGTAGGCCAGCAGACGTTTGATATCGTGCTGGGCGAGGGCCTGGACGACACCGGCGACACCGGAGACGACGCCCATGCCAAGCAGGGTCCAGCCCCACCATGCCGGAACATCGGCATAGAAGGAGATCAGCCGGACCAGGCCATAGATCCCGACCTTGAGCATCACGCCCGACAGCAAGGCCGAAGCATGCGAAGGCGCCGCCGCGTGCGCGGACGGCAGCCAGACGTGCAGCGGCATCAAGCCCGCCTTCAGGCCGAAACCGAAGAGACCGAGCGCGAAAACGATTCCGGCCGGACCGCCGGCGGCCAGCGATCCGGTCGCCGGAAACCGCAGCAGGAGGTCGCCGCGACCGAGCAGCGCGAACATTCCGAACAGGGCCAGCGACCCGGTATGGGTAGCGACGATGTAGAGGTATCCGGCGCGGCGGGATTCCGCCAGGCAGTCGTCGGTCGTGACCAGGAAGAAGCCGGAGAGCGCCATCATCTCCCAGGCGGTCAGGAAGAGCAGCGAGTTGCGCGAAACCAGCAGCAAGAGCAGCGCCGCACCGCAGAGTCCAAAAAAGAAACGGAACCGCCGGCCGTTGCGTGGGAACCGATGATGCGGACGATAGCCCAGCCCGTAGAGCCCCCCGGCGCCGACGACCAGCAGCATCGGCAACATGAACAGGGCGGACAGGGTATCGAAGCACAGCAGCAGACCGCCGCCGGGCACACCCCAGGACAGATCGATGCGGTCGGGACCCGCGCCCAACAGACCCCCGACGACACCTGCCAGTCCCAGGCCGACGCCGCCGAGCAGCAGGAAGGTGAAGATCCCCTCGCCGCCGCCGGGTAGGCGACGGATCAGAAGTGCGGGCACCCCGGCGCAGGCCATCAACAGGATCGCGCCTATGAGCAGCAGCATCATTGCGGACTCCCTTCGCCGAAAACGAAGAGGCTCCAGACCAGGCCCGCCGACCGGGGGAACGGCCCCTGCAGGACCGGGGCCTCGACCTCGGGCTTCATCAGCGAGGGCAGCAGATGACGCTGGGTCAGCTCACCGTACGCCACCGTGGTATAGGCCATGCGCGACGATGGCCGGCTGTACCCGCAACCCCATGTGACCCGCCGGAGGACGTGGCGTAGCCTGACGATCCCCGCCAGCAGGAACATCGTCAGCAGGGCGGCGCCGCCCAGACACACAGCCAGAAGCCCGCCGATGAACAAGGCCAGCGTCATCTAACGAACCACGCTTTCGGAGACCTGGCGCAGGGCCGCAAAGATCTGTTCGCGACCGGCCTGCTCCAGGATCGCCTGCCGGAAGACAGGTTGCCTCAACACGAAACCAAGGTGGGCCTGCAGATGCAGCTGCGCACGCAACGTCGGCGCCAGCAGCGCGAACAACGCCCAGACCGGCACGCCGTCCAGGGCCTTGAAATCGACCGGAGCGTCGAGGAAGCAGAGGGTCACAGTCGGGCGGGTGACCGGAACCAGTCCCGGACTATGGAGATGCGGCATGGCGATACCGTCGCCCACGCCCGTGGAGGCCAGTTTCTCGCGGGCGATCAACGCCTGCAGGAGATTCGTCCGATCGGCCTCCTCGGGAAGCCTCAGATGGGCCACCATGTCGCCGAGTACATCGTCGCGGGTGCGTCCCTCGATCCGGTAGAAGACCCCGCCGGCTTCCAGGCAGTCGATCAGTTCCGGCAGCGGCAAGGCATCGGTTTCGGGCTCGGAGAAGGCGGAGGCCGGCAGGCCCAGCCGTCGCGAAGTGGCCCATTCGAGCAGCTCGGACCGGTGGAATCGATAGCACTCGCCGATCCGGAAGGTGGGCATGATATCCTTGCCGATCCAGCGGTAGATCGTCTTTTCTGATACGGACAGCAGTTTGGCGGCGTCCTTGACCGTGAGATTCATGGTGTCACCCCAATTGTCATCCTTGGACACTCCTGGACATTAATAGAAACTATAATTATCAATAGACAGGATATCAATCGGAATCTCAGATGTCTCATTCAGGGCCTAAATGGAGACTTGTCGTGCCTGTCGTGTATTCCGTTCACATTGATAAATAATGACTTGCAAGCTTGGGCTGAGCCCGCATCCAGCGGGACCCACACCGCCATTGCCGCGCCCGCAGACACCGGGGCCACGCCAAACACTCCGTCCACATCTTGCCCGAACCCTTGTGCGGCCACAAACAGCAGAAGCAACACGAGGGCCAACAAGATCGAAGTCACACCGTTCTGGAGCATGCGGTTCACATCGCTGCCCGCCCTCACCAGCATCTCGACGATCGGCAGGAATCTGAATTGTGCCGCCGGCGTCAAGTCGATGCCGATCCGCTGGCTGTTCTGCGACGAGATCGACGAGTACCCAGGCGATGTCGACGGGCAGGGCGACCCGATCTCGCTGGCGGAGAAGCGCACCACCGGCCCCCTCTACTCCCGCCGCAAGGTGTTCCTGGTCTCGACGCCCACGATCAAGGGTATCTCTCGGATCGAGCGCGAATTTCTCGCCTCGGACCAGCGGCGGTACTTCGTCCCCTGCCCCGAGTGAGGCCACTTCGACTGGATGCGGTGGGAGAACATCCGCTGGCGCGACGACGACCCCAAGACCGCGGCTCTGGCCTGCGTCCACTGCGGCGTCCTGATCGAGGAGCGCTTCAAGCCTCAGATGCTGGCCGCCGGTCGGTGGCGTCCAACCGCCAAGGGCAACGGCGAGACGATCGGGTTCCATCTGGTCAGCCTCTATTCGCCGCTGGGCCGGCTACCGTGGTCAGCCACCGTCGGCGAGTTCATCGGGGCCAAGGACAACCCGCTTCGCCTGAAGAACTGGGTCAACAGCGTGTTGGGTGAGACCTGGGAAGAACGCGGCGAGACCGTAGATCCGGACAACCTGTTGGCCAGAGGCGAGCGCTACGAGGCCGAGGTGCCCACCGGCGTGGGCGTGCTCATAGCCGCGCTCCACATCCTGGGCCCTGCGTTCGTGAAGTCCCTGCCCGAACGCGCTGCCGCCCTGGCCAACCGGCGCGAGGTGCCCGTCGCGGCCGAGCCGGAGCCGAGCATGCCTTTGCGGCGCCCCCGGGGGTGGATCGATGGTTGGCGGGGATGATTCCAGGGCCTTGTGCGACGCGGCGCTCGCTACGTGCAGAGCGACGAAGTCACCGTGCCGGCAGCTACGATCGCGGAGCGAGGAGAATCACAAGCGCGCCAGCCACGCAGAGCAGGGCACCAAGAAAATCCCATCGATCCGGGACAATTCCTTCAACGATCCGCAGCCAGATCAGAGAGGAGGCGATGTAGATCCCCCCGTATACGGCGTAAGCGCGTCCGGCATAGGTCGTCTCGACCCTCGTAAGGCACCAAGCGAACAGCACAAGGCTTACGACTCCCGGAAGCACAACCCACCAGGGGCGCGACAGGCGAAGCCACGCCCAGAACGAGAAGCAGCCGGCGATTTCGAAGAAGGCCGCAGCAAGAAAGTACCCGACTGATCTCATGAACTCGAAACTCCTATGCTCGTGTTGTTACTATTCGTCTCATAATTGTCTAGACATTCTCCAGGTAATGTGTTATCTTCACCCCCATGGATAACACCGACGGCAGACGATTGACGCACGACCAGCTTACCGAACTTCGGCGCAGAGGTGTTGCTGCTGTTCAGGGCGGTGACCATCCCGATGTCGTTGCGCGCGCGCTTGGCGTGAACCGATCCACCG
>Ga0210044_10005120_pt1 | contig 17881 bp, 13 predicted proteins | sample CryGey13umfilter_2_FD_183959 | JGI IMG/M metagenome (GOLD analysis project Ga0210044, IMG submission 183959) | Groundwater microbial communities from aquifer in Utah, USA - Crystal Geyser 4/9/14 3 um filter (SPAdes) (version 2) | ecosystem: Environmental > Aquatic > Deep subsurface >... | reverse complement strand
TATTATAGAGACATGCAATCCCGAGAATCCCGTAAATTTAATTACCGATGTATCGGTTCACGCCAATAATATAGATGACTCTAAAGAATTAAATGAAAGAATAGATGTAGTCAAGGAAAAGACACCAGATTTAAGCGAGCTTCATTTTGACGGCGCTTATGGCAGTCAAGACAACGATGTAAAGTTAGACGAACATACCGTTACTCCAATACAAACAGCAATAAGAGGGATAGAACCGGGTGGAGTAGAAATTACGATAACTCAAATTAGTGAAGATCAGTATTCGGTCAGCTGTCCAACTCAAAAGGTTAAAGCTGAGTTGGGAAGAAAGCGTTTCAAAGCAGAATTTGATTTAAGTATTTGTTCGTTATGTGTCTTTGCTTCAGCGTGTCAGTTACAAAAAAAGAAGTCTGCCAGAGTCTATTATTTTACCGCAGCAGAATATCTAAAAAAGAAGCGTTTAGTAAACATTCAGAAGATACCGAAAGAAAGAAGAAGTTTGCGGACAAATGTTGAAGCAACCGTTTCAGAGTTCACAAGAAAGATGAATAACCGGAAGCTAAAAGTCAGAGGGTACTTCAAAGCAACCATCTTTGCCTTTGCCGTTGGGATAAGTGTGAACTTTGGAAGGATCTATCGGTATCTTAAAGCAAAAGAAGTAGAACCGGTGGTATCAACTGCCTAAAAGCAGAGTAAAAAGCGTGCTGATTAGGTCAAGGAAGTCAAAGAACAGATAAATAAATGTAAAAACTCAATAAAAAAATATTACACAACATTTTTTTTGGATTGATTAGCCAAAAAAAATTTAATCAACAGTTTTTTTCAACAAAAAGACTAAAAAGCATAAGAACTTAAATTGTGCTTTTTAGAGTGGACTCATGCATATTTTTATATTTTATCTAATTTCTTTCATTAGAGCTTGAGTTAGTAAATCAGCTACTATTTTCCCACCTAAACTAGTTAAATGGACATAATCCATTAAAGCCAAAGGTGGACCGGCATTTACCCATTTTTCCATAGAGTTTCTTCCGCCCATTGCGTCAAAAAGATTCCAAAAAGCTACATTTGCCTCTTTTGCTAAATCCTCTTGTAATTTTATTAATAATTCTACTTTTGGATCTGTTACAAATCTAGAATTAGTTTTAATACTTTTATCCCCAACACTTACAACTAAAATACTTGCATCAGGTATAGCTTTCTTGAAGTGGTTAATAACCTTCAACATTTTATTTTTATACCAAATTAAACTTGTAGCTGGAAGTGTAGTTGCATTAATTCCAAAATTTATAATAATTAACTTATAATTAAGGTAATCATCAAATCCTTTAATAATATTTTGATCAATATTTGTCAATGAAACACCTGAGTCACCTTTAAATGAAAAATTATCTACATAAATTCCATTGCCGGTCTCTAAACTGATTCCAAAAAAATATGTACCGGCAGCTCCTCCATAATCAATCTCTAAAGTTGTTTCTAAATTTGTTGAAGTTAATATTAATTCTTTAACACCTGTTCCTGGCATTAATTTTTTGGTAATAACTTTACCATCACCAAAGGAATAACTTATAGATGACGAATAACTAGTATTGGTATAAAATACTCTTACTGTATTAAAAGAACGAGAAGTTCTCATAAATTTTGTGGTTTCATATTTTATTTTACTATTACTTGTTGCTTGTGCTGATGAACCACTAATTCCTATAGGGAGATGACTTCGATTGCCAGTTGTCATAGAACCCTGTACCCAAGATCCGGATACAGTTTGTCTGATAGATCTTTTCATCTGTATATCATCAGGCATAATCGATAGGAATCCAATCCCGTCACCACCATATTTTTCTTGTAAATTTTGTCTTAAATTTTCTGTTATCACATCTCCCAATAGTATTGAATCTCCGTAATGTGCAATTCTTATTTTATTTCCCCTACTCCCTTTCAAAGCATTAAAGAAACTATTAAGTTCATTAACATTTCCACTTATTGGTATAAATTTACCCTGTACTGTACTTAATAATTCAGATTCAACATTTAACTCATCTTTTATAGAAACAATATCATTAGTAAAATCTGAATATTCTTCATTATCTATTTTTGTTTTACTATTAGTAATGTTAAATAATGGGTTACTATTTATTGTAAGATTTATTCCTTCTTGTCCAATTAAACCTAGATTTTTTTTGGCATTTGTAAAATTAGAATTAAAAACAAACATTAAAGTGAATAGTACTAATAATAATTTGGTAGATGATAAAATTAAATTCAGTTTGGTAAAAATAGCCACTATAACCTCTTTGAAAATTATTCGTATAATAAATTATACCCTGTTTAATAACTTTATACTAAATATTAAACAGGATATCAAGGAATTAAAAATTTTTATACTTCTATTATTCTTAAATATTACTTCAATATTTTAATAGAAGCTCCAATATGCTGATAATGCTACGAATAATGAATTATAACCAGAGCCTTCTCTAAATGAACTTGAACCACCAATTCTACCGTTAATTGTAAAGTAAGGTACCGGTTGATAATAAATTTCACCATAAGCTTCTCTTAGTATATAATTTACACTTGGTGCATAACCAATTTTACCACCAATGTTTAATCTTAACTTAGGAGTATTTTTAGCATTCCATTCTCCCCATATACTATGTGAATCATAATTTTGTGGGGAATAATATAGGATATTTACAAATTTATAATTAGAATATGCATATTCATATCCTATATAAGTATTTTTATAGAATTTTTTACCAATTCTTAGTTGTAAATCATTAAATAAGTTACCATCAGAAATAGAACCATAATGATAAAAGCCAGAAAGTTTAACTTCAGAGGATGGCATATATAGACCGTTAATTGTATAAATATCTACAGAATAGTTTGTAAATCCAATTAAATTTGGAGATAAAAGGATTACTCTTGCATCGTTGTTTTCATATCCAACAACTAATGAATATTCTTTAGGATCTTCAGCTTTAAAAACTACATCAGATATACTACGCTTATTACCGGCTAAATCTCTTTGAGAGCCAAAACTTACCGTAGTCGTAACATAATCAGATAATCTAAACATTAATTGACCTTTAAATGAATTTAGATCAACATCCCAAAGAGAAGTTTGTAAGTGGGACCTATCGTATCTTACGCCCGCACTTAGGAAACTATTAACACCTAATTGTAAACCAAAACCGATTTTATTAAATGAAAAGTCTTGGTTATCAGCAAAATATATTGCAGTAGGATTTAATGCCATATAACTTGGGAAGTTAACAAAAACATCATTTATACTTCCACCTCTTGGCAACCAACCCATTCTTGCATTTATAAGATTTATTTGTGTAGAATCCAACTTTATTTTATTAGGATCATCAGATGGTTCTAACATATTCTCATAAATATTTCTAGCTTCATTATATTCTTCCATTCTAGAATATGCTTCAGCCAAGTATAAGTTTGCTTCATAACTTTCCGGTTTTTGTTCAGCTAATAAGATCAACTGATTTAAAGCTGCTGTTGAATCAGCAGTTAATAACAGTGATCTTGCTCTTAAAAGACTCACATCAAAATCATCACCATCTTGTAAAATTTGGTCATAAGTTCTTACTGATTTATCATAATATTTAGCAGCAAATAAAATATCTGCATATTCTAATAATTCTTGTTTTGTTGGTGCAGTTATTTTTGATAAATATTCATCATATTTTGCAACAGCACCTTCATAATCACCATTCATTGCTAATTGTCCGGCCTCTGCTCTAATCTGAGTAATTTTATATCCTTCATTTGCAGATAGTGCTCTAATGTAGAACTGTTCAGTTGCGCTAACAATACTAGAATTTGGATCTAATCTTTTAGCTATATCCAAATATTTTTTTGATTCATCAAAATTTTTCTGCCAAGCTTCTAGTGTTGACATTCCGACTATCGCATAAATATTTTTTGGTTCACGGTTTAACACATTTTGTAGAAAACCTTTTGCTTCGTCCAAATCTCTTACAGCCCAAACTGATATTTGACCTTGTAACAATTGATAATCTAAATTATTTGGATCACTTTTCAATAGATTTTTTATCTCTTCATCAGCTTTATCAAAATCAGCGTTCCAAGCGGAATACTTTGCAACTAGATATCGAACATCTGGGTTTAAACCAGGAACTCTATTCATATATTCATTTAATAAATCTAATGCATTATCATAGTCAATTTGTCCTGCATAATACTTAGCAAGTTCCAATACCATTTTTTTGTTTGTTGGATCAGTTTTAATTTTTTCTGTGTATTCAGCTATTCTGACCATGTTAACACTATCTTTTTTAGCACTTACTTCCACCATTAATTCTTGTACTTTATCAGGGTCAACACCTTTTTCAGTTAAATATATTAATTGTTCTTCAGCTTCAACAAATCTTTCTACTTTAACCAAAGCATCAATCAATCTAAATCGTATTCCATAATCATTTGGATTTCTTTTTAACAATCTAAAATCCCTGTCTATACCATATTCAAATTTTTTAGGTTGCTTAATTACAGCTTGTCCGTTTACATATTTTATAGAAGTATCGTTTATAGAATAAATATATGGTTTACCTTTTGCTCTATCCAATCCATCGAGAGCTTCTTTAAAATATGGTCTAATTGCAAGTGCATTTTCAAAGGCATCAATTGCAATTTTATTTTTACCAAGCCAAAAAGTAAAATATCCATATCTTGACCAAAGTCTCTGATCTTTAGGATATTTTTCTGTGTATCTTTTTAAAATCGGTTCTCCCTTTTTAATATGTCCATTTTTAGCAAGTATTTCAGAATATCTAATTATTTCATCTGAAGATGCTTCTTCTAATGTTAAATATTTATCATACCATTCTTCAGCTAATTCCCATTTCCCAAGATGTTTAAATGATTTACCTATATTCAAATAGTTTACCGGAACATTTGGGTCAATCGCAATTTCTCTTTTATATCCTTCAATATTATTATATAATAAAGCTTGCCAAGCTGCAGTAGCTCTACCAAGATTGGTACTAACTTTATCGTTTCGAGGTTCTAACTTCAATGCTGATTTAAAATCATAAACAGCATATTCATATATTTTCCTTTTCTCAAAACATAATCCGCGCAAATTATATCCTTCTGCTTTTTGCGGATTTGCAGATATATATTTGTTTAACAAATCAATAGCTTCACCATATCTACCAACAAGCATTTGTTTTTGTGCTTGAATTTTAAAGGTTTCAGATCTATCCTGAGCTTTTGTAAAGTTGATTGAACTAAAAGCCAGTAGTAATATGATTGCAAAGGTTGATAATTTTTTCATTTTCAATAGTCTCTTATTGGAAAAATATTTTCTTACTTGTTTCAAATGATTCATTAGAAATTTTATTAAAAACATCTTCAGCATTTTCAATTGATTCATCAGGGTTTACGGCAAATACTGAAATATTTTCTAAAATATATTTAATTTCGCTTACATTGTTTATAGGCAAATTAGATTTGATTCTACTTATTAAATTATTTGTGCTCTTCTGTTCTCCTCTTGTAAGAAGTACTAATATTTTATCTCCCACTACACAAATTTTATCTTTTTTATCTGTAGATAATCTAATTGCATTTTGAAGTTGTTTAAAAGTTAATAAGTTTTTATTAATAACAGATTCATTTAGCTTAAATGATATTACATTAAAAGATTGCCCTGTACTTTTGTATAGTGCAATTTGATTGTTCAAAATCAGTTTAAAATCATCTTCAGAATAAAAACTGGAAGGAACATATTTTTCATCTGGCACAGAAATATCTGATAATGAAGTATATTTTTTACTACTAGTAATATTCATAATAGATGCAGGCACCTCAATTTCAGGTGTTTTTTCTATCGTTATTCCTTTATAGGGTTCAATGAAATATTGTGATGTAAATTTCCCTTCAGTATGGCCAACATTAGGAGAAATGGTAATGTGCCCACCTTCGGATTTATTTTTATTACTACCATCAATATCTTCTGTCCTGTCTAAAGTAATCATCCCAGTTACAGAAAGATTTAATGTTTCTACAATTGCTTTTGATGAAGCAGCTGCTGGTTGTCCTAATACATATAGACTAGTAATATCTGCTTCTTCTATAATTTCAGTTGTTTGTCTAAATACTTGGTTTAGTCTTTCTAAATCCGAAAAACATATAAATTGAGTTAATTCGTCAAATACTATTTTATTAGGTTTATGTTGATCAACAACAGTAATTATATCATTTAGATATTCAACCAAAAATTCATCTTTGTTTGCATTATCATATAATTCTGTTGGGGGAGCAACTCTAATTACAATTATTAAATTTTTATTCATAAAATATTGCAGATCAAAATCTATGGAAGCTGCCATAATCATAAGATCTTTTGGTCTAATACTGGTAAAGAATAAACAAACCTCTTTTTGTTTTGCACATTCTAAAGCATATTGTAATGCCATTAAAGTTTTTCCAGATTTTCTTGGACCCATTAATAAATATGTTCCGCCTCTATATAAACCACCCCATTTTTTATCCACTAATGAAATGCCGGATGGTAGTATTTGTATTTTTCTTTTCATTGTATTTTACTCTACATTTATTATTAATTTCTTTAATTTATTCTTTCACTATCATAATCATCATCTATATCTATATTAGGATTATTAGATTCGAAAGTATTAAGGTTAGAAAAACTAGCAGCCATATCATTGTCAACATTATATTTAGATGATACAGGTCCTTTTTGAATTTCTATTGATATTCCTTCATAAGGTTTTAAATAATACTTAGCTTTTACTTTCCCTTCAGGATGACCTACTATAGGTGTAATTGTAATTATACCTTTATTTTCTTCACCATATCTTTTTTCTAAATAAATAACACCAGTAGAATTTTCTACAATTGTAGAAGTTATTGATCTAGCGTCATCACTAACTGGATCTGAAAGTAAAAATAAGCTTGTTTTATCTTTTGCTTCAATAGATTCAATTGTATTAATAAAAGATTTTTCTAATAATTGCATATTATTGAAACCGACAAATTGTGTAAAATCATCAAAAACTACTTTATCAGCATTATGTTCTTTTACAACAACAGCTATATCACTCATATAATCCGCTAAAACTTCATCATAAGTTCTTTCGCTACCGGTTAAAAATGGATCACTTACCTTAATTACAACAATTAAATTTTTATTCATATAATGCTGCATATCAAAATCAATTGTAGCGGCATGAATAAATAATTCAGTATGACGCATTGAGGTAAAATATAAGCATACCTGACCTTGTAACACACAGTGTTTTGCAAATTGTAAAGCCAGTAATGTTCTTCCAGAATTTTGTGACCCAATTAATACATAAGTAGCTCCCTTGTATAAGCCTCCCCATACTTTATCGATAATTGGTATCCCCGATGAATGTAAATGTATTTTACTTCCCATAGTTTTCTCCATTTCTTAGGGAAGCTAAGCCAAATATTATGCCGAAACTTCATTTTGTGCATTTCTATTGATTTTAGCTTAAATTCTAATTTTTATTATATATTTCGTAAATAAGCATCATCATATAATGTATTAAAATGTTACAGATATCAAATAAATAATTAAAAAAACTCTCTAAAATATCACTCTATTTTTAGTCAATTTAAATAAAATCCAATGACCGTTTATAGAATATACTTAACCGTTAATAAAGAGTATTAATATAATATAATCTGAAATGATACAAAAGCAACAAAGATCCAAATTAGGATATTATTTATTCCATTAGAGGTTAATAATATAGATAAAAGGTAAAAAGAGAATTAAAATGAGAGATTTGATTATTAAGATAGCAGGAGAGGTATTTTAATTATTTTCAGAACAAATTATTGATAGTAACCAAAAACAAATAATGCAGTAGCATTACCTACAATTGTTGGTTCGTTAGTAATGTAATCAAATTTATCGTCGTAAAATTTTACTGAATCGGAATTAAAATAATTAAAAGATATATTTTCTCTGTCTATTTTATAATTATTTAAGATACTAATAGGAGCCGGACCGGAACTTAATGCACCTGGCAAATAGCCGTTATTAAAATAAGCAACTTGAGAGTGAAGATATTTAGGAAATACTCTACCAATATTATAAATAAAACTTACTCCCCATGGATTTCTACCTAATATATAATCTCTTTGTATTGCTGCTAATGAATCAAAAGTAGTAGAGCCTGTTAGTTTTTTATAAAGAATTGATTGTAGCGAAACACCAAGAAAGGAGTTTGTTGTTCCCCAAGAATAAGGCATTCCTTCTCCAAAGACAGATTCTTTTGAATTATTTGTAAAATGTTCAAGATTATTCTTAAGATATTCCGAATATCTTGGAATTAAAGTCCCAAGTTTATAATCAGCAAGTGAATTGATATCTCCCCAGCTCCACCAATAATCAGATCCGGCACTATCTGCAAATGTCTCAGCTTCTTTTAAATAGGATGAATCGTTTGTAGAGATAAAAAGTTCAATTGCTCCTAAAGCTAATTTACCCAAATACCTTGAGTCCTGATAAAAACCGGATTCCATACTATCAACATTTGGAACACTGTTTTTTACAGAATATAAATATTTTGCTCTTTTTAAACAGTCATCTGCAAAATCAAGATCTTTAAATTTATTTTTCCAAATTCTATAAGCAATTGCCATAGTAGCAGAAAATAATCCTATTTGATTTTTACCATTTCCAACATAACCAGCTCTGTTAAATCTTAAAGTATCATTTTCAGGTAATCTCCATCCAACTTGATGATCTGATAAATCTTGAATCTGTGTAACGAGTTTATCTTTTTGGAAATTAGCTCTTTTCATCCAATCAAGGCCAATTTTTGCTTCATCTAAAATATCTGGGACTCCATTTTTATTTCGGTCAAATCCAAATTTTTGAGGATCAAATTCATATGCAAACAACATTAAATATGTTGTAAATGATGTAGTTGATAAAAATTTTATATAATCGCCGGCATCGTGCCAACCGCCAGTAATATCAACACCTGATGAATCTTTATACCCTATTAATTTTACAACATCAGATAAATGACAAGGTAAGTGTAGAATTGGATTTGTTGGTCCGCATCTTTGAGTTTGATAGAACAATAGAAGTGAATCAGTAATGTTATTAAAAATATTATCCCTTATTTTAAAAGGTATTGATCTATTCCCTTCTACTTCAATATAATAACTACCCTTTTTTGTTAGTAGTGTAAAATCTAGTGATAAAGCAAAATTAAATTTACCATATGAATAAATACTGTCTGGAAGATTATTCTCAAATTCTATTTCTTGTGTTATAGAATTTATTATATAAAATTTTTCAGCTTCAATTTTATCTGTTGAAAAAATGACACCTGTTTTTATATCATTAGGTAAAAAACCAACCTGACTGGTTCTTATATTTATTTTAGAATAGTTTGCAACATTGCATTCACTGGATGGGAATATTAAAAACACTAAAAGTAAAAAAAGGTTTAGGATTCTTTGCATATCTTACAATATTTATTAGAAGTTCATTTATTTGATATTTGAAATCAATTAAATGTATCTACTTCTTTTGGGAAAAATCTGTTCCGATAATTTTATCCCAAATTGGAGAGCTAACACCATAACCTAAACCAGGATTTTCAAAATGGTGTTTGATGTGATGATTTTTAATAACAAGCCAAAATTTACTATGCATATTAAAATGATGTATAGCATAATGAGTAATGTCATAAAATAAATAACCTGCAATAAATCCTACAAAAATTGGGGCTACCAAAATATCTCCAAAAATTGATTCAAAAATATAATAGAATAAAATAGATAGAGGAATACTAACGGTAGGAACCATCACTAATCTTTTTGTATCACTTGGATAGTCATGATGGACACCATGAAAAGTAAAATGTATCTTTTTACCAAATTCTGATTTAGCAGGAAAATGGAAAATAAATCTGTGTAATGAATATTCTGTAAAACTCCAGATAACAATCCCGATAAGTATAAAAAGTATAATATTTGAAATACTCAGACTAAATTGAATGCTTTTATAAAGAAAATATGCAATTACTGGTAAGAAAATATATAATGGAACCGTATAATGAACTCTAGAAAGTGCTTCGAGAAAATCGTTTTCAAACATTCTTACAGTTTCATCTTTATTTGATATAAAATTTTTTGGCATATAATTATCCCTCGTATTAACTTTTAATAAACTCATAACAAATTTATTAAATATAAAATTATTTTCAAGACACAATATACTAAATAGGAATGACTCAACTTAAAAATAATTTTTTCAAATTATACTAACCCCAAAAAATTCATTGGAAATGAATTTTTTGCCAAAGGCCGCTATATAAAATGTTTTTATAAAACATTTTATATAGCGGGGTTAACCCCTGACAATTTGTAAGAAAAACATATTACTAAAATAACAAATTCCGAGATTTTTATATAACTAAGTATATGATCTTTATTTACTTACAAATTGTCGGCCCAAAGGGCAGATCTTCCAATGGAAAATCTGGGTTAATAAAAAGTTACACTAAAACTTAAAATATATATTAGGCTGTAATCCTGCAAATTTGAATTGTATTACTAATAATATCATTGCTGTTAATAATAAAGCTTGAATTACAATAGGCATTCTAACCACAAAATTTTCAGTCCATTTTTCCAATTTTTCCGGCAGAAAGTGCAATACATAGCCAATAACCATTAAAATAATTATCATAGGATAAGCATCTACAAATTGCATAAATACTACACCTTTGAAAAATGAGAATATCTGGTTTACTACATCCCACCCACTTTGTATTGAAAAAGCCCTAAAGAATATAAAAGAAAAAACTACTAAATGAAATGTAATTACACCCTGAGAAAATTTAAGTATTTTTGTATTAGTTAATTTCAACTTATTATAAATTTTAGTTTTTGGTTTTTTCAGAAATATTGATGCAGTCATATATAAACCGTGCAAAAAGCCGAAAAAGATAAATGTCCAATTAGAGCCATGCCAAAAACCAATAGCAACAAATGTTATAAATAAGGCAATAGCATTTCCATAAATTCTTAGATTTCTTAGCTTCATCTGAAGTGGTGCAAAAAGATAATCTAGTAACCAAGATGATAAAGATATGTGCCATCTTCTCCAAAAATCAGTTATACTTGTAGCTTTAAAAGGTGCATTAAAATTATCCATTATATTAAAACCTAATAATAGAGCAACACCAATTGCCATATCAGTATATCCGGAAAAATCACAATATAGTTGAAGTGTGTATGCATAAGAAGCTAATAAATTTTCTACTCCAGTGTATCTGGTTGGATCGCCAAAAATTCTATCAACAAAATTTAATCCAATAAAATCAGCAATTACTATTTTTTTGAATAAACCTGACATTATAAGGTAGGTGCCTCTGCCAATATTCTCTTTTGGAACATTTATATCACTCTGAATTTGAGGAAGCATATCCGCAGCTCTATCAATAGGACCTATTAAAAGATCGGCAAAGAAAAACATATACAAGGAGAAATCTCTAAAACTTTTAACAGGTTGGAAAGTCCTCATATAAATATCAATTACATAGCTCAAACCTTTAAAAGTGTAAAATGAAATACCGATTGGTAGGAAAATGTCAAGGGCATCAATATGACCGGAAGAAATATCATTTATAATTCTAATAAAAAAATTTGTGTATTTGAAGTAACCTAATAAACCAAGATTTACTACTAATGTTAAGACAAAAATAAACCTTCTTTTACCTGTTCCCTCTTTTAGATTGCCTAAAATTTGACCGGCATAATAATTTGCAACTGTCATTACAACAAGTATAAGAAAATATTCACCTGCCGCTTTATAATAAAAGAAAAGAGAAAAAATTATTAAAGTAAAAATTCTTAGATTTTTTTTGTATGCAAATAATCTATAGAATAAAAGTAGTGTAAAGAAAAAGAAAATGAAAAAGCTTGTACTAAAAAGTAAAGGATCACCTTCTTGATATGTAAATAATTGTAATACTTTACTGAAATCAATATTAAATGGCATTAATTCTCCGAAATAGTTCTATTCTTAAATTGAATTACTTTTGATCTAATTTTGTGTTTACAAGTTTTTGTAGTTCCCCAATATTTTTACATTTAAGTACTTCAATACCTTTGAAATGAACATCAAAAGCTTTTTCTACAGCAAGAATTACATTTATATGATTTAATGAATCCCACCCTGGAACTTGATCAGCAGTAGTGTCATCCTGTATATCAAAATCATATAAATTAAGTTCATTTAATATTGTTTTTTTAAATTTTTCTGATATCATATATTAACTCCATGTTATAGTTTCATTTTTAACAACTAATCTTTCTCTATTAGCTTTTCTGCTGGGTTTACCTGCTGAACTTTTTATCAGCCATCTTGATGGTACTAAATAAACTTTTTTAATGTTTATGTCTTCAGTCATTCCGGCTTTAATAATTTCTAATTTTAATTTTTTTTGTGTTGTTTCATCTAAGATTTTTGTTTCTGCAATAACACTAATCTGTTCACTGCCAAGGTCTTCATCATCTTCCCCAAATGCAACCACTCTACCAGGGATTACTCCTTCAACATGACTTACTAAATCCTCAACATCTTCCGGATAAACATTATTTCCGGCAACTATAATAATATCTTTTTTTCTTCCGATTATATAATATTCTCCATCTAGACAGAATCCATAATCCCCGCTATAATACCAACCATCTTTTAAAACAGCATTTGTTTTTTCAGGATAATTTCTATAACCGTCAAATAATGATACTGATGAGATAGTTATTTCACCAACATAATTTTCAGGCAGATCATTTCCTTTTTCATCAACAATTCTTACTTCACAGCCATCAATTGCTTTACCTGATGAAACACAAGTTCTGGAATTTTCATCATCTCCATTTAACTCAATAACTCCTTTGGCAATACTCTGTTTTTGAACATATAAAACTTTTGCTTCTTTATCAGTAGGTGTTTGTGTTACAGCAAATGTTGTTTCAGCCATTGCATAACATGCACTTAATGATTCCGGTTTTACTCCATACTCTTTAAACCTTTTGTAAAACATTTTATGGCTCTTATCTCTAACTGGTTCACTACAATTTATAAACATCCTCATACTATCTAACGATATTCCTTCTAATTCATCATCGTGAACTTTTCCTGCTAAAATATTGTAAGCAAAATTTGGGAGCCAAGTAAGTGTACCTTTTTCTTTTGAAATAGCTTCAAGTAACAGACTCGGAATCATTACCCATTCAAAAGTATCAATCTGAACTACCGGTATTCCAAAGGTTAATGGCAAATGAAATGCTGCTATTAATCCCATATCGTGATACAGAGGCAACCAGCTAATAATCCTATCTTCAGAATTTAATTTAATTGCATTCCCATAATTTGTAACATGATCTAAAACTGCTTTATGTGACAATAATACAGGTTTTTGTAAACCTGTAGTTCCACTTGAGTGCTGTAATAATACAGGATCTATATCTTTAATATTTGCTCTTATTTGTTCAATATTTTCTAAATCTTTTCCTTCAAATTTTAAATTTTTTCCCCATTCCAATGGAAAAAACATTCCCCTAATTGTAGATTTTTCTTTTAAAATAATGGGTTCAATCACTTCAGCAATAACTTTTTCTGTTAATATCCAATCAAGCCCGGATCGATTAGACATTCCTTCTAAACCTTGTGTGAATTTCTCAGGATGAAGACGAGGATTAGGATATGCTAATACAGAAGGAATAGCTCCTATACTAGAAATTCCTAAATAAATAGGATAAAAATATTTATTGTGACGAATTATAATTGCACATACATCACCTCGCTCTACTCCATTTTTCTTAAGCCCTACAGCAAAACTTTCAGCAGCTTTTAAAATTGATGAGAAAGTCCATCTAAAAGGTTCTTCTCCAGCAACCCAATGGATTATCGCTTCTTTATCGGGAAATTTTTCTGCATTCTCTACCCAACGATCCCATTCTAAATTCTCTTTTTTTAGACATGGTTTGATCATCTAAGCCCTCTGTTAGAAATTATTTTCTTTCTAATATTAGTTAATCTAAAACCCCGATTTTAAATTTAACTCCATTTAATTATTTCTTTGTCTTCCACTAATCTTTCTCTGTTTGCTTTTCGACTGGGTTTACCTGCCGAACTTTTTATTAGCCACCTTGGTGGAACTAAATAAACTTTTTTAATATTAATATCATCTGTCATCCCAGCTTTTATAACTTCCAATTTTAATTTTCTATGATCTTCTTCGCTTGTTAATTTAGTTTCAGCTACAACACTAATTTGTTCACTGCCCAGTGCTTCGTCATCTTCACCAAAGGCAATTACCCTACCGGGTATTATATTTTTTACTTGACTAACAAGATCTTCAACATCTTCCGGGTAAATGTTATTACCGGCAACAATAATTATATCTTTCTTTCTTCCAATTATGTAATAATAACCTTCGTAACAAAAACCATAATCGCCACTATAATACCAACCATCTTTTAAAACAGCTGCTGTTTTTTCCGGATAATTTCTGTAACCATCAAACATTGAAACAGATTTAATTACTAATTCTCCGACAAAACCCTCTTCAAGATCTTTATTATCCTCATTAATAATTTTAATTTCACAACCCTCTATTATTTTTCCAGATGAACAACAAACTCTTGATTCTTCACCATTGTTAACTATTTCTACTATACCTTGTTTTAATTTTTGTCTGTTAACCGTTAGAGATTGTAATTTCTCTCCGGCCGGAGTTTGAGTAGCTAAGAAAGTTACTTCAGCCATTCCAAATGAACTGGATAATGATTCTTCTTTTACTCCATATTTTTTATATCGATTGTAAAACAAATTATTGCTTCTATCTCTTACAGGTTCGCTGCAATTAATAAACATTCTCATACTTTCAAGTGAAATTCCTTCTAGTTCATCTTCATGAACTTTATCTGCTAAAATATTATATGCAAAATTAGGCTGCCAAGTAATGGTCCCTTTTTCTTTTGAAATAGCTTCTAATATTAAACTCGGCACCATTATCCACTCAAAAGTATCTATTTGTACAGTCGGAATTCCGAAGGCTAAAGGTAAATGGAAAGCTGCAATAAGTCCCATATCATGATATAAAGGAAGCCAGCTAATAATTTTATCATTTGGTGAAAGTTTCAAAGATTTTGCATAATTAGTAACAAAGTCTAAAATTGCTTTATGGGATAATAAAACTGGTTTTTGTAATCCTGTTGTTCCACTTGAATGTTGAAGCAATACCGGATCTGAATCTGAAATATCAGCTCTTACTTTTTCTATGTCTTCTAATTCTTTTCCTTCAAACCTTAGATTTCTTTCCCATTCTAAAGGGAAGAAACTTCCTCTAATTGTGCTGTCATTCTTAGTAATTAATGGATCTATAATTTCAGAAAGTTCCCTTTCTGTTAATATCCAATCCAAGCCGGATCTTTTTGACATTCCTTCAAGTCCCTGTCTGAATTTATCAGGATGTAAACGGGGGTTTGGATAAGCTAATACTGAAGGTATTGCCCCAATGCTTGAAATTGCTAAATAAATAGGATAAAAATATTTGTTATGTCTAATAATAGTAGCACAAACATCTCCTCTTTGCACTCCATTCCTTTTAAATCCAACGGCAAAACTTTCTGCTGCTTTTAAAAGAGAAGAAAAGGTCCATCTAAAAGGTTCTTCACCTGCAACCCAATGTATAAACGCATCTCTGTCAGGATATTTCTCAGCAATTTCTACCCAACGCTCCCATTCAATTTCTTTTGTATTAGATATGGTGTTTATCATTTTTTCCTTAGTCTTATTATTAATTTTTTTATTCATTTATCTATTTTGGGATAGAACTATTTTATTAATCTACTCTATCTCAAGTTCAGGGTCTTCATATAAGTCTTTCATAATTACAGAATCCGGCTTTATATCCATTAACATATCAATGCGTTTGAGTTTATAACCCACAATTTTCGTAGGCTTAGGTAAATAACTAAGAAGTAATGAAAATAAAATAGTCAGACCCACTAATATTAAGGGGCGAGTAATATCTTTAATTTTATTCATATAGTATTATAATTAAGTTCTTTTTTATGCCTCAATAATTATTTAAAATTATTATAGCATTGATTTACAACTATTATACCAAGGTTTCATTTCAGATAAAAGGTTAAATACTTCGACAAAGTCAAATTAAAACAATTTTGTTTAACAACAAAAAAAATTTTCCAAGAAGATTATCATTTTGAGATGTGAATTAAAATCAGATTTTCAGTCTTAGTAATACTTTTATAACTGCGGCTGACCATATTTTATATCCTTGAGCTGAAAGATGAACTCCATCAATTGAATATTCATCTTTTAGTTGATTGCCAACAGATAACTCTTTATTTAACTCTAAATAAATAATCCCAGATTTTCCATTGGAAGATCTGCCCTTTGGGCCGACAATTTGTAAGTAAATAAAGATCATATACTTAGTTATATAAAAATCTCGGAATTCGTTATTTGAGTAATATGTTTTTCTTACAAATTGCCAGGGGTTAACCCCGCTATATAAAATGTTTTATAAAAACATTTTATGAGCGGCCTTCGGCAAAAAATTCATTTCCAATGAATTTTTTGGGATAATATTATTTTCAGATGCATATTTTTTCAAATAGATATTTAATGAATCTACCCTTTCATTTATTGTTTCCAAAAAAGGTGACCCATTTTTTACAAACAAGGCAGATTGTAGAACTATTTTAATATTATGAAATTTTAAGGAATCAGTAATTCTAACTATATTTTGAAAAACTTCATTTACTTTCTTTCCATAATATAAATCATTAATACCACCCATAACAAAGCATACATCAGGTTTTAATTTATAAACATATTCAAGCCTCATTAAATATCCTGATGTATAATCTCCACTTATCCCCATTTCAACAACATCATTTCTGTTTAATAATTCATTCCAGTTTGCACCGTGGGTTATTGAATTACCAAGCATAACAATCTTAGCATGTTTCATTCTATATACATTATATAATTCAGTTTGAATAAAATAATTTGGGTTTTGCAAGTATAAGCTAGAATCTTTTTCAATCGTTTTGTTCTGTGGAAAACTAATTGATGTAAAAATTATTAAAATAATTAAGGTATTGATTTTATTTATCATAAATGCAATATATAAAAATGTGAATTGTCATATCAATAAATCCGGCTTTTGACGGATGAGGAGATATCTTTTTAATTACTTTTTAGGAAAGATTTCTCCCCCCGACACACTTCGACAAGTTCATGGTTCGTCAGAATCTCCCGAAGGGAATACTTCGGAGGAGATGACAATGCAATACTACTGTCATTACGAGGAATCCATTTGCTAACGGATTACGAAGCAATCTGCTATTTTAATTTCTACAAATGCGATCGCCACGCTCATTTCACTCGCTCGCGATGACAAATAATAAAAAAAGCCGTACATAAATTAATATATACGGCTCTGATATATGTTGTATTAGCAGAGGGCGTGCTTCAACAACAATTTAAATTTCTAGTAGTGTAAAGAATTTTGTGTAAATGGTTAATAAGCTGATTTAGATAAATGCTGTTGAGCGTAGCGAAACAGCATTTATCTATGAGAAAAAAATCACTAATTTATTAACCATAATCCGAAAAGGAGATTTACACTATGGAACTCACCGAAGAAATGATCGAGCAACTGAAAGCCGATCTATCAAAAGCAAAAAACTACGAAGACTTAATGGGCAGAGATGGTGCCATTAAGAAACTCATTTCTCAATCTCTTGAACAAATGCTTGAAAGCGAACTTGC
>Ga0210044_10005119_pt1 | contig 17885 bp, 12 predicted proteins | sample CryGey13umfilter_2_FD_183959 | JGI IMG/M metagenome (GOLD analysis project Ga0210044, IMG submission 183959) | Groundwater microbial communities from aquifer in Utah, USA - Crystal Geyser 4/9/14 3 um filter (SPAdes) (version 2) | ecosystem: Environmental > Aquatic > Deep subsurface >... | reverse complement strand
TTGGTCCAAAATCTCTTTTAAAGTAGGCTATCATAAAAACAAACACTAACATTAAAATTGGATAAAATCTATATGGAATTGTTTGAATAAATACATCATAAGCATTTTCATTTGATGCAATAACATTTAGTCCATCGTGAATTAATCCAACTTCAAAACCAATCCACGAACTAATAATAAATATACTTGCAACAGGTGCTGCAGTAGCATCAACTATAAAAGATAACTTTTCTCTTGAAATTCTTAATTTGTCAGTAATTGGTCTCATTAAATTACCAACGATTAGGGTATTAGCATAGTCATCAAAGAAGATTGCTATACCCATTAACCAAGTTGAAAGTAATCCCGATTTTCTTGTTTTGGCAAATTTAGTAATTAAGTCAGATATTCCTTTAGTTCCCCCGGATTTTGAGATCAGGCCAACCACTCCTCCAAACAACAAAGTAAAAACAATTATCTGGATATGAGAAACATCAGTGAGTGCATTAATAATATAAGTATCAATAACTTTGAGTAATCCGATTAAAGGATTATAATCATTTATAAAAATTGCGCCGGAAAATATCCCGATTAATAAAGCAATAATTACTTGTCTGAAAATAAGTGCAAGCAATATTGCCAATAACGGGGGTACAAGACTAAGCCAGCCCGGAATAATTCTAATTTCAGATTTAATTTTGCCTAATTCTTTAGTTGATACTGTTAAATTTCCAGTAAGATTTGTAGAAATAGTTGTATCTATTTTATTATTATTAACAGTAAGATAATATTCTTGTTTTTTAACTGAGTTATTAAGTATTACATTTAGGTGATTAATAGAATTCGGAATGTTATTTAACTTAACTGAAAATTTTATACTCTGTAATCCAAATGATGGGGTTGAAATATTCTGAGCTTTAAGAATTGTAAAACTTAATAAAATCAGAAAAAGTGTAGAAGTTATTTTTTTCAAGTTATATTATAGAATAAATGATTTGCAAATAAATAATTAGTAATAGCATTATTAAAATTATTGAGACAATATAAAATCAATTAAAAATAAATCAAAATTAATTATTATATTTTATTAAATTTAATATAAGGTTTATGGCTAAAAATTTACTAACTACATTTTTTATCTTATGTATTTTATTTACAGGTTGTTCCAAAAAACCTGGGAGTAAGAAACTGCCGCTTACTAAAAAAATTTTAGAGAATACAATATTAAGAGCACTTGAAGGCAATAAAACTGCTAATGATTCCCTTTCAAATCTAATTAATTATGCATTGCCTATGGAACCAAATTATACTGAGTTATCAATAGATAGTTCTTTAGTTAAAGATGCAAGAGTGATTTTTACTGTTTTAATGACTTTTGAGAATCCAATTTATAACAGATTTGCTATTTATAATCCAAATATGGAATTAGAATTAATTGACAAATCATTAAATGGGCAAATTTACAAGGAAAAGCTTTTCCTTAATGGAACACATTATATTAAGTTAACTGAAGATTTTTTAAGCAAAGATATCTTTAACCTTACAAGAATTTCTTTATATAAAGTTGATAGTACTTTTGTTAATTTGGTCTTTCGAACATTTTCTAAATTGATTGATAAAGGACGAATTTACACTCAGGATATTACCGAAATTACAAATGATGAAATAAAAACAAAATTAAATAGTACAGTTAGAACTTCTATTCAAAATAAAAACGATAGCTTTACTTATTCTTCTTTAACAAAAAGATATACCTCTTCTAAAAATTTATTCTCTAATTATATTTCTGATTTAATTGAAAAAGCTAGGGTTAAAATTACTTTACCCATTATAACAGACAGACAATCTGCCCTCGCTACTGTTGGTATTACTGAAGATCAAATTATAAAGCATGATACCCCTGGAGCAAAACTGCCTGCAGGTTTTACAATAAGTTTAAGTAACACTTGGAATAGATTTGATAATTTTATGATCCGGTCTCATTTATTAAAAGGGAAAGAAGGCACTAGATTTATAAATAATGTTATCGGTACAACAATATCTATAATAAAAATTGATGATATTGAAAATGTAAATGAATACACAAATTTTCCTTTTATAAATGAAACAAATAATAGAATAAAAATAAAATCAACAGAAAAAATGATTTATGGGAAAAGTTTTTATCAGTTATACGAATATATTGGGAAAGAAGTTAGTTATTTGCTTATCATCAACGGTTCAAAGTACACTTATAATAAATACGAATCGCTATACAATGAGATTATTAACTCATTTAATATCATTAAGCAAAAATAAAAGTATAATCAAAAGGAACTAAAATGATTTATATTAGGTTGTTGATTTTATATTGACTTTCTCTCTAAAAATTAGCAAATAAACACATTATATAATTAAATTTACGAGGTGATCATGTTTCACCATAATTTCAAAAGTAAAACTATCCCATTTTTTATTATTATTTTATTTTATGTATTTGTATTTGCTCCAACTGATGTAAATGCTCAAGATCTTTTTAAAGTAAATGATAGTCGCCCAGGAGGCGGAAGTGGTACTGCTACTACTATTTTAAATGATAGAGATAAAACTTCAACTATTTGGGTATTAATGGGAATAACTACCGGTCTTGTTTTAATTTATAAATTCTTTATTGAAAAAAAAGAACCTAAAAATGAGGTAGTAGATTCAACTTCATCTTCTATAATGTTTAGAAATAATTCTCATTTAAAAACTGTTTCAACCAAGATTACAAATATTGAAAAAGAATCACCGGTTAATTTATATTTAGGAATTAGAAGAGATGACCTGGTTTTTAATAAAAAAACCTATGTTTTGGGTGTATCGTTTAATTTGTAACTCATCTTACGCAAAAAATGAGCAGTGAAAAGATGACATCTTTGCTTCCTGAATTGAATTCAAATAAAATGATAACTCTTTAACGAAGCAGAGACTTTATTTTCTTAACCCCGACAATTTGTAAGAAAAACATATTACTCAAATAACGAATTCCGAGATTTTTATATAACTAAGTATATGATCTTTATTTACTTACAAATTGTCGGCCCAAAAGGGCAGATTTTCCAATGGAAAATCTGGGTTAATAAAAAGATGTCATCTTTTCAGCTTGCTTAACATCAGCTTGTAATTAATTAATAAAAAACCGGGAAATCAGCTACACAAATATCATGCTTACCGCTGCTTCCTCTCGGACCTGACGGGGTTGGGCAATCTTCTGTTAACTGATACCCGGCAAATTTTAATTTGGGTTTGAAAGATCATCAAAATTAAAATCTAATTCAAGAAATTATTAATAGAGACCTTTGAAAAAATAATTATTTGTTATTTGCCATTCCAGTTCGTCTAGGAGACGAAGTTTACGGATTTTCACCTGTCCGCTGTAATTCATACTTTAAAAGGCGAGCGTGAATGACATCTGAATTTTTCAGAAGTCTCTATTTAGTATTCTTTCCTTTTTTATTCATTTCGCTTAAACTATTTCTTTCCCAAAAAACATTGTTGTAATATCCTTGAATGGAATTATCATTTTCAGCTAACTCTAATCTTTTTTGAGCTATACAACAAAATTCTTTGTCTATTTCAATCCCTGAATAATTCCTTTCTAATTTTTTTGCAACAACTGCTGTAGTACCGGAACCTAAGAATGGATCAAAGATAAAATCACCTTTATTTGAACTAGCCAAAATTATTTTAGCCAACAATTTTTCTGGTTTTTGTGTCGGATGATCTGTGTTTTCCGGCATTGACCAAAAAGGGATAGTAATATCTGTCCATAAATTTGAAGGATAAGTAATTCGGAATGCATTTGCACCCATTGATTCCCAATCTTTTGGAAGCCCTTTTTTATCTTTATATGGAGCTAATACTTTTCGCTTTATTTTAACATCTTCAACATTAAATGTAAACTTATTACTTTTTGTACAATACCAAATATCTTCAGAACAATTTTTCCAGTTTGATTTTGCTCCTCTTCCCTTCTCTCTTTCCCAAGTAATTCTGTTTCTAACAACTAAATATTTTTCAGCTACATTAAATAAAGACGGGGATGATTTCCAATCTCCGCAAATATATACAGAAGCAATTTCTTTTAATTTTGGAATAAGTTTACTAAACCATGAATCAAACCAAATTTCATATTCTTTTATATCTATTTCTTTAAAAAAATTAGAATTAAATTTTTTGTTAAGATTATATGGAGGGTCAATAAATAGTAGGCTAATAAATTTATCAGGTAATAAATCTATTGCCTCACAAAGGTCTTGATTTATAATACGATTTCTAATTTCTTTTACTGAAATCTTATCTTTGATTTGTATTAATTTATTTGATAAAACTTTCCTTTCTTTTTCTGATATATTTATTGTTCTATTATTTGGTGCGGTTTTTTTAGAAGGTTTATTCATTCAAATTAGACTATTACTTATTAAAGTAATTTATTAGCCGGTATATTTTTCTTTTATTTTATCTAATTCTTTAATAACAGTTTCAATTTTTTTTGCCAAATCAGAAACTAACATTTCAGTAAATTCATCAAATTCATTTTCATTTGCTTTTCTTTCTAATTCATGGCAAATATCTGCAACTGCTTGAATCCCTAGAGTAACACTACCCCCTTTCAGTTTATGAGCATTAAATTGAAGCATTCTTGCGTCATTATTTATCTGGGCATGCTTTATTAATTGAATAGTTTTAGGTAAATCTTCTATGTAAATATTTATTAGTTCTTTATAGAATTTTAGATCCTCTGGAGTTTGGATATCATTAAGGAATGATATTTTTTCTTCATCAATTATTTTTGTGCTTGTTACTTTAGATTTTAACTTCTCAACTAAATCTAATTTTTGGCTCTTTATTTTTTCACCCCAGCTAATAATTAATTTTTGAAGCTCATCAATATGAATTGGTTTACTAATATAATCATCCATACCGGCTTTTAAACAAGTTTCTTTGTCACCTTGCATTGCATTTGCAGTCATTGCAATTATTCTTGGTCTGGTATTTTCATTTTGTTCATCTAAGATTAATTTTGTTGCTTCATATCCATCCATCTCAGGCATCAGTACATCCATAAAAACAATATCGTATTTTATATTTCTTACACCTTGCACAGCTTCTTGTCCATTAGCAACCACATCAACTCGATATCCCATTTTTTCAAATGTTCTAATAGCAACTTTTTGATTAACAAGGTTATCTTCCGCTATTAAAATTCTTAAGGGATAATTTTGTGCCAGTGTATTATCTAATTCTTTTTCAAATTTTTTATATTTTCTTTCCCTTTTTTCACCTCGTAAAGCTTTTAAAATAATTTGTTGTAATTGAGCCTGTTTAATTGGTTTTGTTAAAAAGAGAATATCTAATACTGAATTTCTTCTTTGTAATTCTTCTTTTTGGTTTATTGATGATAAAATTATTATTGGTAATGTATTTAACTCATCATCTTTTCTAATTATTGATGCTAATTCAATACCATCAATTTCAGGCATTTGATAATCTAATATTGCAAGATCAAATTTTTCTTTTTTCTCTATTAATTTTATGACTTCTTTAGGACTTGATAAAACTATCGGTTTCATTCCCCAAGATTCAGCCTGAACATATAATATTCTTCTATTGGTCTGGTTATCATCAACAATTAAAACTCTTTTATTTAATAGCTCAGGCGGTTGAGTTTTAATATAAATTTTTTGTTTAGACTGTTCAGCTTTAGCTTTAATTGTAAAGAAGAAAGTTGTTCCTTTGCCTAATTCACTTTCAACCCAAACTTCCCCTCCCATCATATGAGCAAGTCTTTGACTTATTGCAAGCCCTAAACCAGTTCCACCATGAGTTCTTGTTGTAGAAGAATCTACCTGGCTAAATGATTTAAAAAGCCTATCCATTTTATCTTCGGGTATTCCAATGCCGGTATCTTTTACAGAAAAAATTAATTCAAATATATCATCAGTTTTACTTTCGGCCGAAACAGAAACAAAAACATCTCCAACTTCAGTAAATTTAATAGCATTATTAACTAAATTAATTATAATTTGTTTTAATCTTGTTACATCGCCATTAATTGTAACCGGAGTATTATTTTCTATTAAGTAACCCAAGTCCAAAGATTTTTCTGAAGCTTTTTGAGATAACAAGTCTAAAGAATCTTCTATACAATCTCTAAGATCAAATGGCTGGTTTTCTAATTCTAATTTTTCTGATTCAATTTTTGAAAAGTCTAAAATGTCATTAATAATAACAAGTAATTGATCGCCGCTTATTCTAATAGTTTCTACATATTCTTTTTGCTCTTCATCAAGTTCAGTGTCAAGTAACAATCCTGTCATTCCAATTACACCATTCATAGGTGTTCTAATTTCATGACTCATTAATGCAAGAAATTCATTTTTTGCTTTTACAGCAGCTTCAGCTTTTTTTGCTGCAATATCTAATTCTTTATTTTTTTTTCTAATTTCTTCACTTATTTGAACTCTTTTTAGAACACCTGCAATTGTAGCTGCTGTAGTATGCAATAAATATTCTTCGCTATCTGACCATGCTCTTTCTTCCGTAAGTTCATCAAAGCCAATAAAACCCCAAAAATTTCCATCAATCAATATCGGAACTAATATTATAGATTTGATTTTACTATCAATAAATAAATTTTGTGCTTCTTTAGGAAGATCTTTTATAATATATTTTAATGATCTGCCGGCTTTGAAATTTTCATAAAAATTTAAAGCAGCAAATCTTGAATACGAAAGCCTTTGCAAAGATTTCTCATTTATTTGAGCAACAGCATTTTCTGATGTCCATTCGTAAGTTAGTTTTGCAAAATGTTCTTCAGTTTCTTCAATTACCTGATGTTGATAAATATAAACTCTTTCAACTTCAGCTGCTATACCTAAAATTCTAATTGCAGAATTTAATCCATAGTTAAGATCTTTACTAGATATTAAACTTTTAGTTGCTTCAGCAATTCCTTGTAATAAATTATCTTTTTTCCTTAGTAAAAATTCATCTTCTTTTATTTTAGTTAAATCTCTAAAAATATTGAGTAAGAGCAAGTCCCCCTCTTCATTATAAATTTTAGAAGTTGTTACTTCTAAATTTTTAACTACACCATTCCATAAAGTAATAGTTGTTTCAAAATGGGGTTCAATTTTATCTGAAGTAAATAATTTTTTAAATGTCCTTAATGAATTATCTACATCATCATATGCAAGAATATCCGTAAATGGTCTTCCTTCAATTTCTTTTCTTTTTTTACCGACAATTTCAGCATATGCTTTATTACAATATTTTACAACTCCTCTGGAGTCTGAAAGTCTCATTCCATCTAATGATTGCTGCCATATTTCACTATATATATTTTCTGAAAGTTTTAACTTATTTTCAGTTTTTAACCTATCAGAAATAATATGAATTGTTCCACGGCCTCTCTTTTCACCTTCAATATTTAACAGCTTAGCATTTATTTCTACGGGAACAAGAACACCGGCTTTATTTATTAAATTTAATTTGAAGTTCTCTAAATTATTTTCTGCAAATATTGTTGAAAGACCTTTTAATGCATTTTTTATTTCTTTTTTAGGCACAAAATTTATAAATGATTTTCCTACAACTTCATCAACTTCATAACCCAATGCATTTTTAACTGATGGTGTTATGAACATTATTTTTCCCATTAAGGAAATTTTAAAAATGACATCAAGAGAGGATTCAGAAAGTACAATAAAATTGCTGTACATTTCTTCTAATTTGGCTAACGCTTTATCGCTATTGAGTAAAATAGATTTATTTTCTGGAGTCTGTGCAGAGTTTTCAGTAAAAAATTTTATGTTGTTATGAAGAAATGCAAATGCTTCTTCAACTTCATTAAGGGGAGTGATATCAGATTTTTTCATCAAATTAAAATAATATAGAATTTTTCTGAATATAATTTATCAATTTTAGTCTTCAATTTAACATATTTAGTGAAAAGAATATATTAAAATCTAAATAGCAGAATAATAGTAAATACAAAAAAAATTCAATTATTTACAACTTTTTCATTTCCTTGATAAGGTGGTAGCATTTATCTAATTTTTGTGTGTATTAATTTAAAATATTTATAGGAAATTAATGAATCCTACAATTATTACAATGCCTGGAGACGGTATTGGCAAAACCGTATTACCTGAAGCTGTAAAAGTTTTAAAAGCCTCTGGATTTGAAGCAAATTATGTACACGCAGATATTGGTTGGGAGTTTTGGCAAAAACAAGGAAATCCTTTACCACAAAAAACAATTGATCTTTTAACCGAACATAAAATTGGATTATTTGGCGCAATAACTAGTAAACCTAAAGATAAAGCTCTTGAAGAATTAGATCAGTCTTTAAAAGGAAAGGGATTTGTTTATTTTAGTCCAATTGTAGGTTTAAGACAACATTTCGATTTAGATATTTGTATTCGTCCTTGTAAATCTTTTAAAGGAAATCCGCTTAATTTTATAAGAAGAAATGCTAATAATGGATTTGAAGAACCACCTGTTAATTCTGTAATATTCAGACAAAACACTGAAGGATTATATTCAGGTGTTGAATGGACTAATCCACCAAAAGAAGTTAGAGATGCATTTAACCTTCACCCTAAAATGAAAAAGTTTAAAGATGTTCCCGGTAAAGACCTTGCAATATCTTCAAGAATTATGTCACGAGAAGCATGTCATAGAATTATAAGAGCTGCTTACGAATATGCTGATAAATTTGGATTTACAAATCTTACAGTTTGTGAAAAACCAAATGTCCTTAGAGAAACTTCCGGTTTGATGATGGAAGAAGCAAAAAAAATATCAAAAGATTTTCCTAACATTGATCTTTGGGAAACAAATATTGACGCACAAATGATGTGGCTTACAAAAAATCCTGAAGACTACGGAGTTATAGTTTCTGAAAATATGTTTGGCGATATTGTAAGTGATGGTTTTGCAGGACTTATTGGCGGACTTGGTTTTGCTTGTAGTGCAAATATTGGGAAAGATGTTGCAATATTTGAACCCACACATGGATCAGCTCCAAAATATGAAACATTTAACCCTTCAATAGTAAATCCAATTGCTATGATTATGAGCGCTTGCATGATGCTTGATCATTTAAATGAAACCAAGAAAGCAATTTCAATTAGAAATGCTATTGCAAAAGTTGTTCAGGAAGGAAAAGTAAGAACTTATGATATGATGAAGTTGAGGGGTTCGCAAAAAGTTTTTGAACAAGGTGCTTGCTCAACACAAGAAATGACCAATGAAATAATTAAGTATTTGTGATAAGGCAAATGGCAAAAAGTAAAAGACAAAAAAATATGAAAGACAAAGTATTAAAAATTTGGCCTGAAATTAATTGGATTAAAAACCAAAAACTAAAAGAAAAAGTTTTACAATGCTGGGTATATGCAATTGAAAAAAGCGTTTTATCTATTAATGATTTGGAAACTATTCCATTTTCTCTACTGCTTAAAGACTGTAAGATTTCTTTTATAAATCATAAAAGAACTGCTGTACAATTATCTGTTGATATTGCAAAACGAATGAAAGAAAATTTTGGGGAAGAAATAAACATAAATATGGATTTATTAATTGCCGGAGCAATTTTAATTGATGTTGGTAAACTAATTGAATACGATAAAGTAAAAGGGAAATTGACAACAAGTAAAGCAGGAAAACTTTTAAGGCATCCTTTTAGCGGCGTTTCTATTGCTGACAGATTTGATCTCCCGCCTGAAGTGCAACATATTATTGCTTATCATGCCAAAGAAGGTGAACTGGCTAGAAGAAGTGTAGAAGCAATAATTGTTCATCACGCTGATTTTGTTAGTTTTGAACCTTTTAAAGCGTGAGAGGTTAAACGAAAGAAGTAAAACGAGAAATGTTAAAACTTAGTCATAAAGATTTAGATGTTTGGAAAACAAGTATTGAACTGGTTAAAGAAATTTATTCAATCACTTCTTTATATCCTAAAGAAGAATTATTTGGAATAACTAATCAATTACGAAAAGCTTCGGTATCAATACCTTCAAATATATCGGAAGGATTATATAGAAAATCAAAAATTGAGAAAAGTAGATTCTTAGAAATTACTCGCTCATCTTTAGTAGAAATTGATACTCAGATAGAAATATCTATTGACATAAAGATTTGTAAATCTGAAAATATCAAAAAATTGAAAGAATTATCTAGTCGAGTTTTTGCAGTGCTATCAAAAATGATTAGTAATTTTAAAAAAGAAATATAAAACATCTTGCGTTTTACATCTAGCGTTTAGCGATTAAAGGAAAAATATGAACCAAACATTAACTGAAAAAATAGTACAAAAATATGTCGTTGAAAATGATGGTAGCTTAATTCACAGTGGAGATTTTATTTACATTCAACCTGCATTTGTAATGACTCACGATAATACCGGTGCTATAATTCCAAAATTTAATTCCATTGGAGCAAAAAAAATATTTAATCCTGATCAAGTAGTAATTACATTAGACCACAATGTTCAGGATAAAAGTGAAACTAATTTAGCTAAATATAAAAAGATTGAAGATTTTGCTAAAACTATGGGGTCACATTTTTACCCGGCTGGCAGAGGTATTGGACATCAAATAATGTGCGAAGAAGGTTTTGCTTTTCCAAATACAATGGTTGTTGCTTCTGATAGTCATTCTAATATGTATGGAGGTCTGGGTTCTTTGGGTACTCCAATTGTAAGAACAGATGCAGCAGCAATTTGGGCTACTGGCAAAACCTGGTGGAAAGTCCCTCCTATTGCAAAAGTAAATTTATTTGGAAAATTGAATGAGGGTGTTTCCGGTAAAGATGTAATAATAACTTTATGTGGAATTTTTAATAAAGATGAAGTCCTAAATTATGTTGTTGAATTCAAAGGAGATGGAATAAAAAATTTATCTGTGGATGATAGATTAACTATCGCAAATATGACAACTGAATGGGGTGCATTAGCAGGGATTTTCCCTGTTGATGAAGTAACAATTAATTGGTACTATAAAAGACTAGAACAATATGGTGAAAATCAAAGGATCAATAATTCAACTATAAATGATTTAAAGAAAAATATATTAGAAGCTGATAATGATGCATTTTATTCTATAGAAATCAATTTAGATCTATCCACAGTTCTTCCATCTGTTTCAGGACCAGACACAGTAAAGAAAATAGAAACGATGTGCGAATTAAAATCCAAAAGAATAAAAATTGACAAAGCATATTTAGTTTCATGTGTTAACAGCCGAGTTGATGATATTCATCAGGCTGCAGAAATTATTAGAGGCAAAAAAATTGCTAAAGATGTTGAATTCTATATAGCTGCTGCATCATCACAAGTACAAAAAGAAAGTGAACTTAAAGGTGATTGGAATGCTTTACTTGAAGCTGGTGCAAAACCTTTACCACCTGGCTGTGGACCTTGTATCGGACTCGGAATGGGTTTATTAAAAGACGGCGAAGTTGGAATTTCTGCAACAAATAGAAATTACAAAGGTAGAATGGGTTCACCAAATGCACATTCTTATTTAGCTTCACCGGCTGTAGTTGCTGCATCTGCAATTGCCGGATATATTGATTATGCATGGGAATATTGCCCACTTGTAACTTTTGAGGATGTAAAAATTAATTCAAAACTGGAAAAAAGTAAAAAAACAATAGAAATAATAAAAGATTTTCCAAAAGAAATTAAGGGTAATGTTCTTTTCTGTCACCAAGATAATTTAAATACAGACGGTATTTATCCGGGTAAATACACATATAACGATGCAATGACTCCAGAACAACAAGCAGAAGTTGTAATGGAAAATTATGATAAGAATTTTCAGTCTCTTGCTAAAGATGGAGATATAATTGTTGGTGGATTTAATTTTGGAACCGGAAGTTCTAGAGAACAAGCTGCAACAGCTTTGAAATATAAAGGAATAAAATTAGTTATAGCCGGTTCTTTCAGTGAAACTTACAAACGAAATGCATTTAATAATGGATTTTTACTGATTGATATTCCTAAACTAGTAAAAGATTTAAAATTTAAATATGAAAATAAATCTCTTACAGAAAATACAAACAATACAATATCAATCAATTTTGAAAATTCTAAAGCTTTATTTAACAACAAACAATATTATTTTGATTCTGTTGGAAAAGCCGCTCAAGAATTAATAGTGTTGGGTGGATTAAATAATTGGATTAAAGAAAAAATTAAAGACTAATACGGTTAATATGGAAAAATCAATATCACATCAAATTGCTGAATTCTCTGTCAATTTAAAATTTGAAGACCTGCAAAAAAAAGTTGTTGAAACAACAAAAAAATTTATATACGATTCCATCGGTTGTGCCTTTGGTGGATACCACACTAAAGATGTAAATATTCTAAAAGACATTTATGTAAATATGGGAGGAAAAGAAGAAGCAACCTTAATTGGATTTGGAAAAAAAATTCCTGCAGTTAATGCGACTCTTGTTAATTCTTTAATGATTAGAGCATTGGATTTTAATGACATTTATTGGAAAGAAGATCCTTCTCATCCATCAGATTTAATTCCGGCTGCACTTTCTACAGGGGAGTTAGTTGGCGCTTCAATGAAAGATATAATAGTTGCAATTGTTTTAGCATATGAATTTGAACAAAGACTTTGTGAATTTGCTGTCCCTGGAATAAGAGAAAGAAAATGGCATCACGCTACATTGACACAATTTGTATCTCCGATAGTTGCCGGAAAAATTTTAGGATTAAATATTGATCAGATGGTAAATGCAATTGGAATCAGCGGCTCACACAATCATACAATTGGCTGCCCGACAGCAGGCAAATTAACAATGATGAAAAATACAGTTGACCCTATGGCAGTTCAAAGTGGAGTGCTTGCTGCATTGATGGCACAAAAAGGTTATACAGGTACAGAAGCCGTGTTTGAAGGAAAAGAAGGTTTTATGGATTGTTATTTCGGATGGGATGTTAAAAAACAAAAGTTAGATGCACTAAAAATGAAAGGAAGAGAATTTGAAGAAGAATGGAGTTGGAACTTAAACAAATTAATCAGTGGATTGGGTTATAATTATAAAATTTTGGAATGCAGCATGAAAGCATTTCCATGCGAAGCTCTTTCTCATGTACATTTAACAGCAGTAATAAATGCTGTAAAGAAAAATGATATTAAATTCGATGAGATAGATTCAATTACTATTACCACTATTGCCCGTGCCTGTGATATACTTTTTGATCCGCATAAATACAGACCTGAATCAAGAGAAACTGCCGACCACTCTCTTCCATATTGTGTTGCTGCAGCAATTGTAGATAGAAGGCTAACAACGCAGTCTTTCTCTGATGAAAAACTTAAAGACCCAAAAATTTGGCAAGTGATTGATAAAATTAAAGGCGAAGCTTCTGAAGAATTTGAAAAGATGTTCCCGGAAAAACAGCCCTCTAAAGTTGTCATTAAAACTAAAAGTGGTAAAGAATATTCTGAATATAGAGAATATCCAAAAGGTGATCCAAGAGAACCGATGACTTTAGAAGATTTGGAGATAAAATTTAATTCATTATCTTTTGAATTATTAAATAATAAGAAACAAAAAGATATCAAAAACATGATATTAAATTGTGAAGAAATGAATGTTAATGATTTTATGAAACAACTAATTGTATAAAAAATGACAGCTACTAAAATAAGATCAGATTGCAGTTTCGAAATTCAATTTAAAAAATCCGGTGGATTAAAAATTGATATTAACAGTAAAGTTGGATCTCTTTATGGTAGATCAATTCGAAAACAGATTGTTGATATGTGTAAATTTTTTGCAGTTAAAAATGCTGTTATAAAAATGGAGGATTCCGGTGCTCTTCCTTTTGTAATTGCTGCAAGATTTGAATATGCTATTAAAAAATTAAAACCTAAAATTAAAGAAGAATATCTGCTTCCCTTTAACAGTAAAAACAAATTTAAGACTACAAAAGACAGAATGAGGAGGAGTAGATTATATCTACCTGGAAATGAACCTAAATTTTTTATAAATGCCGGTCTGCATAAACCTGATGGAATAATTTTGGACTTGGAAGACAGTGTAACTCCTAAAGAAAAAGAATCGTCAAAATATTTAGTTAGGAATGCATTAAGAAGTGTAGATTTTTATGGTTGTGAAAGAATGGCTAGAATAAATCAATTACCAATAGGAATAGATGATCTAAAATTTGTTGTTCCTAATAATGTTCAGGTAATTTTAATTCCAAAATGTGAAACTGCTGAACAAGTTATTGATGTAGAAAATGAGATTAAAAGATTAAAAGAAATTCATAATATAAAACATACAATTTATCTTATGCCTATTATCGAAAGCGCATTAGGAGTAATTAATTCTTACAAAATTGCTTCAGCTTCAAAACTTAATTGTGCACTTACAATTGGACTTGAAGACTATACTGCAGATATTGGAACTCGAAGAACTGAAGAAGGTAAAGAAAGTTTATTTGCCCGTTCAATGATAGTAAACTCAGCAAAAGCAACCGGTATTCAAGCAATAGACTCTGTCTATTCAGACATTGGTAATATGGAAGGACTAGAAGAAAGTATTATCGAAGCTAAATCATTAGGATTTGAAGGTAAAGGTTGTATTCATCCTAGACAAATTGAAATTGTACACGAAACATTTGCACCGACTGAAATTGAAACTAAAAAAGCCAAACAAATTGTAGAGGCATACAAAGAAGCAGAAAAAAAAGGACTTGGAGTTGTTTCTTTAGGTAGTAAAATGATTGATCCTCCTGTAGTAAAAAGAGCAATGAGGGTTTTGGAGTTAGCAAAGATAATGTAAAAGATATTGTGTAAGACTAGTTGTTGATTTAGTCATTGGTCAATAGATATTAGAATATAATCTAAAATATATTGAATTATGGTATTATGAATATTGAAGATATAGAAGTTTATCAAACAGCTATGAGCATTGCAGAAAATATAAGAAATGTTGTAAAAACTTGGGAAAATTTTAATAAATTTTCTATAGGTACTCAAACCGTAAGAGCTTCTGATTCTATAGCTGTAAATATTTCAGAGGGATTCGGAAGATATCATTACAAAGAAAATAAATTATTTTGTTACTATGCAAGAGGCTCACTATATGAAACTAAGACATGGTTAAAAAAAGCAAATAATAGAAATCTAATTGATAAAAGTGATAATAAAATACTTGAAGAAGACTTAGAGAAATTAGCAAAAAAATTAAACGCATATATTAATTCAATTGGTAAAAAATAATATAACTGAAACATATAAATTACTATATACCATTGACAATTGACCAATGACTATTAACTATTAACTAAAAAATGAAATTGATAAAAAACGCAGCAGGTAGATTAGTACCAACACAAGTAAACGGACAAAAACAAATTCCTTTTAAAGGTGTAAACAAATACATACCAAAAGGTAAAATTACTTGTCCATCAATTCGATCTTGCATTGAATATCCATCCGATGGAAATAAACTAGTAAGAAATCTTAAAGATGCTTTAACTAAAGCCGGACTTAAAAATGGAATGACTATATCAACACACCACCACTTACGCGACGGAGATATTCTTACAAATACATTATTTGATACTATAAAAAAGATGGGTATTAAAAATATCCGCTGGTTCCCGAGTGCTTCTTTTCCGGTTCATAGTTATTTAATTAAATATTTAAAAGATGGAACGATTCATCACATTGAAGGAAGTATGAATGGCCCTTTAGGAAAATTTATTACTGAAGGAAAAATGAAAGGCGTTGGTGTTTTGCGTTCTCACGGTGGAAGATATTCGGCAGTTCAAGATGGAGAAGTAAAAATTGATATTGCTGTAATAGCCTCACCTACTGCTGATCCTTTTGGAAATGCAAATGGTGTAACAGGTAAATCTGCTTGCGGACTTTTAGGTTTTGCTCTTGTGGATTCTGAATATGCTGACAAAGTAATTGTCGTTACAGATAATTTAGTCCCCTTCCCTTGCATTCCGTGGCAGATACAAGGTAATAATGTTGATTATGTAGTTAAAGTAAATTCACTCGGTGATTCATCAAAAATTGTTTCAGGTACAACACAAATAACAAAATCTCCTGACAGATTATTGATAGCTGAATATGTAGCAAAGTTTATTGACGAAGCCGGAATTATGAAAGATGGATTTTCACTTCAGGCAGGTGCAGGTGGAACAAATCTTGCATTTCTTCTTTTCTTAAAAGAAAGGATGAAAAAGAAAAATGTTAAAGCAAGATTTATGCGTGGTGGAAGTACAAAATATTTAGTTGAAACTTTAGAAGAAGGATTAACTGATTACATTCTTGATGGACAAACTTTTGATTTGGAAGGTGTTAGAAGTATGAGAGAAAATCCAAACCATGTTAATACCAGCCCTTTTACAAGTTATAATTTCCACGGTAAAGGTAATTTTGCTTCAATGGTAGATGTAGCAGTATTGGGTGCAACTGAAGTTGATATAAATTTTAATGCTAATGTTGTTAGTCATTCAGATGGTTACTTGCTACACGGCATTGGTGGTTGGCAAAACTGTCTTTATTCTAAATGTACAATTCTCGCAATCCCTTCTTTTAGAGATAGAATTCCAGTAATTATAGATGAAGTTACCACCCTATGCGGACCAGGTGAACTTATAGATGTAATTATTACAGAAAGAGGAATTGCAATAAATCCCAAAAGAAAAGATCTAATACAAAAAGTAAAAAAATCAAACATGCCTATAAAAACTATTAAAGAGTTAAAAGTAGAAGTCGATAAAATTTGCGGAAGTTCTCCTGAAAAACCTAAAGTAGATAAAAACAAAGTTGTTGCTATAATTAAATGGGTTGACGGAACAGTAATTGATTCAGTTTTTAAAGTGAGAAAATAGTATTTAATTTAGTATCTCTTTATTTACTCTTAATATGTAAATAGAAAGACACTATTTATATTTAAATTATTTTATATTTATTTAAATTTATTTTATGAGTTGAGTTTAAATGGAACATCTTGTAATAATTGGTAACGGAATTGCGGGAATAACAACTGCCAAAAATGTAAGAAAACAAAGCGATATGAAAATCACTGTGATTTCTAGTGAAACAAAATATTTCTACTCCAGAACTGCTTTAATGTATATATATATGGGTCATATGAGATTTGAAGATACAAAACCTTATGAAAATTGGTTTTGGGAAAAAAATAAAATTGATTTGATCTATGCACATGTAGATAAAATTGATACTGACAATAATTCTTTATCTCTAAATAACGGAGAAAAGATTTCATACAATAAACTTGTTGTAGCAACTGGATCTCATTCAAATAAATTTGGATGGCCTGGACAAGATCTTCCAGGAGTTCAGGGTTTATTTTCCAAACAAGATCTTGATCTACTTGAAGAGAATACAAAAAATATTAAACATGCAGTAATTGTCGGAGGGGGATTAATAGGAATAGAACTTGCAGAAATGCTTCACTCAAGAAATATTCATGTTACTTTTTTAATTAGAGAAGAACTTTATTGGAATAATATTTTACCTAATGAAGATTCTGAATTAATTTGCAAAGAAATACTTACTCATGGTTTTGACCTAATCTTAAATTCAAACTTAAAAGAAATTTTAGCAGGTGAAAATGGAAGAGTTTGTGCTGTTAGAACAGACAACGGTAATGAAATTGAATGTGAATTTGTTGGACTAACTCCGGGTGTTCACCCAAATATTGATGTTGTAAAAGATTCAAAAATAGAAACAGGTATGGGCATACTTGTAAACGATTATTTAGAAACAAACATTCCTAATGTTTATTCTGCAGGTGATTGTGTAGAAATTAAAGCAACAAAAGAAAATGAAAGAAATAGATTTGAACAATTATGGTATACTGGA
>Ga0210044_10005118_pt1 | contig 17886 bp, 13 predicted proteins | sample CryGey13umfilter_2_FD_183959 | JGI IMG/M metagenome (GOLD analysis project Ga0210044, IMG submission 183959) | Groundwater microbial communities from aquifer in Utah, USA - Crystal Geyser 4/9/14 3 um filter (SPAdes) (version 2) | ecosystem: Environmental > Aquatic > Deep subsurface >... | reverse complement strand
CCGAGCCACTTCAGGCATATTTTCGTATGAATACATATGCAGGTGGTCAATTTGAGCATACACTGATCATCATTGATGATGGAGCCAGAGGTGATTATATCGAATGATGTTCTGCACCCAAATTTGATAGCAAATCCTTACATACATGATTGGTAGAAATATTTGTTGGCAAAAATGCCCATATGCGTTATTCATCGGTCGAAAATCGATCCACCAATACCTACAATCTCAATACAAAACGTGCAATAGTGCAAGATGACGGCTATATGGAACGAATCAATGGTAATTTGGGATCATGCACCACGATGCTCTACCCTTGTGCTATACTCAAAGGAGATAGAAGCAAAGCAGAAAGTATTGGAGTAGCAGTTGCCGGCCAATGACAAAATCAAGATACAGGAACCAAGGTGATACATATTGGCAAAAACACCTCCTCCACTATCATATCAAAATCAATTTCAAAAGACGGAGGAAGAGCAACATACAGAGGTATAGTAGATATGAAAATTACAGCTATTGGAGCAGTCAACAGTACAGAATGTGATGCCCTTTTGATGGATGATACATCAATCAGCACCACCATACCACACATAGCAACCAATCACGGTTCACAAGTAGTAGCACATGAAGCTAGTGCAGGCAAAGTTGATGAAACAGAAATATTTTATATGATGTCACGCTGACTTGAGGAACAAAAAGCCATGGGAATGATCGTCAACGGCTTCATATCACCCATCATCAAACGTCTCCCATTGGAGTATGCAGGAGAGTTGAACAAATTGATAGAAATGGAAATGGAATGATCCGTAGGATAGCAAATACACAGAACGAATCGATCATATGCTAATATGCTACAACAAAAAAATAATCCTATTCCATTATCTAATGGTATTCTGCATATACTTGCATTATCACAAGTCATTCATATCCTTCATAGTATCAAAAAAAATAATGAACAAATTTATTACAGCTAAGAGAGCTCCCCAAAAATGAATATCAAAAATTTTTGTATCATAGCTCATATCGATCACGGAAAATCAACACTTGCTGATCGTATGTTGGAGATCACATGAACAATAAGCAAATTGTGAGGCAAACAAACACTCGATTCAATGGATTTGGAACAAGAACGTTGAATCACCATCAAACTCACTCCAGTACGTATGCAATGGAAAGGATATGAACTCAATCTCATAGACACACCTGGACATGTCGACTTTCAATACGAAGTATCTCGTTCACTCGCAGCAGTTGAATGAGTCATATTACTCGTTGATGCATCACAAGGGATTCAAGCACAAACACTTTCAACACTCTATCAAGCTCTTGAACATGATCTCATCATCATACCTGTATTGAACAAAATTGATCTACCAGCAGCTGATCCAGAACGTAGAGCTCAAGAGTTGGAACATCTCATTGGTATAGACCGTGAACAAATAATCGCAATTTCTGCCAAAACATGACAAAATGTCTCTCTTGTACTAGACGAAATCATCAAACGTATCCCATCCCCACACTATGGGCAAGAAGATCTCCAGCATCCGAAATCTAATCCAGGATCTCCTTCCCAATCCCGTCGTCCTGAACTTGATGCAGGATCTTTTTCCCGTGCCTTGATATTCGATTCCATCTACGATCCATACAAAGGAGTCGTCTCCTATGTCAAAGTGACTGAATGAGAAATATATCCTTACAGACCACTCCACCTCATACATTCACGCATCACCATCAATCCGACAGAGGTAGGACATTTTTCTCCCAATTATGTTTCAAATAAAAAGATTACAGCCTGACAGATTTGATATGTAGTGACCTGACTCAAGTCTGTCAGAGATGCAAAAGTCGGTGACACGATGCTCACTGGTATCAAGAAGACAAAAGACAATACTCTCACGCAATACTCTATTCCCTGATTCAAAATCGCAACACCATTTATATTCGCATGAGTGTATCCATTGGATACAAATGACTACAACAAATTACTAGAATCCATTGAAAAACTTATCATCAATGATAGTGCTATCAGTTATGAACATGAAAAATCCAATGCACTTGGTCAGTGATTTAGATGTTGATTCCTCGGAACACTCCACATGGATATAGTCAGCGAACGTCTCAAAAGAGAATTCAAGACAGAAACTATCTTCACCCTACCCAACGTGACCTATTTGGTCAAAATCAAACAATTCAAAAGCAATGAAAAAATGCTCAGCTGATACAACATCAAAGAGCTCATCACTTCATCAATGTACAAACATATTCTCAAAAACAATCAATGAGGGGACAAGACAAAAGATCTTTCCCCAGAAGAGATCTATGAACAATACTACGATATACTCAAACCACGACTTGTCATCAACTCATGAGCTGACATGCCCGAAAATGGCATGATTGAAGAGATCTTGGAACCATTCTCACATGTAGAAATAGTATGACCAGAAGAATTCACTTGAGCAATCATGCAACTGTGTCAAGAATATAGAGCCATCATGAAAGGGATGGAATATTTGGACAAAACAAGACTCATACGAAAATATGATATGCCCATGGGTGAAATCATCATCGATTTTTATGACAAACTCAAATCATCAACCAAATGATATGCTACGATGAATTACGAATTTGCATATTATCTATCATCAGATTTGGTGAGACTTGATCTGTATGTCAACAATGAAAGAGTTGAGTCCCTATCCATGGTATCACACAAAAACAATGCCTACCACTTGGGGAAAAATATCGTAACACGTCTCAAAGAACTCATCCCCAAGCATCTTTTCCCCATCCCCATCCAAGCAGGCATAGGAACTCGTATCGTAGCAAGAGAAACCATCTCAGCTATGAGAAAAGATGTTATAGCAAAATGCTATGGTGGAGATGTCTCTCGCAAACGTAAACTTCTCTCCAAACAAAAAGAAGGGAAAAAGAAAATGAAAGCAATCTGAAAAGTCTCAGTCCCTCAAGACATCTTTATCCAGTTACTCAAAAGATAATTCTACCTTTTGTCATTCTAATCCCGCATTTTCTGCGGGAGAAGAATCCAGGATTCTTTAACCACAAAAAGGATAATCAAAAAAAACAATATCATAGATATACTATAAGCTAACCTTTATAACAAATAAAACATGACCATCCTTCCAGATTTCTTTCAAGGCAAAGCATCAAACTCAACTCGGACATTTCAAAATGTCATTGATTTCATATACCAATATTTTACTGTCAAAAACTCAACCGCCTATGCTATCCTTATGAACTACACATTCAATCAAACCAGAGCACTTTTGCAGAACACGACCATCTTTGTATAGCTATACCAGAACTCAAACATCACAGAAATATTTATCAAATCAATCAAATCTACATAAAATTACTTCAACAATGACACAACCAAGATATTAAAATCAGAGATTTCCCACAATTGATACAAATCCCATCCAACATTCTTATTATCAATAATAATAATCTTTAATCATTAATCTTTAATCTTTCATTCTTCACTCTTCATTCAATTTTAATTTTTCATTCCTCCCATGGCTCGTTCAACTCTCAAAGATCAGATTTCATTGTTACAAGGGAACTATCACTTCCTCTCCATAGGAAAATTTCTAGAAGACATAGTCAAAAAAAAAGACCTTTCACCATACGCTCAAGATACAGCGATCATCACTGGAGACAAAACACAATTCGTTCTCAATAGCAAAAAAATCCAGAAACTCCTCTCCTCTATTCACAACAATCCTTCAAAACAAAATATCTTGGGATATATGGTTGAAGTCAATGCAATCAGATGAGTCATTAGTGTCATCAAAGAGCTCATAGACACTTCTCCACGTTTTGATAAATTTCTTCGCAATACCCTAGACAAACAGTATTTTTCTTTTGAACAGGTTATTAGATTTTTGAGAAATGTTTATTCTCATGCAAGAGATGCAAAAATAATTATCAAAAAAGAAGACTTTGTCCATCAAAAGACATATCTCAAGGACAAAGACATCAATACTATTCATTTTCTTTTCAACTACAAAGATTTTATCAAACAATGGAAAGGAAGTGATACATATGGCATAGAAATTCAAATAAATTTCACTAGACTCAAATCTTGAACTCCATTGTATACAGCAGTGCCACTTCATCAATGCTACCTGTTGTGTGAACTATGCTACAATTTGAGCAAACTGTACAATGAAATAAATAACAAAAAATAGCTTTTTTTATTTTTTATCAATCACATTGATGAAAACTCCACTGAGTATCAAAAACATCTACCTTGGCATAGCTTCTATGATTGGTCTTGTAGGTTTAATCATTGGATATGGTTGAGTATTCAGCCAATGGTTCAAACAAATTGTCATCACAGATGAAGAATACCTCAGCAATCAATATGGCCACGATTATTCATGTGAAGAAAAATTCATCTCCCCCACCGCTACGGGAGAACAAGGGAAATCTATCAAAAGAAACGAAACAGAAAAGGCAACATGTATTCAAGAGACCAAAACGCAAAGACTCAATCAAAGAAGATATGAAGCAAAAGTATCAATCATCGACGGACTGATTCGATGAACACTCTTTCTCCTCCTCTTTGCATCTCATGCTCCTTTCTTTTTCAAAAAAACAAAATAGCACCCAAAACACAAACGTGCTATTGATTCATGGTTCAATATTCATATAAGTAAATATCATTTATTTATGAATAGTTTTTCAATGTCAAAACACGAATTCAATGCAGATGTCAATCAACTCATCCAACTAGTAACTCATTCAATTTACTCCAACAAGGAAATCTTCCTAAGAGAATTGATATCAAACTCCTCCGATGCACTAGCAAAAGCCAAGATACATAGTCTCCAGGATACCAATTATTTGGGTGATGATCATCAATTACACATTATTATCGATGTTGATGAAAAAAACAAAATGATAACTATCACGGACAATGGTATTGGAATGTCAAAAGAAGAAGTCATCAGCAATATTGGAACCATAGCAAAATCAGGTACCAAAGAATTTTTTAAAAAAATCACAACCATCAAAAAAACGGAGCAATCAAATGAACTCATCGGCCAATTTGGTATTGGATTTTATAGTGTTTTCATGGTGGCAGACAATGTCCAATTGGAAACCAAAACCAACGCACAGGAAGCAATATACTGGAGCTCCAATGGAAAAGACAATTATGAAATCAAAGAAAGTGACAAAGCAACGAGAGGCACTAGTATCCGTATATTTCTCAATGATGAAAACAAAGATTTTGCAAATGCATTTCGTATCCAATCACTGATCAAAAAACATAGTAACTATATACCCTTCCCAATCTTGATGAAGGATCCAAAACAAGACAATGATTCTAGTACAGACGATTGATCAAAATCAATAAAAATCTGATGAGTCAACTATGAACAAATCAACAAAGCTCAAAGCATCCGAACAAAACAAAAAACATGAGTAGCAGAAGAAGACTATCAAGAATATTATCAATCTATCAGCTTTGATAGCCAAAAGCCCCTGGATCATATTCACATTCATTCCGAAGGATCCATCAATTTCAAGGCACTCCTCTACATACCTCAAAAAACAAATCCATTTGCGCATATGATGACCGAAGATGATTTTGGACCATCATTGTATGTACAAAATGTCCTTATCAAAGAAAAATGCAAAGAACTCCTCCCCCAATGGCTCAGGTTTGTCAAAGGAGTCGTAGAAACTCCCGATTTGCCCTTAAACATTTCAAGAGAAATACTCCAAGACAATGCCCTTATAGCAAAAATACAATCTTCTCTCGTCAAAAAGATTCTTGAAACTCTCAAATATCATCTGACACAAAACACTCAAAACTATCAAGAATTTCACTCCAACTATGCCAAGATACTCAAAGAATGAATTCACTTTGACCGAAGCAACAAAGAGAAAATTGCAGAATGTGTCATGTTCTACTCTCTCAAACAATCAGGATGTATCACACTCGACCAATATATACAACACACACAGACTAAAGACTCAAAGGCAAAAATTAAAAAATCTGACAAAGAAAAGGAAAACAAAGACCAAAGCCAACACATATATTATCTTACCTGAACTTCACTTGATGAGCTCAAACAAAGTCCATATCTAGAACAATTCAACACGAGCACCATTGATGTTTTACTCATGAATGATGCAATAGATGAACGAGTAGTCCAAGCTCTCTTGGAATACAAAGACTACAAACTCATCAATGCTCAACATGCTAGTATCACACCTCAAAAAAAAGAACAAAAAGAAAAAAAGAAAATAACGGACAAGCTCAACAAAGACAACAAAGATTTTCTCGCCTTCATCAAATCTACTATCGGTTGAGAAAAAATTGACACCATACAGCTCACCGACAAACTTACCAATACTTTAGCAGTCCTCACCATCAAAGAAGGACAAGCATCAGCACAAATGGAAAAATATATGAAAGCGATGGGTCATGATGTTCCAGAAAGTAAAAAAGATTTGCAACTCAATGCCGACCATCCACTACTCCAAAAAATGATAAAGAGCTATCACAAAAATCCACAAGGCAAAACCCTCAAAGAACTAGTCTTGTATACATACGAACAAGCACTTCTTCTCCAATGAGGTAATATAGAAAATTTTAATTCCTTCTTCCAAAGAGTAAATGAGCTTATCAAATAAACTCCTCTTCATTCATTCAACCACAGTCAAATCTTCTATTACAAATAGAAAAGAAACAATAAATAAAAAAAGGATAGAAGAGAGATCTTCCATCCTTTTTTCAAACTATCATTAAGTCATCAGTTTTTTGATCAATTGGGGTTCAATTTCTCTATCAATATATTTTCTCAAAGGTCTCGCTCCATACTGGGGATCATATATTTCCTCGACGATAGATTCAATTTTTTTCTTCGAAAACCTGGGCAAAGATAATCATTTTTCCATCTTCCATTGCTTCAAAAATCCATCAAGCTGAAGCTTGAGAATGGATTGCAAAACCAACTTCGTCAGAGGCTTGAAGACAATAATTTTATCAAGTCTATTGATCAATTCAGGAGAAAGAAAGTCTTTCACACGTTCCAAAACTTTTTCTTTTTTTCTTCCAAAGTCCTTCTCATCAAGGGCCAAATGATTTATTCATCCATCATTGAAACCAATAAGAGAAATTTTCTTTGAAAATTCCTCTGATCAAAGGTTTGATGTCATGATGATAATACAACTTTTGAAATCGATCCGCCTACCTTTATTATCCTTCAGATGTCACTCATCCAATATTTGCAACAAGATGTTCAACACATCTCTCGATGCCTTTTCTATCTCATCCAAAAGTATGACACTATATGGTTTTCTTCTCACTTGCTCTGTCAACAAACCTCCTTCTTCATGTCCTACATAACCAGGAGCACTTCCAATCAATTTGGAAACTGAATATTTTTCCATAAATTCTGACATATCAACTCTGATCAAAGCATTTTCATCACCAAAAAATTGTTTTGCAATGATCTTGGCCAAATAAGTCTTACCTGTACCAGAAGGTCCAAGAAAGAGCAATGAAGCTATAGGTTGATTTTTTTCGATAACCGAAAGCCTATTCCTTGTGATTGCAGTCACCACTGCATCCACTGCTTCTGATTGTCACAGCACATGAGATTCAAGTTCCTGCTTCAATCTTTTGAGTCTGATGATTTCTCATTCAGAAACGATGTGAGCAGGTATACCTGTTTTGTCAGATAAGACTTGTCAAATATCTCCAGCATCAATATGTTGCCTCAAATGCTTTGGCAAAAGTTTTTTGGATCTCACTTGTTGCATTTGTTGTTTAATAGCTTCTTGTTTTTCTTTGAATTCTGCAGCAGCAAAATAATCTTGGGTTTCAATAGCAGATTCAATTTTCTTTTCAATGATCAAAACTTTTTTCTCAAGCTTGTTGTAGCTATCATCATTCTCGAGTTTTTCAGACATAGTAGATTTTCTCGCACTTGCTTCATCAATGATATCAATAGCTTTGTCTGGAAAATATTTGTTCAACATATACCTTTTTGCCAACAAAATTGCTGAATCTATTGCACTTTCACTGATCACTACCCCATGAAAATTTTCATATGTTTCTTTCAATCACATCAATATTTGCTTCGTGGTCTCAAGATCAGGCTCATCGACATGTATTTCTTGAAATCTTCTTGTCAATGCTTTGTCCTTTTCGATATGTTTTTGATACTCATCAAATGTTGTCGCTCAAATCAGCATGATTTTCCCTCTCGCCAAGAGTGGTTTGATCATTTGTGCCGCATCATTATTTTCATGTCCACCTGCTCCTATGATACTGTGTACCTCATCTATAAAAAGGATAATATTGTTGGTCGGATCACTCGCCTCCTCCAATATAGCCTTCATCCTTGCTTCAAATTCTCATCTATATTTGGTTCCGGCGACGATTCATCACATATCCAACATCATGATCCTTTTGTTTCTCAGTTTTTCTGGGACATCACCAGCAATAATTTTTTGAGCCAATCACTCTACTACAGCAGTTTTTCATACACCTGCTTCTCCTATCAAAAGAGGGTTGTTTTTGGTTTTCCTCAACAAGGTATAAATGATCTGATTGATTTCCTTATATCTGCCAATTATAGGGTCAAGAAATCATTTTTTATGTTCATCCGTCAAATCAGTACTAAAGTATTCTACGGTAAGTTTTTTATCTTCATAATGTTGTTTTACTTCAGTACCAGTCACATTACTTTTGTTTTCATCTTTGTCCAAAACATCATGACCCTGTCACATAACAGGCATATGTTGCATGAAATCAATATTCATCAGTTGAATGTTATTAACATCTAAAGACAATTTTTCAATAAGTTTGCTCACCAATTGCAAAAAAGCAAACATTCATATTTGCAAAATAGCAGGGTGATCCATGATATACTCACAATTCTGTTTGATGACATCATCTTCAATTCACAAACGAGTGAAAAGTTTCGAAGCTTCCACACTAGGTGTTTCCACACTAGCAAACAACAAACGCATAAAATCAATTCTTTGGGCTCTGGCTTGTTTATCAAATATCAAATTTGCAATGTTTTTGGTCATAGAAAAATCGGTGGGGACTTGAGTGAAATCCAATACTCAATACTGTTCATGAAAATATTGATCCAACAAAGCGACATTCTTCACGCCTACAAGTTTCCAAAATATTTCATGTTGAGAAGTTTGCAACAACAACACATAGATTCCCCAAAACAATGACAAATGGGAGATCGTTTTTTTGTTATCTGCAAAACTAATCAATTGAGCATACTGCAATCACTTCTGAGCTTCTTGAGTATAACTAATTTGCTGTTGATTCATATTTTTCAAGCCAAGAGTAAAATAGCACTCAAAACAATCACGTGCTATATTATACTCATAGATGAATCTAACACAAGAAAAAAAAGAAAAAAGCAACAACTCCTATGTACATTTTACTAATCTATGAACTAAGTTCCCAAAAGAATATTGATGATCATAAGAACAACATAGAAAAGATATAATAATATCAAAAAAATACCAGATCATCATTATTTTCTCCAATGGAGCTACAAAAAAATAATCACAAATGATCGCCAATACATAAAACTTAGATAATAAGATCACAAAGTGTAACACTACAGACATCAAGATGCAATAATGTAAATAAAAAAAGGACAAGAACATGCCAATCATGGCAAACATTTCATCATCATATATAATATTGAATATGACACAAGCACGGATCCAATCCATTGGTCAAGCAAGTCAAAACCAATTATTTCATCATAAACTCTCATGTCTTACTCTAAACTAATCCTCTGATCTCTGCTCAGTGTATCAATATCCTTTGCAATAGCACAAACACAAGGAAGTAACGTCCAAGGATTGGAAAAATGTGAATATAGAACTTTCACAACAACTGCATATTATTCACCCAAGCCCTGACAAGTGATATATGCTACAGCAAATCTCACGACTGAGAAAACACTCAATGGTCATGGATTGTATGGAGCATCAGGCAAAGAGGTCTTCAATGGTATGATAGCGGCACCTCAAAGTTATCCATTTGGAGATTATGTGGTGATTGATGGATTGGGAATAGGACAAATACACGATAGATGAGGAGCCATTGTGTCAGCATGAAAAAGAGGTCACAAATATGATAGATTGGATATCTATATGTGAGAAGGTAATGAAGGATTGATCAAAGCTATGACCCGAGGTGTCAAAAACGTCAATGCATATTATTGTGAACAATCAAAAATCTCAATACCTCAAGAAGACATCGGTTTCAATCTTGCCATTATCCCCAACTATGCCAACTTTTTGGATATTGGTTTTTCGATGATAGCAATGGGACAAAAAAGAAAAGATGCATTTGTCTACAAGCTACAACAATATCTCTCAGCACTCTGATATATAGATGCAAAACGAATTACCTGATACTACTGACCCAGAACATCCAAGGCAGTGTGCGATTTTCAACTCGTATACGGTATTGTGAGTAAATGATCTGAATGGTGTGGATATTTTGGGAGACAGACGAGTGGGAAATTGAGAGAAGTGATGAAAGAAAAGAATCTTTATCCAAAAGACCTCTGGTCTACCACCACTATTGAAAACATCATCACAACAATACAAAAAGTAAACAACAGCTTTTCTTAAAGTAAACACTGATAAACAATAAAATTTGTCATCCTGAGTTTTCTCGAAGGATCTTATGCTGTACCAAAATAGCTATGATAGTAAGATACTTCACTTCGTTCAGTATGACAGACTTCCAGATTAAAACATTAATCAGTGTATACTTAAAAGATATACTCAACCGCTAATCCCGTAGTACACGGGGTAGATGATTGAGTTATACCCACGACTTCTAGAAACTTTAAGTTCGAGTGAAACGAAGAAATTAAAGACCTGTCTACCGCAGGCAGGTTTCTAAAGCGGTTCGGTATACATCATCAAAAATATCAACACAAAAAAAAATGTCCTTCCAGGACATTTTTTTCAAAACAAATCTCTCTTATAAACTATCTATGATACTCATATAATGATCCTTGGGATATGCTCACACAAGTGCTTGTCACATTTTTTTCCCATCCTTGAATATCACAACAGTAGGTATAGAGCTCACTGAATATTCAGCAGCCAATGAACCAAAATCATCAACATTAACTTTGATGACCTGTAGTTTGGACCCATAATCATGTGCAAGTTCTTCCATGATAGGAGCAAGCATCTTACAAGGGCCACACCAATCTGCATAAAAATCAACAAGACTAATACCAGTCTTGATCAGCTCTCCAAATTGCTCTTCACTACCAAGATGAAGAGTCTTATTCTCATTATTCATCACACGATGATCTAAGAAGTAAAAAACCATAACAACAAAACAAATCTATCACTTAGCTACTATATGTCTTTGTTTCATCGCTTCCAAAATCCTTTGCAAACTGACAACATAGCCAGCGGTTCTCAAATCAATCTGATGAAGAGTTGAAAGGGCAATCACATCACGTGTGGCTGATTGCATGATCACCCTGAGTCTATCATCAACTTCTTTTGCATCCCAATAAAAATTGATATTATTTTGTACCTGCTCAAAGTAACTGACAGTCACTCCACCTGCATTTGCCAAAATATCAGGAATGATCACAATATTTTTTTCAAACAAACGATCTCAGGCACTTTTTTGTATGGGTCAGTTCGCAAGCTCCAAAATCAATGGTGCTTGAATATATTCTACATTGTCATCACGAATCTGATTCTCCAAAGCAGCAGGGACCAAAATATCCACATTCAAAGCCAAAAGCTCCTCATTGGTCAATCGTGTTGTTCACGGCATCGAACTAAGTCATTGTTTATTTTCTTTCAAACTCTTTACAAGTTCAATATCCAATCATTGCTCCTGATATATTCCACCCGTTGAATCACTGATAGCAACAACTTTGGCTCATGCCTTACAAGCAATCTGAGCAAACATCAGTCAAACATTACCACATCACTGAACACTCACACGTTTACCTACTATATTTTCTCCCTTGGAAGCCAAATAAGTTGTCAAAACATACAATCATCATTGTGCTGTTGCTGTTCTTCTTCAAGCGCTTCATCAAACAGACAAAGGTTTGCCAGTCACTACTCCAGGAGCCCATGATCCAGTCAATCTACTATATTCATCAGCTATCCAAGCCATGATCTGTGGGGTAGTATTGACATCAGGAGCTGGAACATCTTTTGTCGGTCCGATGTATTCGTACAATCACCCAACATATCACCTCGTCAATCTTTCAAGCTCTCCAACGGAAAGTCATTTGGGATTCACTATCACACCTCCCTTGGCTCATCACAATGGAATACCCACAACAGAACATTTCAAAGTCATCCAAGCTGACAAAGACATGACCTCATCTTGTGAGACACTTTGGTGATATCTGATTCATCATTTATAAGGACCTCTGATATTATTGTGTTGAGATCTATAAGCTTGGAAATCTTTCACAGTCCCATCATCCATTTTGACAGTGATCTTGAAATCCAAGACACGATCAACCTCCAAGATATAATCCAACAAAACACCATCATAATCATCCGCCAGATAGGTGAATGCTTTTCTCATTTGGGATTGCACAGACTCATACAATGACATTTCTACACACAAGATAAATTAAAAAACTACAAACTATCCTCTGGACACTTAATCAACAATATCCTTGTATTCACTATGACATCTATCAATTTTCAACGAGCCTTTTTGTAGGTTTCAGCAAACACAGATTTGGATATCCCCATACTCTGAGCTCATTGAATCATCGTCATTCATTCACCATCTTTCAATTGCAAGGATTGTAATTCATCCGACTCCATGATGATTTTGGAAAGTTTCGCTCTTGCTCAAGCATCATAATCCAAAGGGCCAAAACAATGACAAATATAACTCATATCGATAGCAATGTTTCTACATTTTTTCTTTCTTCACATTCTATCAAACAAGTAATAAAGAAATCATAAGGAAAAAAAATCTTATTGCAAGTTTTTCAGGACATTTCCTAAAATAATCATAACTCAAATAAACTATACACTTCATCATATAGTTTGCAAGCTACCTCAACCAAAATCATACACCCAAAAGAATCACGACCAAGACCATCAAGACAATATCTTTTTTGGCAGGAACATCCTTCAAATAAAGAATACCCACGTAGCAGAGCTGCGTGGTATTCTGAGAAATTTAATAAACACCATCAGTATACTCAACATAGTTAAAAAAAAGAATCACCCACCCTGTGATCCATTTCATTGTACATTTGTTATATTATAAGTTTAGTTAGCTCAATCAGGACAAAGGACTTGGATACATTCACACGTTGACAAATCCCTCAAAAACTCAAACAACCCTCGCCTTATCATCTTTATTTGTCAATCAATACCATCGATCCTGCGTTTTCAGAACACTGCAACGAACTTGTCATTGACCTATTCACTCATCAAGAGCACTCGTCAAAAAATATTCAGATCAAGCAACATGGCCAAAATCACGAACAAATTCCACAAATCCCTGTTCCAAAAGATCAAAAATCTGGGGTTGAAAACAAAAACATCCCATCGAAACCACACAATCCAATGCCAACTCTCCTTTTCATCATCAAGGAAGGGGAAAATAAGCCTTCTGGCCTCATTGTTCTATTGCCAATCTTTCTTTCATATCAAGCAAATAACCATTATCATCAATCTGACACACTCCTCTATTGACTCCCCCATGAGGAGACAAAGTATTTGCCAAAGGGAAACCCAACAATGCACAATCTTGAAAAGAAGTCATCTGATCCAAAAATCCTCAACAAATCTCAAAGGCATTGCTACCACAATAATCATCTGCATACACGACAACAAATGGCTGATTGATGACATCTTTGGCTACCAATACCGCATGTCAAGTTCACCATGGTTTACTACGTAAGGGGAGTCAATCAATATAAACCGGCTGATCAACATAGATCATATGCACGATCTCCTCCCAATATCAAAATCTCTCGCGGAAATCACATAAAAATTCTTTTCTGATCACACAAACAACAGTATCAAATCATGCTCTGATCGCATCATACAGAGAATACTCCATCAAACATTCTCCAGAGGGTCAAACACTGTCTATTTGCTTCATCCCACCATAGCGACTTCCCATACCTGCCGCCAAGATCAATAAGCTTTTTCACATCTCAAATTATGATGGAGAAATAAAATATTTGGATAACCTCGCTCATTTTTGACACTGATAATTGTTGTTACATGAACCATACAATTTTTCAGGCACTCATTTATTGTGATACACATGAACCAAACAGATAGGTTGGCCATGATAGATCATCAAGTCATCATGGGGTCTCATCTCCAACACACAAGTAGAACAAAATCAAGGATCCAAAAATCACGCATAATGGACCCTCACCTCTCACAATAAATGTGAAAATGGCACAAGTTCAATCGAATATTCCTGAGGAACTTGGATGATTTCCTTGGTCATCAATATATAAAATTTTCATTGATCCAAACTTATACGAGGGACTCAATGTCAAGGAAGACAAAACAACTCACGAAAAAAATCATGATAATCCAGACTATTTACCTGACTCAAATCAATAATATAATTGGTATTGAGAGCGATATAGCCTATCACATCACTCATCAATCACAAAGATACAACCATATCCTCACCACAAAACATTGGATTGCTCAACGGCTGATTGTTATCAACATCCAAAAGGATTGTTTGAGGGTCATAAATCAATATTCCTCAATAATCTGTCATATCAAAAAACATAATCTGACTCAAAGAAATACCTTTGAAAACTTTGATATTAAAAGATTGAGGTGTTACTTCCAACCACAACTCACCTTCAGATCACGCTTTGATAGTATCATACAATCAAATATTGTCAAAAACAGTCCTCACCAACACATCAATTCTCCCAATAGAACTTTTAGGACTCACTTTTCAAAAGATATCATCTGATAAATGAACCTTCAAACAAGGGATCAAATAAGTCTGTCCTTTGTACAAAACAACCCCATCCTGGGCATCAAATTTCGTCACACAATAATCCTTCATGGACGCAAAAACATCACTTTCAAAAGGTAGAAATTTATGTTTGACCAAATAAACACTGTCACCAATAGGCAAATCGATACTTGCAGGTTGGATATACTCTCTCAAATCAATATCACTAGACATATGTGAAACCAATCCCTCAGAGATGATCTGTTTCAAATGGCTATCGACCAAAGCTTTCATGTGCTATGAAATCAATAAGTTAAAGGAGAGTGAGACTATAATTTCTTGTGTCACATTTTCAAAGCCAAATACGCCAACCCAAGTGCATCAGCAATATCATGATAAGCTATACCATCAAGTCAAAAAAGTTTTTGAACCACCATGATCATCAAATCCTTGGACGCCTTTGCATTACCGCAAACATATTTCTTCAATTGTATTGGAGTCAATTCGAGCAAAAGAATATGGTGTTGAAAAAACAACATCATCAACGCACCTCTGATGCCATAGACAAACTCTGCATTGCTTTGATTCTTTTCCATGAAATACAACTTCTCAACACATACCACATCAATCTCTCAAGGATATCTCTCTAGCATTTTTTCAAAAAACTGAAATATCTGACCCATGCGATCTCGATACACATCTCTAGTGATTTTGGGGATTGTAAGATCCATACCCTTTTTTCAAGGAACAAACTCGATCAACAAAACACCAGCATCCACCACTTCCATATTTTCTTTGATCAGCGCATACCCCAACTTACGTATCCCTGGGTCTATTCACAAAATCATTGCAAGAGAATGAAATAAATCACATCGTATAAACACATCGTAGTGGAAGGAGGTCACCTGCCTTACCAAATTAAAAACTTACAACAACTTCAACCCCCTCAATTCATCAAAATACGCTTCAGCATCCTCAGGATATTTCATCAAAATATATTCTTTCAAAATACCTTTCCAATCATGAAATCAATCACGAAGATTTTTGCTTGAAATATCCAATTTTCACATCAAATCATCCAAATTCGTTCCTTGTTTTTTCAAACGAACATGATCAAAATCATTCATCACAGATTCATCCAGATAATTGCCTATCTGTGTATAGTCCAATTGATCAACCAACAAAACCAAAGTCATCAAATGCAAATCAGGCATCTTCATATCACCAAAACTAATGTCAAAAAGAGTCTCCCTGATCAGATCTTTGTAACGAACCTGAAGATTTGTCTGACAGTCCACCCACAATGCATCAAAAAGTTGCTCAAAAAAACTTGTATTGAGCAGTCAATCTCGTCATTGCCCATGACAATGAACATATCCATTGACCCAAAAAGGATTCATGTCCACACATCACCCACGATACACACACACTATTTTGATCTGATTACTTTCCAAAGGAGAAGTCGCCCAGACACTTCCAACACAAAGATAATTGTGGGAAACAAAGGGCTTGTGCAAATGTCCACTGATGAAACGCAAAAAAGGTATATCCAACCATTCACAACACAAGGCCACATCCTTGAATCCATATCTCCCACGCTCTCCAGGAAACTCAACTCATTCAATATAATAATGATGCATCACAGTCAAAACCTCACCACTCGTCATGCCAGTCACTAAATCAGAATCTCTCTGCAAAAAGTTCACAACTCTCTCCAACAAAAGCATATTGACCATACCAGAAGATTGTTCACGTTTATTCTCAGATGACAAAAGTAGCTGAGATTTTTCATAGATAACTAAAAGCCTATCTCTCTGATCTCAAGTTTTATTTATTGAATCAACAATTTCCCCCCACCTCTCCATTCCTTCTTCCTTGTCCCTTTTTACCCCGACGAGTCGGTGGTCACCTTGTGCAAGATGAACATTGTAGGGCAAAAATAACACACTTTCCCCTTCTATTTCCACTTCTTCCACATTCGTAATAAATTTGAGCAAAGCTTCAACACTTTCACCTTGCTCCTTAGACCTTTCACCTTTTATCTTTAAACTTTCAACTTTCATCATTTCAAAAGCAAGCTTCCCCTCTTCAAAACAAAATTGTTCAGCTATCCAATCATGATTTCCCGCCAAAACATACACCTGTTTTCAGGCTTGATACAAATCTCCAAAAAAAGAAAAAAGCATCAACAAAGACGCTCTATCATAAGCAAAATGATAAACATAATCTCACAAAAAAACAATTGACTGCTCTTGAGGATGTTGATCAACAAAATCACGAAGCTTGGCCACGATCCTCTCCTTCATCTTCGCATTGATATGTATATCACCGATCAAGAGCATGGAATCTACAAAGAAATAAAAATACTAGCACACAAGCGAATAACCACTTTTGTCAACAATCACTTGCAATGACTATATATATCATTATCTAGCTATTCGGCTTTACAAAGCAATCTCAATAAACAATGTCATACAACCAACAATTCCTCCACTTTATGATGAAACTCTACTTCCTACAGCAACAGTGCAACAGGAGATTTTTGTCGGTGTAAAGTTTAACAAACAACATCAACCAATATGATTACTCCTGCCAAGCGGGAGTTTTTTTATGTATCAAACACCACATTAAGAAGATTATCCACCAAATAAGATGAACCGAAATTTACATCATCAAAACAACATATGAATCAAAAAAAAGATCAACCAAGAAATATGTGAGGAATCATACAAACATTAAATTTAACAAATCAAACATTGCACAAACAAATAACATCAGATTTATTACATACAATGCTCCAGGGGAGAAATACAATACAAAGAGGATGATACAATTACAATATTACAGACATCACCAAAGTCACACAAAAAGATCTCCAAGAAGTATGTAAAACA
>Ga0210044_10005112_pt1 | contig 17900 bp, 15 predicted proteins | sample CryGey13umfilter_2_FD_183959 | JGI IMG/M metagenome (GOLD analysis project Ga0210044, IMG submission 183959) | Groundwater microbial communities from aquifer in Utah, USA - Crystal Geyser 4/9/14 3 um filter (SPAdes) (version 2) | ecosystem: Environmental > Aquatic > Deep subsurface >... | reverse complement strand
TAGGATTAGACACCAATAAGGTAAATGTGAATGGTGGTGCAATTGCCATGGGACATCCATTAGCTTGTACAGGAGCAAAACTTTCAGTTCAAATTTTTAACGAATTGAAAAGAAGAAAACAAAAATACGGTATGGTAACTATGTGTATTGGTACAGGACAAGGTGGTGCAGGAATTTATGAGATGCTGTAATCCCCTCCCAACCTCCGTCAGCTGACGGAAGGGGCTATGTAGTTGACTCAACAAGGGGTCATGACCCCTTGTCAAAGTAAAAATGAAATGAAAAATATACAAATGGGTAAAAGGCAAAGTGTAATGGAAAAGGCGTTGAGCGTTGGCTTCCCCTCTTGAGAGGGGCAGGGGTGTGTTATATCGAGCAAAATTAGTTTTGTTTAAAATTTGAAAAGAAAAATAATTCCATATAACCTAAAACTAAAAGATTAAGCAAGGAAATTAAGAAATGACTCTATTAAATCAGAAATTAAGCTTTGGTTGGAATTAAAAGGAAAACAGATTTATGGATATGATTTTCAGAGACAAAAACCTTTGTTAAATTATATTGTAGATTTTTATTGTAATGAATTGGAATTAGTGATTGAGTTGGATGGTTATTCACATCAATTTGAGGAAGTGGTAATAAAAGATGAAAACAAAGAAGTTGAGTTAAAAAAATTAGGGTTAACGATATTAAGGTTTGATGATGATGAAGTAATGAACGATATGAATAATGTATTTAGAACTATAGAACAATATATTATTGGATTTAGAAATCGAAAATGAAAGAAGAATTGAATACAAATATACAACACACCCCCACCCCCTCTCAAGAGGGGAAGGCTACGCACGAAGCGTTTATCTCGTCAAAACAAACTTATCCGTTAAGGTTAGCAGTGTTGTGGCAACATAAAAATAGTTTGAATGAATGTGGATTAGAAATAGATGATTTAGAAAGTACTTTTCATGTTGGAGTATATAAAAATAAAGAAATTGTAGCAGTAGGCACTTTTTTGCAACAACAAAACGAAAAATTTGAAGCAACAAATCAATACCGATTAAGAGCTATGGCAACATCACCAAAAGTAAGGGGCAAAAATTTTGGGAAACTATTAATTGAATTTGCAATAGAAGAATTAAAAAATAGAAAAGCAGATTTACTTTGGTGCGATGCTCGAAAAGTAGCACTCGGGTTTTATGAAAAAATGGGGTTTAAAATAAAAGGAGATTTTTATGAAATCCCGATTATTGGTTCACATAAATTGATGTATAAAGTGATTAGAGATTGATGATTTACGATTAACAGATAACAAACAATAATTAACAAAAATATCATGGAAAACAAAAACACACTAAAAGGCGGAGAATTTTTAATTAAAGAAACAGACGCTAATTCGGTATTTATACCTGAAGAATTTGATGAAGAACAATTAATGATTGCTCAAAGTTGTTATGATTTTATTCGACAAGAAATTGATCCAAATTTAGATAGAATAGATGCTCAAGAAGAAGGGCTTACCCAATCATTACTTGAAAAAGCTGGAGAATTAGGATTGTTAGGTATTTCTGTTCCTGAAGAATTGGGTGGATTTGGAAAAAACTTTGTTACCAGTATGCTGACTACTGAAGCAATAGGAGGTTCTCATTCATTTGCTGTTTCAATATCTGCACATACAGGTATAGGAACTTTGCCAATATTATATTATGGAACTGAATCACAAAAGCAAAAATACATTCCAAAATTAGCTTCGGGAGAGTGGAAAGCTTCTTATTGTTTAACTGAACCAAGTTCTGGTTCAGATGCAAATTCAGGAAAAACAAAAGCAACCTTATCGTCAGATGGAAAACATTATCTAGTTAATGGTCAAAAAATGTGGATAACTAATGCAGGATTTGCTGATGTGTTTACAGTTTTTGCAAAAATTGATGACGATAAAAATTTAACAGCTTTTATTATCGAAAAAGAATTTGGCGGAATTACCTTAAATCCTGAAGAAAAGAAGATGGGAATAAAAGGATCTTCTACGCGACAAGTATTTTTTAACGATTGCAAGGTGCCTGTAGAAAATTTATTGGGAGAACGTGATGGTGGTTTTAAAATAGCATTAAATATTTTAAATATTGGCAGAATAAAATTAGCAGGAGCTGCTATTGGTGCTTCAAAAAGAGTAATTAATAAATCTATTGAATATGCTAATGAACGAGAACAATTTGGACGACCAATTTCTAAATACGGTGCAATAAAATACAAACTTGCAGAACAAGCCCTAAAAATTTATTCTTGTAATGCTGCCATTTACCGTTGTAGCCAAAATGTAGAGGATGCAATTCACACATTGGTTGAGGGTGGTATGGATAAAGAAAAAGCAACATTAGAAGGTATTCGGCAATTTGCTGCTGAAGCAGCTATTTTAAAAGTGCATGGCTCTGAAGTGTTGGATTATGTGGTTGACGAAGGTGTCCAAATTTATGGTGGAATGGGCTATTCTTCAGAAGCACCAATGGAAAGAGCATATCGTGATGCACGAATCAATAGAATATTTGAAGGAACTAATGAGATTAACCGAATGTTAATTGTGGATACATTACTAAACAAAGCGATGAAAGGAGAGTTAGATTTAATGGGTCCTGCACAAGAAGTTGCTAAAGAATTAATGAGTATTCCAGATTTTAGAACAGGAAGTGATGATGTTTTTGAGCAAGCTCATGAACAAGTGAAGAAATTTAAAAAAGCAGTTTTGATGGTTGCTGGAAGTGCAGCTCAAAAATTGATGATGGAATTAGCAAAAGAACAAGAGGTTTTAATGAATATTTCTGATATGATAATTGAAACTTATGTTGCTGAATCTGTATTGCTTAGGGTTGAAAAATTGGTGAAAAGCTCAAAAAAGGAGAAAATTTCGGAACAAATTGACATCATGAACGTATATCTCTACGATGCTGCTGATATGCTAAATAAATTTGGTAAAGATGCATTGAATTCTTTTGCTGAAGGTGATGAGTTAAGAATGATGTTAATGGGATTAAAAAGATTTACGAAACAAAACCCATTTAATGTGAAAAATGCAAGAAGAAGAATTGCAGACCATTTAATTGCTGAAGGCAAGTACTGCTATTAATTTTTTATCAATTGAAAGTTTTAAAAATAGATACTACCCAAAAAACGCCTGATGTTGATTTTAATCATACATCAGGCGTTTTGCAAATTTCTGGCATTTCTGTTCCCGAAAACTCATTAGAATTTTATGACATAATTATTAAATGGTTAGAGGAATACATTCAAAATCCAGTTGAGACCACCAAAATTATTTTTAAATTAACCTATGTTAATACGAGTTCACTCCAATTTTTATATGATATTTTAATACTTCTAGATGGAATTCATAATAAAACATCTAACATACAAGTAGATTGGTATTATTTATCGGAAGATTTGGATATGAAAGAGATGGGAGAAGATTACCAAGAAGCCTTAAGTGTCGATTTTTCATTTTTTGAGGTTGAAGTTGTGTAATTCAATCATTTTGTTTTTTTATTAATTATTTTAGTACAGAATATCACAAACATGAATTATGAAAAATTTTAAAACTATTTTTATAGCTGTTACGATTCTTTTAATATCTAACTCTGTTAATGCCCAAGCTTTTCAAAAGGGAAGTATTAATATTGATTTAGGTATAGGACTTGGTTTATATGCAACCAGCCAAACATCAACTTATCAAATAGAGGCAGATTTTTTTGGTGCTCATTATTCGGATAAAGACATTCATGATACTACTGATGGAGCTGCTAGCACTATAATCCCTTTTAGTCTTGAATATGGAGTATCCAATAAATTTGGTATTGGATTAGATGTTACCTTTAATAACTATTTTATTAATGATAGTGATAGAGTATATTTAAAAAGTGTGAAAGCTTTTGATTTTGGACCTAAATTTAGTTACCACCCTTTAAATTCTGATTTTTATGATTTAGCTATTGGAGTAGGTGTAGGTTTTACCAATATTACTTGGAATTACGAAACAGTAGTTTTTAGTTATGGAATTACAACAACACCAGAACCCTCTAAAGGATCAGGAGTTTACATTAATTTTGATATTAAAAATAAATTTTGGTTTTCTGAACATATTGGAGCTTATTTAAACTTAGGTTATAAGGGCAATTTTTATTCTGCTATTAAAAGAGATAATTCAGTTTCGGAGGCTCAGTTTGAGAGTATTCCAGGCATAACCAATGTGAGTATTAAGGATGAATTTTCTTTTAAAATGAATGGAGCAAATATAGGCATAGGCTTAGCTATTAAATTCTAAAGTAGTCCAACCACCACCTCTTTTAAATCCGATTTGTTCAAGTATTTAACTCCTAATTCCAATAAGGTTTGAGGGGTTATTTTTTTTATTGTAGAGATAAAATTAGTATAATAGCTATAATCTAATCCATACATATCAACATTTCCAAACATAGCCGCCATATTAAAAGGACCATCGCAAGCTTTTAAAAGCTGTCCGAGCATATAATTTTTAACTAATTCTAATTCATTTAAAGGAATTTTTTTAGTTCTCAATAGTTCTATTTCATTGTAAATTTCAATTAAAGCGGCTGGAGTTACCTTACTACTAACTTCTGTTGATATAAAGAAATAACCAGCATTTTTAAAAGAAGTAATTCCAGAACCTATTCCATAAGTATATCCTTTATCTTCTCTAATGTTTTTCATTAATCTTGATCCAAAGTAACCACCTAAAACGGTATTTAATACCTGTAAACCAAAATAATCGGGATGTAATTTGTTAGGAATAATTCGTCCTATTCTGATGGCAGATTGTAAGGCATTTTCTTTTTCTATATATCGTGTTGAATTCTCATCGCTTAAAATGATAGTTGGTTTTTTAGAAGTAGTAGTTTTTAATATACTTAAACTTCCAAAAAAGTTATTCAAAGATGCAATGGTTTGTTCTTCAACTTTACCGGCTACTAGAATTTTACAGTTATCTAAGTTATAAAAGTCGTTATAAAAGTCGGTAATATCTGATAAAGCTAAATTGTCATAAGTTTCAATAGTCGGATTTGCTCCGTAAGGATGATTTTTTCCAAATAATATCTCCATAAATACAGTACGAGCAACAAAAGATACTTTTTCGAGATTTATTTTAAATTTTTCTAATCTATTATTTTTATAGATGTTGAATTCATTTTTAGAAAACGTAGGAAAAAGAAGAACTTCTTTAACGTATGGCAAAACATTATTCAGGTATTTTGATAATGTATATAAAGTAAGTGTGGCGGTATCGTAAGAGTTTTCTACTTCAAAAAATGCTCCATATTCATCAATTCCTTCAGCAATTTCAGCGGCAGAATAGCTTTTGGTACCCTCTTTTATTAAATTGATGGTTGAACTTGCAATTAGCGGCTTTTTTTGAAAATAAGTGCCAGCATTAAAAATAAAATCTATTTTTAAAATCTGCTGACTTCCTCCATTAATATAATTAACTTCTATGCCATTATCTAGATGAATTTTAGTAACATTTAAAAATTCAATAGTATTAATCTGATGGAATGCTGGATCTTGTTTTCTGTTTAAATCAATCATTAGTTTTTTATTTTAGCATAAATTAAAGTAGAACAATTGGATTCATTGAGAATTTCATTAGCAACTCTATAAATTTCTTTCGCAGTAACTTTTTGATAATTTTCCACTTCCTTATTCACCTCATTTGCATCGCCCAAGAGTTCAGAAATTGCCAAATTCATGGCTTTGTTTAAAATACTAGTTTCAGAAAATTGATGAGATGATTCAATTTTGTTTTTAACTTTATTTAGTTCTAACCCATTGATTAAATCAGTTTTAACTCGTTCTATTTCGTTTAAAATTGCATTTTCAGCGGTTTCAAATGATACTCCATCTTGTAAAGTGCCATCAATAACTAACAATCCATCATCAAAGCATCCCAAAATGTGCGAATTAATTTCGCTAAATAGCTTTTGTTCTTTTACCAAAGAAATATATAGCCTAGAAGATTTTCCTTGTGAAAGAATATCGCTTAACAAATCTGTAATGTAATAATCAGCCCCTTTTCTATTACACATTTTATAGGCTTTGTAAATTGCATTTGCAGGAACATCACGTTCAACTAGTAATCTTCTAGGTTCTGTTTGTTGGGGTTCCTTCGGTAAATTTCGTTTTTTTATAACTCCAGGAGGAATGTCTCCAAACCATTTTTCACATAAGGATTTCATTTCTTCAACATCCACATTTCCTGCAATTGAAAGGATAGCATTGTTTGGAAGATAATGTGTGTAGAAAAATGATTTAACATCATCCATTGTAGCATTTTCAATATGACTTATTTCTTTACCAATTGTTGCCCACTTATAGGGATGAACTTGGTAAGTTAATGGTCTTAATAATAGCCAAACATCGCCATAAGGTTGGTTTAAATAGTTTTGTTTAAATTCCTCAATAACAACATTTCGTTGGACTTCTAAACTTTTTTCAGTAAAAGCTAATTTTAACATTCGGTCCGATTCTAGCCAAAAACCTGTTTCTATATTGTTTTTGGGAACAGTAATGTAATAATTGGTAATGTCGTTGGAAGTAAAAGCATTATTATCACCACCAACTCGTTGTAGTGGCTCGTCAAAATTTGGTATATTATCTGAACCTCCAAACATTAAATGTTCAAACAGATGTGCAAAACCTGTTTGATTCTCATTCTCGTCTCTGGCTCCTACATTATAGAGTAAGTTAAATGCAACGATAGGGGTAGATTTATCCCAGTGAACAATTACTTTTAAGCCGTTTTTAAGTGTAAATTTTTCGAAGGTTATCATTTATTTTTTTTATGTGCTAAATATAAGACAATATTCAATTATTACATGGCTCATAAATTAGGTAAATTTGTTTAAGAATCTTTTCGCTTTTCAGTATTATAAGTTAGGATGCTAATATATTTTAAAAAAAAAATAAGTAAAAAATCGATAAATCGATAAATTGAGTATCTTTGAGTAAATTAGACATTGTTTGAAAACAAATACGATTTTTTTAGGTAAAGATGGTTGTTTTAAAAGTTGAGTGCATGAAAAACGATGTGCAAACACCTACCAACAATGATGAAGTTAAAATGGCTTATTCCATTAATTGTTCCGAGTTTTGGGATAAAATATAAAAACAATAAATAGCTACAAATGAAAAAAATTATTTTATTCTTACTTATTACTTTAAACATTGGATTTATTTATGGGCAAACTGATGGCGTGTCTATAATTATTAATAATAACAAAGATATTATTGAAACAGAATTGAATAAAACCATTACTTTTTATATTAAAGGATTGTCTGTTTCTGAAATAGATAGATTTAAAAGTGGATTAAAACAAATACAAGGGATAAAATTACATTTTCTTACCCTAACAAATCAACAATTGAATGTGGCAAATGGAAAAATTGAAATGACAAAAACGTATGATAAAAAGCAATTAATTACCTTTTTAGGTAAGTATAATATTAAAGAAATTGTAATAAATGGAAAACCTAAAACAGTAAAAGATTTTTTTTACAAAAAAGAAAACGGTCAACTTATTACTAAATAACTTTAATATTCTAAAACAAACTCACAAAAATTTAACCTCTTATGAAAAAAACTTTATTACTTACTTTTTTAGCTTTTTTTTGTTTGGCACTATTCGGTCAAACTTATACTATTAATCAGGGAGGAAATCATGCAACTTGTTCAGCAACACTTTATGACAGTGGAGGAAATAGCGGAAATTATGGAAATAATCAAAACAAAGTAATAACATTTTGCAGTAATAATTCAACTTGTGTTAATGTTACTTTTACTAGTTTTAACTTAGATAGTGCCGATTTTTTATACATTTATAATGGACCAAATACGGCTAGTCAGTTATTAGCGGTATTAACAGGAAACGCATTGCCTACTAGCTATTCTTCTTTCTTTGGATGCTTAACATTTCAATTTGTATCAAACGATACTATTACAGCAAGTGGTTTTTCTGCAAATATAGCTTGTGGAGCTTGCTCTTTTAGTGGTGGAGGAAATGGAACATTAACCCCTATATATGACAATGAAGTTTGTGGATTAAATTATACCCAAGTTTCACAGAAAGTTACAACAAGATATCCTACACCTGTTGGCACAGGACTTCCTTCAACTCTTGTTGTATCAGGTTTGCCTGCTGCAAATACCTGTTGGTCAAACGAAAAAGCATTGTTATATTGGACTGAATCATCCAATAGCAATGGAGCTGTTACCGTAAGTGTTACCAACCCTTTAGGTACAGTTTTTAATTACAATGTTTCACCAGTAGGTGTTGGTATAGATAAATGTTGGTCAACGACTTTTACTACTAACTATCGAATTGATGTAACTGCTGCAATTTCAGGGAATGGTAATTATATAGTGAATATTTCTAGTGGACCTTGGAATGTTGATGGAATTACATTGATAATGATTTACAGAGATTTATCAGCTACCTATACAGGAAGGTTAATGATAAATGATGGTTTAATAGTGAGCTCAGCAGGAGACCCGAGTTTTGTGGCAATCAACGGCATAAATGCTTGTGCAACATCAACCGTTGCAAATGCTTTTTTAATGGTTGGAGATATGCAGGATAATGTTGCTCCACCATCTCACACTTCTACTTTAAATGGTACTCCAATAAGTTTTCCAAACACTTTTTGGAATTACGACCAAACTGCCACTACAATTACAGCAGGGCAAGCTACTGCCCAATTTGGTACCGCACCAGATGGTGGCGGAGATTGTTATTCTGTCGTAGGAGCAGGTATTTATTACCAAACTAACTGCCAAGTCTGTCCTTCCAATGCTTTTTCTGTACCAATTTCACAAACAATTCAAACCTGTTCAGGAGGTGACATTGTTGCCAATCCTGGTGGAGGAGCACCTCCTTATGTATTTAATTGGAATACTGGAGATACTTCACAAACATTATCTGGGGTAGGTCCAGGAACATATACTGTTACAGTAGTTGATAACATTGGTTGTCAAGCAACAAATTCAATAACTGTAAATGTTGCACTTCCTATTACTAACTCAGCAACAATAAATAATGTTACTTGTAATGGCAACAATAATGGTTCAATAACTATTGCTACAACAGGAGGAAGCCCTTCTTATAACTATTCATGGAATATAGGTTCTACAAGTAATACTATTTCAAATTTATCTCCTGGCACTTATGTTCTTACAACCACCGATAGTTTAAATTGTGTCAGGGTTGATTCTTATACGATTACCAGCCCAAATTTGATGTCAACAAGTTTTACTGCTAACAATATTACTTGTAATGGAATAAATAATGGAAGTATTCAATCTAGTACAACAGGAGGAACTTCGCCCTATTCCTACTTATGGAATAATGGGGCTACAACTGATTTAATTAGTGGTTTATCTGCAGGTACTTATGTGTTAACAGTAACAGACTCTAATAATTGTATTATTTCTGATTCGATTGCAATTACGACTCCTTTAGCACTTACAGTAGTATTAACTGGAACTAATTTACTTTGTAATAATGATGGCTTTGGAACTGCTGTGGCAACTATTAATGGAGGTATCATGCCTTATTCTGTTTTGTGGAATACAGGTGCTACAACAGTTACCATTAATTCGTTAAATGCTGGAACTTATTCAATTGTCGTGTTAGATTCAAATAATTGTTCTATCTCGGATTCAATACTACTAACAGAACCACAAGTTTTGTTAGATTCAATAATTGTTTCTAATGTTTTATGTTTTGGAGATGCTTCTGGAACAATTAATTTATTTCCCTATGGAGGAACAACCCCTTACCAATTTGCCTGGAACAATGGTGCAAATACTCAAAATTTGATAAACGTAATGGCAGGAATCTATTTTGTTACTATTACTGATTCTAATAATTGCACTAAGAATGATACGACTATCGTTATTGAGCCTTCTGCAATTAATGTGTCTTTTAATGAGAACCCTACTTGTAAGGATTCTTGTTATGGTGATATTATTTTAAATTATACTGGAGGCATTTCACCTTTTCAATTAATTTGGAGTACAGGGGATATTAATGTAGCTTCATTAGATAGTTTATGTGAAGGAAGTTATAGTTATATTTTAATTGATTCCAACAATTGCACAGTTTCTGACACTATTTCAATTGGATTGTTAAGCCAAATAAATGCATATTTCACTTTTTCTCCAGATTCTGGGTTTGCACCAATACAAGTTTCTTTCACAGATGCTTCTGGAGGAACTATTATTGGATGGATGTGGGATTTTGGAGATAATAACACATCAACTTCACAAAACCCATCCAATCAATATACCAATCCAGGTACTTATCCTGTTACGCTAACAATTATAGATTCTTTAGGTTGTGGAGATAGTTATACATTAGAATTAACAGTGCTTCCCGAAAGTACTATTATTGTTCCTAATATTTTTTCACCTAATGGTGATGGAATTAACGATGTATTTACCATTAAAAGTAATTTTTTAAAATCAATTAAAGGAAGTATATATAACAGATGGGGAGAATTATTATATCATTGGAATAATCTTAATGGTTTTTGGGATGGAAGAACACTTGCTGGAAAAGAAGTTCCAGATGGCACATATTTTTACATCGTTGAAATGGTGACTTTGAAAGGAGAAGAAAAATTGGTTAAGGGAACCCTAACTCTTATTAGATAATTAAAAATAGGGAGATTCCTCCCTATTTTTAGCTTATAATATACAATATTTTTCTGAATTCATGTCACTTAATGCTTCTTTATATTCGATAAGGATATCTTCAATTATTTTTTTTACAGACTCAATAGAATCAATTAACCCAGCAACCTGTCCAATCTCTAATTCGCCATCCTCTAATTCACCCTCGAACATACCTTTTTTTGCTCTTCCTTTTCCTAAGATTTTTTGTTGTTCTTCAATAGAAGCACCATTAATAATAGCCTCTTGAATTTGATTGAAAAATTTATTTTTAATTAATCTAACTGGTGTCACTTCTTTTAAAGTAAGCATAGTAGCACCATCTTTTGCTTTCACAATTTCATTTTTAAAATTTTCGTGTGAGGAAGCCTCTAACGAAGCAGCAAATCTACTACCCATTTGTATTCCATCAGCACCCAAAATCATAGCACCCAACATTCCTTTGCCAGTAGCAATTCCTCCTGCAGCGATTAAAGGAATAGTTATTTCTTTCTTTACCATTGGAATTAAGCAAAAAGTAGTGGTTTCATCCTTTCCATTGTGACCACCTGCTTCAAATCCTTCAGCAACAATAGCGTCAACACCAGCTTCTTGTGCTTTCATTGCAAATTTAACTCCTGGAACAACGTGTGCTACTCTTATTCCATTTTGATGAAAAAATGAAGTATAGATTTTGGGATTTCCAGCCGATGTAAACACAATTTTTACATCTTCGTCTATAATAATCTGAATTAATTCATCAATTTGAGGGTAAATCATCGGCAAGTTAACACCAAAAGGTTTGTTGGTTGCTTTCTTACACTTTTGGATGTGCTCTTTAAAAATAGCAGGATGCATCGATCCTGCTCCAATCAAACCTAAACATCCTGAGTTACTAACTGCAGCAGCTAGTCGCCAACCACTATTCCAAATCATACCACCTTGTATAATTGGGTATTTAATATTAAATAATTCAGTAATTTTACCACTCATAATTTACAAAAAATAATTACTAATGAAGACGAAATTACAAAAAGAAATTAGAAATAATATCAATTATATAAGGTTAAACTTGTTTTGATTAATATAAGTTTTATATATTTGCGTTTATGCAAAAAATACTACTCACATTAGTACTAATATTAATTACTACTTTGTCAGCCTATAGTCAATACTATGTTGATTATGGAATTTCTGTTGGAGCATCAAATTATTTAGGAGAAATTGGGGGAGGTGCAGGCACTAGAAATGATTTCGTTACTGATATGAAATTGAGTTACACAAGGTGGACCATTGGTGGATTTTATCGATATCGAATTTCAAATAAATTTGGAGTAAAAACTTCATTAAATTACATCAGACTTTCTGCTGATGATGCAAAAACGGCAAATCCAGCTAGAAGAGGAAGAAATTTGAATTTTAAAAATGATATGTTTGAGGGGCTATTAAATGGTGAATTATACCTATATAAAGTGAACGATGTTGGTAGAACAGGTAGATATAGCACGGATTTCAACCTTTATTTATTTGGTGGAGTAGGGATGTTTTATAGTAACCCTAAAGGACAAATGGATGGAGGAGGATGGGTTTCTTTGAAGCCTTTAAAAACTGAAGGAGTTAGTTATAGCAGTTTTAATTTTGCAATACCTGTCGGATTAGGATTCTATTACACATTAAATAGAAAATATAGGCTTGGAATGGAAATTGGTTGGAGAACCACTTTTACAGATTATATTGATGATGTAAGTACTGTCTATATAAGTAATTATGATAGAATATCGAATAAAACTACTCAAGAATTAATAGACCAAATTCATGCAGATAATCCTGATTTAGGTAATGGCTCTCCTCAAGTTTCGACTTATGCACCTGGCAAAAAAAGAGGCGATCCAACACACAATGATAGTTATGCTACCGCAACTATTAATTTTAGTTGGGCAATAAGAGGCAGAAGTAAGTTTTATAAGGCGAAACACAGTTGGGTACTTGGAAAAAATAAGAGAAAGAGAAGAAAATCTAGAGCTAAATTCTAGAATTATATAGAATTATGAAAAAGAGCATGTTTAGTGCTCTTTTTTTATTTCAATCGTTTTATAGATAACAATACAATGGTTACTTTTATAAGTTGAAAATTTAACACATGCAATCGTATCGTTTAACCCATTTACAAGAATTAGAAGCTGAAGCAATTTATGTTTTAAGAGAAGTTGCTTCCCAGTTTGAAAATCCAGCGTTGTTATTTTCTGGTGGAAAAGATTCAATTATTGTAGCTCACATGGCACGAAAGGCATTTTGGCCTGCAAAAATACCATTTCCATTAGTTCATGTAGATACAGGTCATAATTTCCCAGAAACAATAGAATTTAGAGATCAATACATCAAAGATATCGATGCAACACTTATTGTAGGTTCAGTACAAAAATCTATTGATGAAGGCAAGGTAATTGAAGAAAAAGGATATAGTGCTAGTAGAAATATTTTGCAAACAGTTACCTTATTAGATACCATTGAAAAAAATAAGTTTGACTGTGCTATGGGTGGAGCAAGGAGAGACGAAGAAAAAGCAAGAGCTAAAGAACGTGTTTTTTCTCATCGTGATGAATTTGGACAATGGGATCCGAAAAATCAACGACCTGAGCTATGGAACATTTTTAATGGAAAGAAAAATATAGGTGAACATTTTAGAGTTTTTCCAATAAGTAATTGGACAGAAATGGATGTTTGGCAATATATTTTACAAGAAAAAATTCAAATCCCATCTATCTATTTAGCTCACGAAAGAGATGTTTTTGTAAGGGACGGAGTTATTATGTCAACAACTGATTTTATTCAACAAAGAGAAACAGAGCCAACAATCAGAATGAAAGTTAGGTTTCGAACCATTGGAGATGCAACTTGTACTGGTGCAGTAGAATCTGATGCAGATACTGTAGAAAAAGTAATAGAAGAAGTTGCTGCAGCAAGAACCACTGAAAGGGGAACTCGTTCTGATGATAAACGCTCCGAAGCAGCAATGGAAGATAGAAAAAAAGAAGGTTATTTTTAAGTTATGGAAACCAACTCATATTTAGATATGGAACTTTTACGATTTTCAACAGCGGGAAGCGTTGATGATGGGAAAAGTACTTTAATTGGTAGATTGTTATACGATTCAAAATCGATATTTCAAGATCAATATGATGCCATAGAAGAAACTAGCAGACGTAAAGGTGAAGAAAATGTTAATCTTGCCTTACTTACAGATGGACTTAGGGCCGAAAGAGAACAAGGTATTACGATAGATGTTGCTTATCGTTATTTTGCAACTCCTAAAAGAAAGTTTATTATTGCTGATACTCCTGGTCATATTCAATATACAAGAAATATGGTTACAGGTTCATCTACTTCTAATCTTTCAATTATTCTAGTAGATGCTAGACATGGTGTGGTGGAGCAAACATGCAGACATACTTTTATTTCTTCATTATTAGGAATTCCTCATGTTGTTTTTTGTGTCAATAAAATGGATTTGGTCAATTATTCAGAGGAAGTATATCTAAAAATTAAGAATGACCTTGAAGCTTTTTCCTCCAAGTTAAATGTAAAGGATATTCATTTTGTGCCAATTAGTGCATTAAATGGCGATAATGTGGTGAATAAATCCGAAAACATGGATTGGTATCAAGGTTCTTCTTTGATGTATTTATTGGAAAATATACATATTGGTAGTGATTATAACCATATTGATTGTCGTTTTCCTGTGCAATATGTTATTCGACCTCAATCGGAGAAATACCACGACTATCGAGGGTATGCTGGTAGAATTGCTGGAGGTATTTTTAAGCCTGGTGATAAGGTTGCCGTATTACCTTCAGGATTTACATCTTCCATAAAATCAATAGATATCATGGATGGCTCTTTATCTGAAGCATTTGCTCCAATGTCAGTTACCATTACTTTAGATGATGATATTGATGTTAGCAGAGGAGATATGTTAGTTAGAGATAACAATCGACCAAACATTAACCAAGACATTGATATTATGATTTGTTGGTTAAATGAAAAAAAGATGCTGCTGAATGGAAAGTATGCAGTTAAACATACTTCAAACGATGTAAGATGTATCATAAAAGAGGTAAAATATAAAATTAACATCAATAATTTACACCGTATTGAAGATGACAAAGAGGTGAATATGAATGAAATTGCAAGAATTTCTATCAGAACAACCAAGCCATTGTTATACGATAAATATATCAATAATAGATTTACTGGAAGTTTAATCCTTATTGATGAAGGAACCAATGAAACTGTTGGTGCAGGAATGATTATTTAGTGTAAATTACCTTCATTGTTAACTAAGCAATTTTTAATTTTTAACCATCTTATGAAGATAGCTACCTTTCTTTGTATTTATTTTTAATATGTAGATGCCCTGTTTTAGATTTTTTACATTTAAAGACATAAAATTGGTTGTAATTTTTTCGAAATAAATGGTTTTTCCTATTAAATCGATTACCTCTATTGATGAATTGTTGATGATTATATCTCCAAAATCTATATAAATTAATTCGTGAACAGGGTTGGGATAGATTTTAATTTCGTTTTGATTAGGAAAAGAGGGTTGGGGTAAATAAGTTGAAAAATCACCTTGGTAATATGCAACTCCTCCAGAATAGTTTCCAATAAGTAAATCTAAATTCCCATCACTATTTATGTCTGCTAGGTTTACAGCAGAATATGCCCCTTCCCAAATATTCTGAAAAGAAGAATCCATTGAAAAAGTTCCTGTTAGATTTCCATCGATATTATTAAACTGATAAATATAACCATTAGATGCACCAGCTAACATTTTATAACTGCCACCATCATCATAAACAAAAGGAATACTATTTCCGTTAAATTCATACCATCTTTTAGTGTTCACATGTCCCAGTGAGTCTGTAATTAAGGTGAAATTTGGTATGTTAAGTGTTCCTATATTTTTGTAATATTTAAAATAACCCTCTCTATATCCAATCACTAAATCTAATAATAAATCTTTATTTAAATCAATAAGTTGAGGAGCAGCGAAATTTCCTACATCAATTCCAAAATATTGGACTTGATTTAAAATAAAATTAGCTGGATTTCCAGCTCCTGAAGTATTCTCAAAATAATGCAAATACCCTTGATAATCACCTATTATCATATCTTTATCACCGTCCCCATCAATATCTCCAAATGTAGGAATTAATCGAAGGGTTGGCTGGGCGTTGGCAATATCAAGATTGATTGCAGATATTCCTGCGTAATCTGAAGAAACCAATTGAAATGAAGGATTTATTGCAGTTCCAACATTCTGATAAAGCCATAACGAAGAAACATAATTTAAAGGAACGCTGGTATTATGAATTCCATAATTACCTACTATAATATCCATCAACCCATCTGCATTATAGTCAAAAAATGTGGGATGTGCACCTTCTCCAACTTCAATCATTCCATCTTGTAAAAATGAAGAGGAAATGTAATTAAATTCTGGAAAGTTATTGGCATTGGTATTTTGGTAATACCAAACATTTTCTTTAGTACTACAACCAAAATAACAGTTAGTTGAACAAATTAAATCTTTAATAGAATCATTGTTTACATCTAAATAATAACCTGCAGGAAAAATATTTAAATTAACTGGTAAGGCACTTAAATTGTTAGCTGGAAAGATAGTGTCTTGACTTGTGATGAAAGATGCATTAAAATTAGAACTACTATCGCTGTTGTATAAAAGTGTTAGGTTTTGGAACGACATATCACCAAGAACTAAATCTTTGCTGTTATTTGCATCAACATCTAACGATAGTAATGTTGACCCAGAGTGTTCAGTTTCTTTTTCTGGGAATGTATTGTTAAAGGAACAAGTATCATAAAGAATAACGCTATTATTACTGGCGTTTTCTTTAAAAAATCCCCAACAGTGATTTCTTAATTCAAAAAGTAAACTATCACAAATTCCGTAAGTTTCTAATGTTAAATTTTTATGATATTCTAAGTATGAACCAGCAGCACTAAAACTTAAAATATCTAAATCTCCATCATTATCGATATCATCAATGGCAGGAATATCTGCCGAACTAATGTACAAGTTTATTAGGTTGGGAGTGCTATCAGGTTGATAGTTAGAAAGAAGTTGATTTTTTTCTAAGCTAAAAGATAGAGTTGTTGTTGATGTGTTTTTATAGATTCTAACTCCACCATTATAGTAAGTAAAAATATCCATTTTTCCATCGCAATTAAAATCTCTAAGTAATACCCACTTTACCATTTTTGGAAAATATTGGATGTATTGGGGTGCATAAGTATAGGCAACTTTATTAACTTCGCCAGAATTAATAAAAGTCGATAATCTGTCGCCTGTTCTATCAAAAGTGATAAGGTCGTTTATTCCATCTAAATTAAGGTCTATTTCTGAAAATTGAACGGAGTTAAAACCACCTGCCCAAGGATTTTTAAGTGTGTCTCCATTGGTGTTGAGTACTATAACTGATGTATTTCTAAAAAAACTGAGTTGTGCAGATGTAAGAATTGAAAAAAATAGAAAGCAAAAAAATAAATAGTAAGAAATAGGTTTCATTTTTTGAATAATAACGGAATAAAGTTAATTAAAAAAATAAAACGAAAGCCTCCTAATCTAAAAGGAGGCTTTCGTTTTATTTAAGCAGGGTAATTTTACCAATATATTCGTGCCATTCGTTAAACACATCTTTAGCTCTTATTTTATAGACATAAACATCTTCTTGGCATTTTTTTCCTTTATAGAAACCACTCCATTTGGAGTCAAGAAAGTATCCATCAAATAGTAGCATTCCCCATCTATCAAACACAAAAGTTTGTAATTCTTTTATACCGTATCCATCAACAAAGAAGTAATCATTTATTCCATCTCCGTCAGGAGTAAAAGTATTGGGTATCCAGATGGCGAAAGTAGGTTTTATTCGGACAGTTTTTTGTGTGGTATCTCTACAGCCGTAAACATTTTCCATGTATAATGTTACTGAGTAAAATCCAGAATCAGCATAGTTATGAATAGGATTGCTTTCTGTCGATGTTGCTCCATCACCTAAATTCCAAAACCATTGGCTAGCAATAATTGATTGGTCAATAAATGTTATTTTACTATCATAAATATCAGTTTCTAAAGGAGTGTAATCAAAGTCTGCTAAAGGTTTTGGATATACCGTTA
>Ga0210044_10005102_pt1 | contig 17922 bp, 18 predicted proteins | sample CryGey13umfilter_2_FD_183959 | JGI IMG/M metagenome (GOLD analysis project Ga0210044, IMG submission 183959) | Groundwater microbial communities from aquifer in Utah, USA - Crystal Geyser 4/9/14 3 um filter (SPAdes) (version 2) | ecosystem: Environmental > Aquatic > Deep subsurface >... | reverse complement strand
CGCAAGCGCACCTCCAGAGGTCCACTCGCCCGGTTCAAGGCCAGGCCCACCATCCCGAAGAAGCGACCCGGCGGGAGGAGCAAGGCGAAGGCCGAACCGGTCAAAACCACTGTGCGGAGCTACTAGCCTGGCCAGACCGGCGAACGATGTGGATCCCCTTCGGGGACCTGCTGCGCAGAATCCACTGCCCCCCGCTGTGCAAGGACCTGTGATCCCCGCCCTCCGCGAGCCCGAAGCGTCACCCGACACATGCCGACCCCAAACGTGGGAAAGTTGGGTGCGACCCCAAGCGTGCAACCCCACCTCATCGGAGCATGCTCGCCGCAAGCGTGGGAAAGTTGGGTGCGACCCCTCATCGGAGCATGCTCGCCGTTGGGTGCGACCCCTCATCGGAGCATGCTCGCCGCGACCTTCCGGATCCCGCGGAGCTGGGCCAGGGTCAGGGACAGGCGCAGGGAGACGCGGCGTCCGTCACGGGTGACGCGCGGCGGGTTGGGTGCCCCGCGGGAGTACTGCTGCACCCGGTGCTGCACCAGGCGCGCCCCCTGCACGGCGTCCATCTGCAGATCCAGCCGCAGATCGAGCCGGTCGGCCTGCGGCTTGATGTCGCCCTGGGCCAGTTCCACGCCCTTCAGTGCGGCCCACCCCGTGCGGCTGGCCACGTAGTCTCTCAACGCGAGAGACAGCCGCGTGGTGACCCACGCCGAGCTCTGTCGCACCGTGCGGGCCCGGACGCCCAGCGGCGTGTCGAGCACCGACCGGCCCTGGCCCAGGAGCCGGGACAGCAGGGCGTCGCAGTACCCCTCGCTCACCACGATCATCGTCCTCGGCCCCGGAAAAAGCAGCAGCGGCCCGGCCCGAGACGGATCGCGGTACAGCGTGAAGCCGCGCTGCGAGCGCCGCGACAGCTCGGTCCGCTCCTGCAGCGCCGAGAGGATCTGGCGGCGCTCCAGCCGGCCCCGCAGCAACACGACGAACTCCAGGCGATGACCGACGTTCCCCGCCGCCACCACGACCTGCTCCAGGTCCCGGGCGGGATCGAACCCCATCTGCGTCACCCGATCCCGGGCCCGGGGCTGTTCGTCCGTGAGCAGCTGCCGTACCATCGGTGAACCGCGCAGCGCCTTGAGATCGATCCCCAGCACGAGCACCGCCTCCGACGGCACCAGCCGCATCAGATCGGAGGGAGGTTGCGTGTCACATCGCGCACAGCCGCAGAGCGCCACGATGCACCCGACGAGCAGGTGGATCTTCGGCCCGCCCCTCAGAGCCGCCCCTCGCGCTGGAACACCGCCGCCGCCTCTCGCAGCGTGACGAAGTCGCAGTCGCGCTTGAGCTCGTCCACCGACTCGATGAAGATCCGCCGCTTCTCGGCGAACGGAACGCGCAGATCCGGCTGGCGCCCGGCCAGCTCGGTGGGGATGCGATCGGCGATGGCGTCGGCCAGATCGATGCCGTGCATCTCGAGGTTGAACAGCGGCCGGCGCCGCATCTGGCTGATGATGATGCGCCGCACGCGGAGCGGACTCACGGCGAGCAGCGTACCGATGGCAGGCAGCCGGCTCAGGGGCAGGACGGCCACCGGGAGCTCCACCATCGGCGACTGCCCTCGAAGCCAGGGACGGCGCGGGTCGGGCCGGTAGGGGTCGGACGGACAGAACAACCCACGCGGGTCGCCCATCACCGCGCCGGAGCGCCGCCCGCGCAGGAACATGCCGGCCATCACCGCGGCCTTGGCCAGGTAGTACGGCGGCGAGGGAAACATCGAGCTGTCGTAGCGATAGCCGTGGTTCGACAGCACGTCGAGCACCTTGGCGTTGATGTGGTAGCCGGGCGTCCTGAACCCCACCGGGGCGTACTCCGGCCCCACCGCATCGACGATCACCTGGTGCGCCTTGCGGATCTCGGCGTCCACCACCTGCTCCGGCTGACTGCACAGGTCGTAGGGGTGGGTGAAAGTGTGGTTGCCCATCTCGTGCCCCGCCTGCACCAGCCGGCGCACGATGGTCCTCGCCTCCTCGCTGCCCTCCAGCTCGCGACCCACCACGAAGAAGGTCGCCGGGATCTTCAGCTCGGCGAACAGCTCCTCGAAGCGCGGCAGGGCCTTGCTCAGGATGGTGTGACGCAGCTTCAGCGGCGGATCGCCGAGGCCGTGGATCTGGTAGTACGCCGTCAACGGATCGAGGTCGACGCTCACCGCGCAGAGCTTCTTCATCGCCTTGCTACTCCAGGACTCGCATGACGTAGACCAGGTAGCTCAGGTTCTTGAGCACACCCGGCACCCGGTTGAACAGGTTGATCGAGGGTTTGCGCTTCTCGACCACACGCACCGGGATCTCCACCACCGGATGGCGCTCACGCTCGGCGCGGATCACGAACTCGCTGGCGAACACGTCCCGGTCCACCACACACCGCCCGGCGGTGCCCACCAGCAGGTCGCGACGGAAAGCCTTCATCCCGTGGGTGTCGGTGCCGTGGAAGTGCAGCAGCAGCCGCAGCATCGTGTTGTAGCTGATGGTGGCCAGGTGGCGCACGAAGGGGCGCTTGTCCTCGGCCCCGGCCAGGATCTTGGAGCCCACCACCATCGCCGCATCGCCGTTGAGTAGACGGTCCAGCGCCCGTCGGTAGAAGTCCATGTCGCCCAGATCGATCTCGTCGCACACCACGATCGTGCCCCGCGCGCGGAGGATGCCCTCCTTGAGCGCGCGACCGTAGTTCGGGCGGTTGATGGAGAAGCAGTCGACCTCGGCGTATTTCGACGCCAGCTCCCGACCCAGCTCGAATGTCCGGTCGGTGCTGCCGTTCTCGCACAGCACGATCTCGAAGCTGTAGCCCAGCTCCTTCAGCTGCTCACGGAGGCTGAGCACCGACGAGACGAGGATCCCCTCCTCGTTGAACACCGGGATCACCACCGAGATCATCGGCACCGTCACCGATCCGTCGGGCGCGGCGCCCGGCACGAGTGACAGCTTGGGTTTCTTCTCCTGGGTCGAATCAGTCACTGGGGTTCTCCTGGGCCAGCAGCTGCTCCACCGTGGCGGCCACCTCGCGCCCGGCGATGAGGCTGTCCTCCATGGAATTGTAGATCCACGAACCGTAGCGGCCACGCGAGAAGATGCGGTGCCGCTCCAGAACGGGGACGATCTGACCCAGCGCCTGTTCGTAGCTCTCGTCGAACACGACGTAGGCATGATCGATACGGTGCAGGTCGGCGAACAGCAGGTCATCGGCCGATCGCAGGGCCCGGGCCTCGACCAGCGCCGGCACCACCTCGGCCAGTATCTGGTCCCTGGTCCGAGAGCTGTCCCGGGAGGCCAGCTCCACGTACAGCGATGAGGCGCCCGCTGGCGCCATGCTGGGCATGGCACTGGAGTACACCCCGACGCGGTAGAAGGGCAACCGCTGTTCGGGGACGTAGATCCAGTGAAAATCCTCGGGGGGGGTGGTGCGACTGGCGATGGTCAGGTGTTGCACCGCTGTGGATCGAAGGCGTGCGGCGGCGTCCACCACCTCACGCGGCGGATCCACCATGCGGGCCACGAGGTCCGGAAGCGGAATCGAGCTGACCATCGCCCGGTAGGTCAGATCCTCGCCCCCGATCCGCGCCACGCGGCGACGGTGATCGACCCATTCCAGCTCGGCGCCCAGGCGGACCACCCGATCATCGATCCGCGCGGCGAGCGCCGCGGAGAAGGTGCCGATGCCGCCCTGCCGGGGATAGAGGAAGCTGATGTTGTAGCCCAGCTCCGGCGGTCCCGCCCCCACGGCACCCGCCACGACCTGTTCCACGTCGGGGGTCGGCACGAAGCGCGAACACCACGCGCTGGTGATGTCCCGCGGGTGGACGCCCCACAGCTTGGTGTTGTAGGGCACCATGAAGTGCCGTCCGATGCCCGGGCCGAAGTGGTGGTTGATGTACTCCTCGAAGTTGCGCGGCGACGCTCCCGTCGCAACGCGGGCGATGCGGGCGTTGACGAACCCCAGCAGACACTCGTACACCACCGACGGCGGCAGGCCGTGGAGGTTGGCCTGGAACGGGTACCGCGTCAGTACGCCGCTGGAGAAGATACGCGCCCGCCGCTCCACCCGCGCCAGCTGGTCTCCCAGCACCTCGTGCGCCAGCCGGGTGATGGAGGGATCGCGCAGGTGCAGCCAGTGACCCGTCTGGTCGAAGAAGAAGCCGTCGCGGTGCATCGTGCGCGCCAGCCCCCCTAGCGCCCCGTCCCGCTCACACAGCAGGAACGGACGCTTCAGGTGCAGCGCGGCGGAGATCCCGGTGAGACCGCCACCCACGATCAACACGGAGGGCGTGAGTTCCATTGTGGGGTGTTAACACAGGGAAAGCCTCGCCGCAAAGCGTACTCGTTCATCGCCTGCCCCAAGGTGGCACGGGCGTAAAACTGTTGCATCACCCGGGTGCTCCCAGTAGAGTCGCGGAACTTTTGGAGAGTATTCCGATGCCGACGTTTCCCCGCTGGCTCCTGGTGCTGGCCCTGGGCAGTGCGCTGCTCCTGCCGATGCTGGGGTCGTTCGGGCTGTGGGATCCGCAGGAGATCAAACAGGCCGATGTCGCGCAGGAGGTGGCCAAGACCGGCAACTATGCGGACATCACGCTGGGTGGGCGCTATCAGCGTCGACCCGTCCTCACCGTGTGGCTCGTGGCCCTGGGCTTCAAGCGGCTAGGAGTCAACGAGTGGGCCGGGCGGCTCCCCCTCGCCCTGTGTGGGATTCTGGCCCTGCTGGTGGGCTACCGCGTCCTTCGCCGGCTGGCGGGACAGCGCGCCGCGCTCATCGGCGCGCTGGCGCTGGCCACCACACCGACCTTTCTGTTCCAGAGCCGGCAGCTGGTGAGCGAGGTGGGGTTCTACCTGGCGATCCTGGCCAGCGTCGGTGGACTGGCCGCCTTCCTCTGGCCGGCGGACGGCCGGCGCAGCCGATTCGACCTCGCGCTGGGCGGTCTGGGGCTGGTGCTCGGGTTCCTGGCCCAGGGGCTGCTGGTGGGGACGCTATTTCCGCTATTCGGGCTGGCTCTGGCCGTCGCTCTCAGCTGGCGGACCCCCAACCGAACGGAGGAGCTTGCGCCGCTGCCTCCCATGGACGACCAGGCGCCCGCGCCCGGTGCGTCGCCCTACCGCGAGCCGGCACGCGCCGCCTCCCCGCCCTCGCACCTCGACCTGCCGCCAGGCGCCACCGTGGGTCAGGCGCTGCGCACCGCGCTGGCCCCGCTGCTCGTGGCGCTGGCCGGGGCCGCAGCGGTGATCGGCGCCTGCTTCGCGATGCTCAAGGCGCCCTCGATCATGGTGCTCGGGTCCGAGGTGCGACGCGTGGCGGTGCCCCCGTCCTTCGAGACGCCGCTCAAGGATCTGGCCTTCAGCTTCTTCCCCTGGATTGCGCTCATCCCCATGGCGCTGGCCGTAGCGGTGCTGGGCCAGCGGAAGGTGCCCGCGACCCGCCACCGCCTGGCCTTCGTCCAGATGCTTGTGCTGGTGCTGGCCGTGGCGGGCTACCTGCTGGCCACCATCTCTGCAGGCTACCTGGGAGAGATGCGCTACCCGGCCCTCCCCTGGCTGGCGATGGCGGTGGGCCTGACGGTCAACCACTTGATGAAGCGCGACGAGGGCGTCCACCGGGTCTGGGCGCTGGTGGCCGTGGGGGTGCTGCTGGTGGTGCAGCAGGACTACTTCATGGCCCCGGAGAGCCTCGCCCTGAGCCACCTGATCGAGCACGCCAAGTATCCCATCGAGCTGTCGATCAAGACTCCGGTACGGCTCTTCGGCCTGCTGTTCGCCGTCTCCGTCTTCTTCTCGCTGGGCGGAGTGCCGGGCAAGCTCAGGCTGTGGGACCGGCAGGACACGGCATCACCCAGAACTCGCTGGGAGCGGACGACCAGCCCGATGGTGGCCGCGTCACGCTGGCTGGGCGTGCTTCTGGACCACATCGGCGGGTGGTTCCGAATGCTGCTGGGCCACGACGGACGTCACGCCCGCCTGGCGACCGGCGTCCTGGCCCTGGTCTTCGCCGGCTGGTGTTCGTTCTGGCTCACGCCGCACCTGAGCCTGCACATGTCCAACAAGGCGCTGTTCCAGGTGTTCCACCACTGCCATTCGGGGACCGAGAAGCTGGCTCAGTACCAGGTCCCGGGGCGCGGCGCGGCGTACTACAACCGGGGGCAGATCGAGGAGGTGGGGAGCCAGTCACAGCTGTTCCAGCTGCTGCGCAAGCCCGAGCGGTGGTTCATCCTGATGCCGGCGAGCTACCTGGCGTCGGTGGACCAGTCCGCCCGCCGGGCGAACCTCCCGTACTATGTGCTCGACGACCGCAGCTCGCAGTACCTGCTGCTGTCCAACAGGCTCGAGGGCAAGTGCAACAAGGACAATAACCCGCTCAGGCGCTTCGTGCTCTCCGTCCCGCCCAAGATCGGCAAGCCGCTTTCGGCCAACTTCGAGAACCGCGTGAAGCTGCTGGGCTACGACGTGTCCGACGTGGTGAGCCGCGGCGGAAAGTTCCGCATCACGCTCTACTTCCAGGTCCTGGGGCAGATCCCCTCGGGGTACAAGCTGTTCCTGCACTTCGACCAGCCGGCCAACCGGTTCCACGGGGACCACGAGCCGCTGGACGGCAAGTATCCGACCCAGTACTGGCTGCCGGGTGACTACATCGTCGATCCACACGATGTGGAGATCCCCCTGATCACGACCCCCTCCGGAAGCTACACGATCTACATGGGGTTCTGGCTCGGTTCCCAGCGGCTCAAGGTGGTCGAGGGTCCCAACGACGGCGTCAACCGCGTTCGGCTCGGCACGATCCGCGTACGTTGACATCGCGCCACGACAGCGCTTCTGTGGGGCTGGCGGGCCTAATTGACTTGATGGGCAGCGCCCTCCTTTGGTATGACAGTGAGCGATTGGTCGGTCGTGGCCAGTCGGAGATGGGGCATGCCTTCGCGCAAAAAAGACAGGCGGGCAAAGGACAGGCTGGTGGACGACGATCGACGAGGGAGCGAGCGGCGGCAATCCCAGCGGATCCTGGTGGATCTCGAGGTGGACTACCAGTGCGAGGACACCTTCCTGTTCGCCTACATCACCGACATGAGCGCCTTCGGGATCTTCATCCGGACCAACAACCCGGAGTCCCCCGGCACGCACCTCAACCTCCGGTTCAAGCTCCCCACCGACGGTGGCACCATGGCGCTGGAGGGCAAGGTGATCTGGATCAACGCCTTCCGGCCGGGTGACTTCACCAACATCAACCCCGGCATGGGCGTCAAGTTCGTCGATCTGTCAGAGTCCCAGAAAACCGACCTGCTGGCGTTGATCCGGACCTTCGCCTACCTGGAAGACACCGAAGACACCGAGGAGGAGGAGGAGGAGGAGGACGACGACGACGACGACGACGACGAGCCGGCGGACGACCAGCGCTCGGACGCCTCCTGACTCACGTCGTTTTGAACCGGGTGGACAGCGCCTGCTTCACCGCCGCGGGAACGAAGTCGCTCACGTCGCCGCCAAAGCGGGCCACCTCCCGCACCAGCGACGAGCTGATGTAGAAGCTTCGCTCGTCGGTGATGATGAACACCGTATCCACCGGCGCCAGTCTTCTGTTCATCAGCGCGAGCTGGAACTCGAACTCGAAGTCGGCGACGGCCCGCAACCCACGGATGATGACGGCGCCCCGCTGGCGCACGTAGTCCACCAGCAGGCCACCGAAGATGTCCACCTCCACCTGGGGATCTGCGCCCATCGCCGCCCGCACCAGATCCGCGCGCTCCTCGGGAGAAAACAGCCCCTGCTTGTTGATGTTGGGCGCAACGGCGACCACCACCCGGTCGAAGATGCCCTTGGCCCGGTTGATGACATCGACGTGTCCGTTGGTGATGGGATCGAAGGAACCAGGATAGACGGCGGTGGAGATCATGGTGCTCCGGAGCGTCAGCGGGTGGTGCTGTAGGTTATAGGCCGTCGGAGCAGCGGCATCAAGCAGCTTTACCGGTCAGCGTCACCCGCGGGCGCCTCCGCCGCGCATGAATCCGCCTGGCGGCGGTAGATCGAGAGCATGCTGTCGCCGTAGCGACGACGCCCGACCAGCACCAGATCCCCCGCACCGTCGGGCGGCTGGTTCTTTCGGCCATGCTCCAGCACCAGCATGCTCTGGCCCTGGAGGGTGTCCGACTGCGCCAGCTGATGCATCAGCGGCTCCAGATCGGTGGCATAGGGCGGATCCGCCAGCACCAGCTCGAAGCGCTGTCCCCGCAGCAGCTCCAGCGCGTGGCTCACCCCCACACCCAGCACCTGGACTCCGGCGAACCCCAGCGCGCGAACGTTGGCCTCGATCACCTGCCGGCACTCGCGCCCGTGGTCCACGAACACGGCGTGGGCCGCACCACGGCTCAGCGCCTCCAGTCCCAGGGCGCCGCTGCCGGCGAACAGATCCAGGACCCGCATCCCCTCCAGCTCCCCCATGGCGGAGACCACGATGGAGAAGATCGCCTCGCGAACGCGATCCGACGTGGGGCGGGTGGTGCTGCCCCGCGGCGCCCTCAGCGTCCGTCCCCCGGCGACACCGGCGATGATGCGCAGTCCCATGTTGTTCCTCGCCTGGTCACACTACAATACCCCGTACACCAGACACCAGGAGCAACGTTCATGCGAATCCTGCACACCATGATCCGCGTCGGAGACCTGGAGCGCTCCATCGCGTTCTACACCGAGGTGCTGGGCATGCACCTCCTGCGACGCAAGGACTACCCCGAAGGGAAGTTCACCCTGGCCTTCGTGGGCTACGGACCCGAGGAGGACGCGGCGGTGATCGAGCTGACACACAACTGGGGCGTGGAGCACTACGACCTCGGATCCGGGTTTGGACACATCGCCCTGGCCGTGGAGCACGCCGCCGCGGCGTGCGACGCGATCCGCGCCCGGGGGGGCAAGGTGGTGCGGGAAGCGGGACCGATGAAGCACGGCGCCACCGTCATCGCCTTCGTCGAGGATCCCGATGGATACCGCATCGAGCTGATCCAGCGTGACTGACCATTCGCTCCGCCCACCGGCATGCATTTCCGGTGTCGCCCCGGCCCCCGGGGCGATGCTATAGTGCCGCCTCACACTCCAAAGGAGCAGGACGATGAACAAGTGCCTCACGACCATGGCCGCCCTCGCGATGACGCTGGCCATCGGGACCAACGCTGATGCGGCCACCGGGTTGGTGGGCAAGTGGCAGGCCCAGGCGATGAAAATGAAGGACAAGACCCAGCCCATGCCTCCGGGACTCAAGGTGGTCGTGGAGTTCACCAAGGACGGCAAGTTCATCGGCACCATGGAGGCCAACATCCCGGACAAGCCACCGCAGAAGAAGGTCGAGGAGGGCACCTACGTGGTCAAGGGCCGGACCCTCACGACCAAGGCCAAGAAGACCGAGACCATGACCTGGAAGATCAAGGGTCGGACCCTGGAGCTGACCAAGGCCAAGCGTGCAGAGACGCTGATCCTCCAGCGTGTGGACTGACCGGTTCAAGCCTCGCCACCGGGGGGACCGTTGGACCCGACACATCATCTGAGCTCGCTTGAGCAGGGCGTGTTGCTGGCCGCGCTGATGGACGGCCGGGACGCCGCCGGTCCGCTGGCCCGGATCCACGGCGCCCAGCGCTGTGCACAGAGCTACCTCGGCCTGTGCGACCAGAATTCGGACCACCGACGTGCGGTCACCCTGACCCTCTCTCGTCGGCTGTTCAACCCCGTGCCCGCCAACCTGCACCGGGTCGACCCATCCTGGATCCATCACCTGCTGCAGCAGCAGTCCTCAGCGGTGGCGCGGGTGGTGCTGGATGCCCTCCCCACCGCGATGCGCACCGCGCTCGACCTGACGACCGATCCCGTGACGGCGCCCATCCCGCGCTGGGTCCGCCCGCACCTGTGCCGCTTCACCCTCGGCAGCCTCGAATCCATGCCGCCGCGGGCTCACATCCCTCGACCCGGGCCGGAGGATCTCGCCGCCCTGAGCCACGTCCGGCTCCTCGAGCTCCTCGAGAGCTGCGGCGCGGTGGTGCTGGCCCAGCTGGTCCGGCGGTCTCAGGATCCACAGCTGTCGCAGCAGGTCGGCGCCCGGCTGCCTCGAGCCGGACGCTCCTCGTTCCAGCAAGCGCTGCAGCTGGAGCTCGACCTGTCACCCGCGGTGTATCGTGAGGCGCGCCCGGGGACGTTGCTCGGAAGCGGTGTCGCCTCGCACCTGCCGGCGCTGGCCCTGGCGGCCCTGGCTCCCACGATGCAACCGCACGCCCGGCGCCAGCTGGCCCAGCGGCTGCCCCGGCCCATGAGCCTCACCCTGTGGGAGCTGGCCACGGACGCCATCGTCGGGCCCTGCCAGGTACTGGAGGCTGCGGTCCGGCTGTGTCCCGCCGAACCCGGAGCGGATCGATGAGACCCCGGATCATCCGCGGTCCGCGCAACACCGACCGCACCCGCAGGCTGGCGCCGGCGGCGACGCGCGTGATCCGGGGCGCACAGCTCGAGGCCCTCACCGAGGCCGACAAGATCCTGAGCGAAGCGCGTGAGGAAGCCCGGACCATCGCCAGCCGCGCCCACCAGCAGGCCGAGACCGCTCGCGTCGAGTCCGCGCAACGCGGGCTGGCCGAGGCCGCGACCCTGCTGGTGAAGGCCCGGCAGCAGGCACGGCAGATCGTCGAGGAGGCCCGGGATCAGCTCACCCGTCTGGCGCTCGCCGTGGCGGGCAAGCTGCTGGGGGAGGAGCTCCGACTGCACCCCGACGCCGTGCAACAGATCGTAACGCAGTGTCTGCAACAGGCAACGGCGGCGCACCGGGTCTTGCTGCGGGTCAGCCCGGCCGACGTGTCCACGCTGCAGCAGGCCATGCCCCGCCTGCAGCACCTGGTGCAGAGCGGCGTGATCCAGCTCGAGCCCGACCTCGAGATCCAGCGCGGCGACTGCCTGGTGGAGACCGAGATCGGCCAGATCGACGGTCGCCTCTCCACGCGGCTGCAGATGATCGGGCAGATCCTGGAATCTGGAGAGGTGGAATGAACGACGACAGCCTGGACCGGGCGCTGAGCCGCTTGCAGGGCGTGGCCACGGTGAAGACCCGGGGCCGTGTCACCGAGCTGACGGGGCTCGTGATCCGGGCCGCCTGCGCCGATGCTCGAGTGGGTGACCAGGTCCAGATCTCCAGACGGTCCATGGCGCCGCTTCCGGCCGAGGTGGTGGGCTTCGCACAGGAGCAGGTGCTGCTCATGCCGCTGGGCGACACCGACGGAGTCGGCCCCGACAGCCTGGTCGACGTCGGGCCAGCCTCGGCCAGCGGTCGACCCCGTGTCCTGTGCGGCCCCGAGCTGCTGGGGCGCGTGCTCAACGGCCTGGGACAGGTGATGGATGGCGGGCCCCCGCTGGATCCCCAGCGCATGCAGCTGTTCGACGTGGAGCGTCCCTGCCCCGCTCCGCTCCTGCGACCCCGGATCCGCCAGCCGCTGTCGCTGGGTGTGCGCGCCATCGACGGCCTGCTCACCGTGGGTCAGGGGCAGCGGGTGGGCCTGTTCGCCGGATCCGGGGTGGGCAAGTCGACGCTGCTGGGCCAGGTCGCCCGCAACACGGCGGCCGACGTTTCCGTGATCTGCCTCGTGGGCGAGCGCGGGCGGGAGGTGCGGGAGTTCATCGAGGAGTCGCTGGGCGACGGCCTGAGCCGGGCGGTGGTGATCTGCGCCACCAGCGACAGCCCTCCCCTGGTGCGGCTACGCTCGGCCTCGGTGGCCACCGCCGTGGCGGAGTACTTCCGCGACCAGGGACAGCGCGTGTTATTGCTGATGGACTCGGTCACGCGCTTCGCCCGGGCCCAGCGCGAGGTGGCGCTGGCGGTGGGTGAGCCCCCCGCGCGGCGCGGCTATCCACCCAGCGTGTTCGCGCGTCTTCCCCGACTGCTGGAGCGCACCGGGACCTCCGAGCGCGGCTCGATCACCGCGCTGTACACCGTGCTGGTGGAGGGGGGGGACATGGAGGAGCCCATCGCTGACGAGGTCCGCGGGATCCTCGACGGACACATCGTGCTGAGTCGGGAGCTGGCCCAGCGCGGACACTGGCCCGCGGTGGATGTGCTGCAGAGCCTGTCCCGCGTGATGCCCGCGGTCACCGACGAAGACCACCGCCGCGCCGCCCAGCAGCTGCGCCGGGTGCTGGCGGTGTACGAACGCCAGCGAGACCTGATCCTGCTCGGGGCCTACAAGCGGGGTACCGATCCCGAGACCGATTTTGCGCTGGGGAAGATCGAGGGTGTGAACCAGTTCCTGCGCCAGGGGCTGGAGCAGCGGCCCACGTTGCCTCAGACGCGTGAAGCCTTGCTGGCGCTGTTCAGCGCGTGACCCGGATACGAAGGTCGCCAGAGCTGTCTCTTCCGGTGGTCAACACCAGCGTCAGGGTCAACGCCGCGACCCCGGCCGCGGCGGCCCAGATCCACCAGCGTGGACGGTTGACGATGACCTTGCCGCCGGCCCGGGTCTGCTGCACCACGTACTCCTTCAACCCCTTCGTCGACAACTCCCCTGCCGTGCGCCCCTCGAAGGTGCCCGGGGCATAGCTCGCGCTCCTGACCGAGTACAGCCGGACCACATAGCTCCGCCCCCGCACCCGGACCAGCGCCAGGTAGTCCACGCCCAGCAGTCGCCCCAGATCCGTCAGATCCTGGCTCGAGGCGCGGCTCTCGCTCCGCACCCGCTCCGAAAGCCGCACCAGATCCTGGCCGATCTGTCCCACCGGCAGCGCTCCCGGACTGGGCCGTCCCTCGAGGTATGCGGCGACGCCCGGCTGCCCGCTCCAGCCACCGACGTAGCTCGACAGCGCCTGGCTCACCCGCGCCACGGTCTCGGATCCACCATTGCCAGCGTTCACCACCGCCAGGGTGCCAGTGCGCTGCTTGCCCGGGTCGTCGCCCGCCCGGGCGCGCCACACCGGCAGCAGCATGAGGCACACCAGCCCCAGCGACACGGGGCCCTTGATCCGTCTCACCCGGGCGGCCATTGCATACTCCGCCCGCCAAGAACATGCAGATGGATGTGAAACACCGACTGACCTGCCAGCGCTCCGGTGTTGATCACCGACCGATAGCCGTCCTCGAGGATCCCCTCCTGGCGCGCCACCTCAGCGCCCACCAGCATCAGGTGTCCCAGCAGGCCCTCGTCCTGCGACCCGGCCTGGGCCAGGGACACGATGTGCTTTCGGGGCACCACCAGGATGTGCACCGGCGCCTGGGGATGGAGATCGGCGAAAGCCACCACCCGATCATCCTGGTACACGATGCGGGCCGGGGTCTCACCGGCGACAATCTTGCAGAACAGACATGACGCCATGGTTTGCGGATTGTGGGCCAGTTGAGGCAACATGGCAATGCTCTGGCAGCCTGGTATTTTTTGTGCAATGAGTTCAGATGTGACCCCACTCGATCACGGCACGGGTGTCCGGCGCCGTAGCCCGGTCTGGCTCGGCCTGGTGCTGGCGGTCACCGCGATCACACTGGGGCTGGTCTACGTCACGAACCGCCATCTGCAGGGAGAGCCTTTGACCTCCGACGGCCATCATGGGCTGCGCCTCATGACCTGGAACATCGGGAAGCTGTACCACCTGCGGTGGGACTCCCGGGCGGCGGATGCCGACCTGAACCACGTGGCGCAGGTCATCCGTCGAACCAACCCCCACCTGGTCGCGCTGCAGGAGCTCACCGGGCCAACTCAGCTCGGCCAGCTGGTCAGCCTCCTCGGCCACAGGTGGCGCGGCCAGGTGGCGGAGGATGAGTACGATCGCCGCGCCGGCCTGCTGACCCGGCTCCCCGTGCACTTCGTCGATCTGCCCACCTCCTCGGGCCGCATCGCCCAGGGGGCATTGGTGACCCACATCGCCGGCGGCAAGCTGCTGGTGGTCTCCGTCCACCTCGACGCCTTCGACGCCGACCGGCGGCTACTCCAGGCAGAGGAGATCATGGCCGGGATGCAGCGCCTGGCGGTGAAGGACATGGTCATCATGGGCGACTTCAACTTTGACGCCTCGATGGTGACCCGGGACAGCACCGACGACCGGATCTACCGCTTCCTCACCCAACACCTGACAGACATGGCGCGCCAGGCCGGGGTGACCACCGTCATCTCCCGCCGACTGGACTACGTCTTCTGCCACAGCCCCCGGGTGGTTCGATCCAGATCTCAGGTGCTGCTCAACCGGCGCATCAACATCATGGACCACGATCCGCTGCTGGTGGAGCTGGTGCTGGAGGGTGCGCGGTGACGTAGCAGGGGCGCAGGCCAGGCGAGCGCCAGGGGCGTTGCCGGAGCCCAACCCGCTACTACTAGAGCCGGACCTCCACGTGGGAGGCCTTGCGCTTCTCGGTGAGCCACGCCCGGGTGGCCTTCTCCAGCTTCTGGCCGTAGAGCTGCTCCCGCAGATCCTCCTTCACCTCGTCGAAGGAACGGGCGGAGGATTCCTTGCGGTCCACCATCTGGATCAGATGGAAGCCACGCTCGGTGCGCAGCGGCCCCCTGATCTCCCCCTTCTTCATGGCGAACACCACGTTCTCGACGTTGGATGGCAGGGTGCCGCGACCAAACCAGCCCAGGTCGCCGCCATCCGCGCGCGTCACCGAATCCTGGGAATGCTCCCGGGCGACGGCGGCGAAGTCACCGCCGGCCTTGAGCTGGGCCAGCAGATCCTGGGCCACCCGCCGGCGCTGGAGCACCACGCGGCCCGGAGCGTCGGCCGGAATGGAGACGAAGATGTGCCTGGCGTGGACCTTGGTCTCCACGCCCAGCTTTCGCAGGTTGGCCTGGTAGAAGGCCTTGACCTCGTCGTCGCTGACGGCGACCCGGCTGCGCACCTGAACGTTGAGCACTCGCAACCGCAGCAGCTGTGGTCGCAGGATCGTGGCCTTGTAGTCCAGGATCCCCTTGCCCTCCTGCTGCAGCGCCTGCTCCAGCTGCTCCCGGGTCAGGTTGTTCTTGCGCATCACATCCTTCACCGCCCGCTCCAGGTCCTGATCGCTGACGGTGATCTTGAGCTTGCTCGCCTCCTGCTTGATCATCTCCTCGTCGATCATGTGCTCCAGCATCTGCCTTCGCAGCTGCTCCAGACGCTGCTTGCGCGCCTGCTCGTCCGGGATTTGCTGGAGCTGCGGTATCATCGGACGCAGCCGATCATCGAGCTCGCTCAGCAGCAGGATGTCGTTGTTCACCACGGCGACGATGCGCTCGACCACCCGCGCCGACAATGGACGTGGGGTGGTCATCGCCGCAACAACACCCAGAATCAGAACACTTCGCATCATCTTGGACTCGGTGACCCGGGTGAGGCCCCGGGGTGACCCCCGGGTGGACCATGGTGCGGCGGCTGGGGCATGAACGACGACGGTGGCTGGGGCGTATCCTTGACCTGCACCTTGGCCAGATTCTGATCCAGCACCTGCACCTTGGCCCGGGCCTGCAGGTCCTTGACGAACTGGTCCACCTTCTGCGTCCGCCGCTCGTTGAACAGCTGGTTGCGGATCCGGTCACGCTCCATCACCAGCGGACGATTCATCTCGGCGATGTCGCCGGTCTTCATCACGATGGCCCATCCCTCGGCGGTCTTGAACGGGGGTGAATAGTCCCACATCCCGCTGATGGCGAACGTGGCCTGAACGATCTGGGGGGGGATGGTGGTCTCCTTCCGCCCGAAGAAGCCCAGATCACCGCGCTTGACCTTGGTCGCCGGATCGATGCTGTGCTTGACCACCAGCTCGGCGAACGCCCGCGTGTCTCCCGGCTTGCCCTTCTTCAGCTGGGCCAGCAAGCGCTGGGCCTCGGCCTGGGTCTTGACCTCCAGCAGGCTGCCCCGCACCTTGGGCGGCTGCTGGTACCGGCTCAGGTGCTCGTTGTAGTAGCGCTCCACGTCCTTGTCGGTGATCTCGCCGGGCTTGAGCAGCGTCGAGCGGATCTCGTTCATCATCACGTCGATCATGGCGCGCTTGACGCGCTTGACCACCTCGGGATCCCGATCCAGCCCACGGCGCTTCGCCTCGTTGGCCAGCGCCTCGAAGTTCACCAGGTTCTGCAGAAACTCCTTGCGCCGCTCGGGTGAGGTGAAGCGCACCCGGATCGACGGGTGGAGTCGATTCAGCTCGTCCTCCAGCCGCCCCACCGTGATCGTGGTGTTGTCTATCCTCGCCACCACGTCGGTGCGGCCGGGCCGTTCGGCGTCGGTCTTCGACGGCAACTGACTGCTCTTGCCGCAGCCGGCCACCCAGAGGCTGCCACCCACGAGCAACGCCACCAACCCACTGCGAATTCTTGCGTGTCTCAAGTTCAAAAACCTTTGCAAATCAATGGTTTTGGTTAACACGCAGCAGCAGGCCGTGCAAGACCTTTTTTGCCGAGCCCAGTGGATCCAGGATCTCCTGCGGCGTCAGGGTTCGAATCAACCGCATCTCGGGGGTCAACCGGAACCCCGAATTCGGGTTGCGCACCAGCTCCACCACCTGCTCCGGCCGCAGCGGCGTGTCCTCGCTCAGCGTCAGAGACAGGCGCTGCGGCGCCAGGTCCACCACCGTGGCGCGCAACCCGGCCGCCAGGCCCTTGACCAGCATCAGCTGCCCCAGCCCCTCCACCTCCGCCGGTGGGGGTCCGTAGCGGTCGCGTATCTCCTCCAGCATGTCGCTGATGGCGTCCTCGTCGCTGGCCGCGTTGCTCAGCCGCTTGTACAGATCCAGCCGCTGCCCCACGTCCTCCACGTAGTCATCGGGGATGAAGGCCGCGATGCCGGTGTTGAGCTCCGGATCAGTCTCGCGGCTGATGGGCTCGCCCCGCAGCTCGGCCACCGCCTCCTCGAGGATCCGGGCGTAGGTCTCGAACCCGACCGCCGCGATCTGGCCCGACTGTCGGCCACCCAGCAGCTCCCCGGCCCCGCGGATCTCCAGATCGTGGCTCGCCACGCTGAACCCGCTGCCCAGCTCGGTGAAGCGCTGGAGCGCCGCGAGCCGCTGCCGCGCCGTGACGCTCAGCGCGCTCCGCTCCGCCTTCCCCGCTCCATATGCCGGCCCCCTGCCGCGCGCGGTCACGTCCTGCGCGCTCCCTTGCGGGTCCGACTCGTCGATCCCGGGCACCAGCAGGTAACAGTAGGCCCGGTGCCGGCTGCGTCCGATGCGTCCGCGGAGCTGGTACAGCTGGGCCAGCCCGAAGCGGTCGGCGCGGTTGACGAACATCGTGTTGGCCCGGGCGATATCCAGGCCGGACTCGATGATCGTGCTGCAGACCAGGACGTCGTACTGACCGGCGACGAAGTCCACCATCACTCGCTCCAGCCGGCGCGGATCCAGCTGCCCGTGCCCCACCGCGATCCGCGCCTGTGGGACCAGCTCGCCCAGCCGTTGGGCCCACTCGTCGATGGTCTGCACCCGGTTGTGCACGAAGAACACCTGACCGCCACGGTCCATCTCCCGGCGGATCGCCCCGGCCACCAGCGACTCGTCGTAGCGGCAGACGAAGGTCCGGATCGCGAGCCGGTCCACCGGGGGGGTCGAGATGATGGAGATCGAACGCATCCCGATCATCCCCATGTGCAACGTCCGTGGGATGGGCGTGGCGGTCATGGTGAGCACGTCCACCTGGGTCCGCATGCGCTTCAACCGCTCCTTGTGCGTGACGCCGAAGCGATGCTCCTCGTCGATGATCAGCAGGCCCAGGTTCTTGAATCGAACGTCCGACTGCAGCACACGGTGGGTCCCCACCACGATGTCCACCTTGCCCGACGCCAGATCGGCCAGCACGCCCGACAGCTCCGCCCGGCTGCGAAAGCGGCTCACCCCCTCCACTCGCACCGGATACTGGCGCAGCCGCTCACCGAAGCTGCGGACGTGCTGTTCCACCAGCACGGTGGTGGGCGCGAGCACGGCGACCTGCCGGCCGGACAG
>Ga0210044_10005086_pt1 | contig 17941 bp, 12 predicted proteins | sample CryGey13umfilter_2_FD_183959 | JGI IMG/M metagenome (GOLD analysis project Ga0210044, IMG submission 183959) | Groundwater microbial communities from aquifer in Utah, USA - Crystal Geyser 4/9/14 3 um filter (SPAdes) (version 2) | ecosystem: Environmental > Aquatic > Deep subsurface >... | reverse complement strand
TGCACGACGATGGGACGCGTACGACGGAGTGGCGTCTGGACTCGCGTTGTCCGAGTTATTTGACCTGTTTCGTGGTCGGAGACTTGGTCTCGTTCAAGGATGAGTCGCTGGGCGAGCTTCCCATCGAGTACTTTGCGACGCGGGAGCGCACGCCGGAGGACCTGCAGCGCTCGTTTGGCCGGACCGGCGAGATGTTGACCTGGTTGCAAGGCAAGCTGGGTCTCGAGTTTCCCTATCCGAAGTATTTTCAGTTTGCGCTGCCGGGTTTTGGCGGCGCCATGGAGAACATCTCGCTGGTCTCTTGGGACGACGTCTTCGTCATGGACGAGCGCATGGCGACCGAGCTGACCTGGCTCGTCGACCAGGTGAACATCCACGAGATGGCGCACAGCTACTTCGGCGACCTGATCGTCTGTCGGGATTTTGCGCACGCCTGGCTCAAGGAGTCATGGGCGACCTACATCGAGATGTGCTGGCTCGAGCACAAACGTGGCCGCGAAGAGGCCGACTACGATTTTTACGCTTGCTCGCAGCTCTACATTGAAGAGGCGGACAGCCGCTACATCCGGCCTCTAGTGACTCGAGAGTTCAACAGCTCTTGGCAGATGTACGACCGCCACCTCTATCCTGGCGGCGCGGCGCGTCTGCACACGCTGCGCAAAGAGCTGGGCGACGAGACGTTTTGGAGAGGCGTTCGGGCCTACGTCTCGAAATACGCCTCGAAGTTGGTCGAGACCGACGACTTCCGCAAGGAGATGGAGGCTGCCTCGGGGCGCTCGCTCGGTCGTTTCTTCGACCAGTGGCTCCACTCCCCCGGCTACCCTAGCTTCAAGGTCACCTTCGCTCACGACGTCGAGCAGGGCGTGGGCAACTTCACCATCGAGCAGACCCAGGAGAACAAGGAGAAAGGTGTTCCCTTGTTCGAGGTGCACGTCGAGCTGGGCTGGACGACCGCGGAGGGTACCTTCACGAGGCGCGTCCACCTCGAGCACGCCAAAGAGCAGTTCAGCTTCAAGATGGTGAAGCCGACGATGGTGCGCTTCGATCCCAACGCGACGGTGCTGCACAAGCTGGAGTTCGACCCCGGCGAGGAGGCGCTGACCGCGCAGCTCGAGGCCAGCGACGTGGTGGGGCGAATTCATGCCGCCCAGATGCTCATCAAGACGGGCAAGTCGAAGAACATCAAGCGCGTGCGTGACGCCTACGAGCAGGAGTCTTTCTGGGGCGTGAAGGTCGAGATCGCCGGCGCTCTGGGCGGGGCTCAGACCCAATCGGCGCTGACGGCCCTGTGTGCGTTGGTCGGCAGCGAGAGCGATCCGATGGTCATGGGCTCGGTCTTCAAAGCCGCCGGGCGCTATCGCGACCCGAACATCGCCTTGGCGCTCGAGCATCGGCTCAACGACCCATTGCCCTACCGCGCGCAGATGTCGGCCCTCGAGTCGCTCGGTCTGCAAAGGGAGTCTGCGCCTCTCGAGCGTCTGCAAGCGGCGGCGCGTGTCGACGGCTTTGGCGGGCATGCCCAGTCGGGCGCGCTCAGAGGGCTGGGAGAGACCCGTCAGCAGGCCGCGATTCAGACGCTGGTCGAGAGCCTGCGCTATGGGGCGACCTCGAACCGCGCCCGTCCCGCGGCGGCGACGGGGTTGGGCACCTTGGCGAAGTCGGTGCGGCGCAGCGAGCGGGAGCGCATCATCGAGGTCTTGATCGACCACCTGCGCGACCCAGACGAGCGCGTCGCCGCGGCCTGCGCCGCAGCGTTGGCGTCGGCGGACGCGGGCTCCTCGATCGAAGCCCTCGAGGGCTACGGGAACGGGCTCTCCCATCAACAGCAGGTCGCTGTGGAGGGTTTGATCGCGCGGATTCGCAGCGCAGCGAAACCCCAGGACGCCGCGACCCAGAAACAAGTCGAGGAGCTCTCCGCCAAGGTGCGCAGGCTGGGCGAGCAGATCGAGGAGCTGGAGGCCAAGCTGTCGCTCGGGAAGTGAGGCCGAAGCCCGAAGCCTGAGGCCTGAAGCCTGAGGCCTGAAGCCTGAGGCCTGAAGCCTGAAGCCTGAGGCCTGAAGCCTGAAGCCTGAGGCCTGAAGCCTGAAGCCTGAGGCCTGAAGCCTGAGGCCGGCCTGGGTTACAGCTGACCCTTGACGGCGTTAGGGGTGACGGTTATTAGCCACAACGCCAATGCGAACCGACGGAGGTCAGTATGGAAATCTCGGAATTGTCAGCCACGATCAATGAGCTCAAGGGGCGTCTCGAAGAGCTCCGGAGGTATCTTTGACCTCCCTCGGCTGAAAGAAGAATACGAGCGCATCAGCGCGGAGAGTCAGGCTCCCGCCTTTTGGGCGACGCAGGAGAGGGCACAGACCCAGCTAAAAGAGCGCTCGCGAATCAAGAATATCATCGACTCCGTGGAGTCTCGCGAGGCGGCCGTCGAGGAGGCGGAGCTGTTGCTCGAGATGGCCAAGGAGGAAGGAGAGCTCTCGGTTCTAGATGAGATCGCCGCGACCCTCGAGGCCTCCGAGAAGGTGATCAGCACCATGGAGGTCTCTCGCATGCTCGGCGGCGACCACGACCTTGGCCCGGCGATCGTCAGCATCAACGCTGGGGCTGGTGGCACCGAGAGCCAGGACTGGGCGGAGATGCTGCTGCGCATGATCACTCGCTACTGCGAGCACAAGGGTTACTCCGTTGGGCTGACTGACTGGCAGTCCGGCGAGGAGGCGGGGATCAAGAGCGCCACTCTGCAAGTCGAGGGCGAATACGCCTACGGCATGCTCAAGGCCGAGAGCGGCGTGCACCGCTTGGTCCGCATCTCCCCCTTCGACGCCAACGCGCGCCGACACACGTCGTTTGCGAGCATCTTCGTGTTTCCCGAGATCGACGACTCCATCGAGATCGAGATCGACGAGGGCGACCTTCGGATCGATGTCTACCGATCGAGCGGCGCTGGCGGTCAGCACGTCAACCGCACGGAATCTGCGGTGCGCATCACGCACTTGCCGACCAACACAGTGGTTGCCTGCCAGAACGAGCGCTCCCAGCACAAGAACAAAGCGACGGCGATGAAACAGCTCAAGTCTAGGCTGTACGAGAAAGAGCTCAGGGAGCGAGAGAAGGCCAAGGACGCCGTGAACGCGACCAAGCGGGCCATCGACTTCGGCAGCCAGATTCGCTCCTATGTGCTGCACCCCTATCAGCTGGTCAAGGACCACCGGACCAACCTCGAGGTCGGCAACGTGAACGCCGTCCTCGACGGGGATCTCGACGCCCTGATCACGACCTATCTCCTCGCGAACGCTGGCGGTCCTGCGCTGCCCGGACATTGATGACACGCTGTTGACCGGGCCGATATTGTCCGCGTCGAGACCTTTCCAATCGAGAACGAATCATGAGCACCATTGACGCACCGAACCTAGTGACCGTCGCCACTCCCGCCGAACCGGAGCTCCTGCAGAACGACGCGTACATCGCCGCCCAGAACCAGGTCATGCGCGGCCGCATCGAGAAGATGAAGGCGTTTGCCGAGGAGGGCGTCCACCCTTTCGCGAACGGTTTCACGCCCGGGAACATCGCCGCACAGCTGCAGCAAGACTACGGCAAGCTCAGCGCCGAAGAGCTCGCCGCCACAAGCATCGAAGTGAGCGTCGCGGGCCGCATCATGGCCATCCGCGGCTTCGGCAAGGCCTCCTTCATCCAGCTCAAGGACCGCAGCGCCGGAATCCAGGCGCATGTGCGCAAGGACGCGGTCGGCGACGAGACCTACGAGTGGTTCAAGAAGCTCGACGTGGGCGACATCGTGGCGGTGAGCGGCACGCTCTTCATGACCCGCACCGAAGAGCTGACCATCCGTGCGAAGAGTTTCAAGCTGTTGACCAAGAGCCTGCGTCCTCTGCCGGAGAAGTGGCACGGCCTGACCGACGTGGAGACCCGTCTTCGCCAGCGCTACGTGGACTGCATCGTCAACGACGACGTCCGCAAGCTCTTCGAGACCCGCGCCGCGGTGATTCGCAACATCCGCGCGGCGCTGGACGAGCGCAGCTTCCTCGAGGTCGAGACCCCGATGATGCACCCGACGCCCGGCGGCGCGGTCGCCCGTCCCTTCGTCACGCACCATAACGCGCTGGGGATCGACCTCTTTCTGCGCATCGCGCCAGAGCTCTACCTCAAGCGTCTGATCGTTGGCGGCTTCGAGCGCGTCTATGAGATCAACCGCAACTTCCGCAACGAAGGGCTGAGCCGCAAGCACAACCCCGAGTTCACGATGCTCGAGTTCTACTGGGCCTACGCGACCTACGAAGATCTGATGGACTTCACCGAAGAGCTGATGTCCGACCTCTGCGTCAAGGTGCTGGGGAAGGACTCCTTCGAGCGCAACGGGGAGACCGTCTCGTTTGCCCGACCCTGGCGTCGACTGAGCGTTCGCGAAGGAGTGTCGAAGGCGACGGGCGTGGCCATCAGCGATCTGGACAAGCGCGAGGTGTTGGAGACCCTGGCGAGGACCCTCCCCGAGCCGCTTAAGGCCGAGACCATCGGGAACATTGGCGACGGCTACCTGCTCATGGAGATCTTCGACCAGAAGGTCGAGCACACCCTCGTCCAACCGACGTTCGTCTTCGAATACCCCGCTGAGGTCTCCCCCCTCTCTCGCCGCAACGACACCGCCCCGCGTTTTGTCGACCGCTTCGAGCTGGTCATCGCCGGAATGGAGGTGGCGAACGCCTTCAATGAGCTCAATGATCCTCTGGACCAACGGCAGCGTTTCCTCGACCAACTCGAGGCCAAGGCCGTAGGCAACGAAGAGACCCACCCCATGGACGACGACTACGTGCGCGCCCTGGAGTACGGCATGCCTCCCACCGCTGGCGAGGGAATCGGAATCGATCGGCTGGTCATGCTGTTGACCGGAGCCGAATCGATCCGAGAGGTGATCCTCTTCCCTCAACTTCGCCCGGAGCAGCCCTAAGCAATGGCATTCGAGAGCTTCGTCGGTTTGCGCTACTTGATGGCGAAGCGGCAGCGCGACGTTTTGTCCGTTATTACGCTCATCTCGATCGGGGGCGTGGCGGTCGGCGTCATGGCGCTGATCGTGGTGCTGAGCGTCATGGGCGGGTTCGAGGGTGACCTGCGCGAGAAGATCGTCGGCGCCAAGGCCCACATCGTCATCGAGGCGAAGGAGGGTTACCTCTCCAATTACGAAGAGCTCCTGACTCGCCTCGAAGGCGTCGATGGAATCATCGGGGCGAGCCCTTACTTGGAAGGTGAGGTGATGATCAACTCGGCCTCCAACCACCAAGGCGTGGTCCTCAGGGGCATCGATCCCAAGCTCATCAAAGGTGTCAGCAACCTAGAGTCGGTGATGGAGGAGGGGGGGCTCGAGTACCTCCACGACCCCTCGACGCTGCCCAAGCGGTCCTACCGCGAAGACCAGAACGAACGTTTCGGCGAGCTCAGCGAGTTCGTCCTGCAACAAGACGGAGGCGACGACGCCACCTCGGACACTGAGAAGGCCTTGATGCGCGCAGCGGGCGCCAAGGCGTCCATCGCCTTCGCTGGCGGTGACCACGGCCGCTTCATCAACGAAGCCGTGAGCCGCGCCCATGTGCGTCGCGACAAGAAGTCCGCGCTCGAAAAGGCCGACGGCCCCGATGACGAGGACGTCGTTGGCGACGACGAGGAGTCCGCACCCGACGGCGTGGACAAGGTCGACGACGACGACGCCGATGCCGACAGCGAGGCCAAAGAGGCCGACACCAGCGGCGAAGGTGACGTCTGGCTAGACGACTCAGCGGCCTCCCGCAAGCCCCGCGAGATGGGCACAGTGCGGGTCTCCAAATCGAGCCTCGGTCCACAGAGCCGCAAGATGGGTCCCATCAAAGGGGTCGAGCAAGGGCCGGAGGACCGCGTGGTCGGGGGCATCATCTTGGGACGCGAGCTCAAGACGGCGCTCAGCGTCTTCTTGGGTCACGAGGTCAACATCATGAGCCCCATGGGCGACCTGAGCCCGGCGGGGAGTATGCCCAAGAGCCGTCCCTACCGCATCGTGGGGGTCTTCTTCAGCGGCATGTATGAGTACGACACGAAGCTGGTCTACATGATGTTGCCGGACGCCCAGAAGTTCCTGAACACCGGCCATCGTGTGTCCGGCATCGAGGTGAAGGTCGACAGCTTGGAGAGGACCGTCGAGCTGCGCCACGTGGTCGAAGACCTCATGGCGGACCGAGACGACGTCGTGGTCAAAGACTGGCGGGAGCTCAACGGCAACCTCTTCAGCGCCCTAATGCTGGAGAAGATCGCCATGTTCGTCATCCTCACGTTCATCATCTTGGTGGCCTCGTTCAACATCGTCTGTCTGTTGATCATGATCGTGATCGAGAAGGGGCGAGAGATCGCGATCATCAAGTCAATGGGAGCCAGCAACCTTTCGGTGATGGGGATTTTCTTGCTGCAAGGCGGCGTAATCGGATTATTGGGGACTCTGTTGGGCGGGTTGGCCGGTTTGGGGCTGTGCTGGGTCATCGGCGGGTGGGGGATCGAGCTGCCAGCGGACGTGTACTACCTGAGTCATGTGCCGGTGGAGGTCAGAGCCATCGAGGTCTTGTTGATCAGTGGTTCCGCAGTGGTCATCAGCCTGCTGGCGACGATCCCACCGGCGATTCTCGCTGCTCGCCTTGACCCGGTGGTGGGACTTCGGTACGAATAGCCGCCCTCGCGTCGAGGCGAGAAAAACCGAGCAGTTATCGAGAATTCCGAGCGTGAGCGCCGCTCACCGACGAAGCGAACATCGGTCGTTGGCAAGCGAGGCAAATAAACCCAGTTGAGTGGAAGGTGAGGCGACAGGCAGGGAGGCGAGGAATCGTCACCGCGAAGGTGCCGCCCCGCTAGAGGCAATCTCGAGCGCATGAGCAGTGAAACACAGGCAAAAGGCGACATTCACATCGTCGATTTGCACAAGTCGTTTCTCCATGAGGGGAAGCGGCTCAACGTGATCAACGGCATCGATTCGGTCTTCCGCAAAGGCGAGATGGTCAGCATCAGCGGCCGTTCCGGCGTGGGAAAGAGCACGTTTCTGCATGTGCTCGGCACCCTCGATCGCCCGACCCGCGGCCAGATTCTCTTCGGGGACCAAGACGTATTCACCCTGAGCTCGACACAGCTCGCCCGCTTTCGCAACCAGCACATCGGTTTCGTCTTCCAGTTCCATCACCTCCTCCCCGAGTTCACGGCGTTGGAGAACGTGATGATGCCGGCCTTGATCCATCGCCTCTCGAAGGCCGATGCCGACCGAAAAGCCCGTGCGTTGCTGGCAGAGGTGGGGCTCTCCGAGCGCTTGCGGCACAAACCCGGCGAGCTCTCCGGCGGCGAACAGCAGAGAGTCGCGTTGGCCCGCGCGCTCGTGATGGAACCAACCTTGCTATTGGCCGACGAGCCCACCGGAAATCTGGACCAAGATACGGGGGAGGGCATCCACGATCTCTTCCTCGAACTCAACCGGCGGTTCAACTTGACGATCGTGATCGTCACTCACGATCCACGCCTCGCGGCGCGCATGCCCACTCGACTCACAATGAAAGATGGGAGATTCGTCGAGCCTGGTGACGCAGCCCATGCCGCTGAACACGTGGCCGCCGAAGTGGCCGCAGACGAAGAAGATCACGAAGGACTCGTGACGCTCGGTGCTACCGAGCACGGCAATGACGCCACAGGATGAAAGTTTTGCGCCACTCCAAAAACAGCTCGACTGAGCGATCGGACTTTTCGCGCCCTACACGGCACCAAGCGGACTCGAAGCGAGACCGCTGGCGTGCCTGCACGCGATCATTTCTGAACTTCGCGCACCTTCCCAAAGGTTGGGGGCGCGGGCCGTTCTTGGTGCTCGCTCTCGCTTTTATGGTCTCCCTGCCAGTGACGGCCTTCGCGCAGCCGCGCGTGTCTCCGCCGCAGGAGGGCCAGATCATCGACGAGATCCGGGTCGTCGGGAATCGTCGGGCCAGCACCGACGAGATCCTCTACAACATCCACCAGAAGATCGGCGAACCCCTGCGGCTCGAGACCATCAGCGCCGACATCAAGCGCGTCTTCCGCATGGGCTTCTTCGATGACATCCAGGTCGACGTCGACGAGGAGGATGGCAAGAAGGTCCTGACCCTCTACGCGCTGGAGAAACCGGCGATCGCGTCCATCGAGTTCGTGGGCAACGACGAGCTCAGCGACGAGGACCTGATGGAGAAGGTCGATCTGAGAGTGCCCAGCATCCTCGACCTCTCCAAGGTGAAGTCGAACGAGGAGAAGATTCGAGCGCACTACGTAAAAGAAGGCTACTACCTGGCTGAGGTGAGCTCGAAGATCGTCGAGCAGCCCGACGGGGACGTCGGCATCCGCTACGTCATCCGCGAGTTCCCCAAGGTCACGGTCAAGAGCATCACCCTCGTCGGAAACAAGGCGCTGAGCGACTCCGAGCTCAAAGAACACATCTTCACCCGCGAAGCCTACTTCTTGGGCTTCATGTCGGGAGCCGGTGAGTTCAAAGAGGAGGAGTTCAAGCGAGATCTGCAGCGCATCGCGGCCTACTACGCCGACAGCGGCTACCCTGACGCACGCGTCAGCGATCCCCAGATTCGACTCAGCGACGACCGCGAATCGATCTACATCACCATCCAGATCAACGAGGGCGACAAGTACACCATCTCCGGCGTCGAGGTGAGCGGGGACTTGATCGTCGAGAGGGCCGAGCTCGAGGCGATGCTCGAGCTGCAAGAGGGCGACGACTTCAAGATCTCCACGCTCTTCGCAGACGTGAAGCGGATTCGCGACGTCTACCTCGATGACGGCTACGCCTACGCCAACGTCGAGCCCAAGCGCCGACGCGACATGGACGCGAAAACCCTCCAGATCATCTACGACATCAACAAGGGGAACCGCGTCCGCTTCGGGCAGATCCGCGTGGTCGGGAACCAGAAGACCGCCGACAAGGTGATTCGACGCGAGCTGCTCATCAACGAGGGCGACCTCTACAGCGGCACCGGGATCGAGCGCAGCCAAGCCGGCGTGCAACGCCTCGGGTTCTTCGAGAAGGTCGATATCACCACGCACCCCGCGAAAGACAAGAACTACATCGATGTCCAAGTCGAGGTGACCGAGCGTCCCACGGGCACGTTCCAGGTCGGCGCGGGCTTCAGCTCGGTCGAAAGCTTCATCGCGACCATCCAAGTCAGCCAGGAGAACTTCCTCGGGCGCGGTCAATCGCTGACCGCGCAAGCGACGTTCTCGGGCCTGCGACAGCTCTTCAACCTGCAGTTCTTCGAGCCTTACTTCCTCGACACCTTGTGGCGCCTCAGAGCTACGGTCTTCAACTTCGAGTTCCTCTTCACCGACTTCACGCGCTCGAGCACCGGCGGCACGATCGGCTTCGGCTACCCACTGTTGCGCGACCTCATCCTCGACATCACCTACACCATTGAGGGCGTCGACGTGACTCCAGGCGGCCGCTTGGGCCACCAACAGCGCAACGTGGGAAGCCTCTTCAAGGGCGGCATCACCAGCAGCATCGGGACGACGCTCATGTGGGACACCCGCGACAACAGACTCTTCCCGACCAGCGGCTTCACCCAACAGGTGGGCGTCGAGATCGCAGACGAGGCCTTGTTGAGCGAGAACGAGTTCACGCGGGTGAACGGAACCAGCCGCTGGTACTTCCCCCTCTTCTTCGGCTTCGTCCTCAAGTTCAACGTCCAAGCAGGCCTGATCTCGAATTGGAACGCTGGCGGCGAGCCCGTTCCCATCTTTGAGCGCTTCTTCGTCGGCGGTCCCAACTCGGTGCGCGGCTTCCAGCGCTCCTCCCTCGGGCCCACACGACACGTCGCGGCGGACGCCAGCGATCCCGCCTCGCCGTTGACCGAGTTCAACATCGGTGGCGACAAGCAGTTCATCTTCAACGCTGAAATCGAGATCCCCATCCTCACCTCGGTCGGCATCAAGGGCGTCCTCTTCGCAGACGCAGGAAACGCCTTCGACAATGACCAAGACCTGAGCGTGAAGCTCGACCTCTTCAACAAAGAAGACCAATTCGATGACATCCTCCGGACGTCTATTGGCTTCGGTTTGCGGTGGCTCAGCCCCATTGGGCCGCTGCGCTTCGAGTGGGGATTCCCCCTCGCTCCAACGGCCAAAGAAGACACCTTGGTTTTTGAGTTCAGCATTGGCAACTCGTTCTAGCCATGAAAGGCCTCTTTCGCGTGCATAGACGGTGTCCGTAAGCGACAAGAACATAATGAGTTTTCCTTCGGGCCATGGGGCGCGTGCGAGGAGATACGATTTCACCTTGTGTTTTCTATCCCACCTTCGTACACCTCCTCGTCGTGATTCGTTCGGTCAGACGTCGTCTGGCAAATAGGGCGGCGGTGGTTGTCTGAGCCCTCGAGACCTTGTCGACGACCATCACCAGGATCTTTGCCGAAAAGGGGGACACATGGACTACCTCAAAGCAGGCATTCACTGGGGTCATGTTGCGGTTCGGGCCGCCGGCTACGGCGCTCTCTCCATGGCGTTTGGGACCTTCCGAGGCCCCAATCCGGTCAGCCATTGGGCGATGCAGCAGTGGTGTACCGGCGCCTGCAAAGGCCTCCACATCAACCTCGAGCTCATCGATGGCCACAAGCTCCCTCGTGGTCAGGTGATCTACGTCGCCAACCACGCCAGTCTGTTGGACATCCTGGTGGTCGGTTGTTTCTTGCCCTTCGATTTTCGATACCTCGCGAAGGAGTCCGTGTTCAAGGTCCCATTCCTCGGACAGCACCTCGCACAACAAGGACACCTCAGGGTCTACCGCGGCCGCAAGCGCCACCTGAACCACACTCTGCCCCTGCGCATCCACAAAGTCGTCGAGCAGGGCGCCAGCGTGCTCTTCTTCGCCGAAGGGACGCGCAGCACCAACGGGGAGCTCTTCTCCTTCAAGATGGGCGCGTTCGACGCCGCCATCCGCGAAGGCTTGTCCATCCAGCCCATCGTGTTGCGCGGCACCGCGGCGATGATGAACCGCCAAGCCATGGACATCGTGGGGGAAGAAGCGCGCTCGGGGAGCGTCACGGTTCTCGAGCCCATTGGCCTCGACACCTTGGTCGGAGACGACACCCAACGCGCCGAGCAGCTCCGCGACCTGACTTGGACCGCGATGGCCCGCGAGCTGGGACAATTGGGCGACGAGGCACTGCGTAACGACCACACAGAAACGCTTCCCCTTGAAGCTCGGTCCCGTTAGGAACGTCTAACAGACTTCATGACCGCCTCGAACGCTGTGCGGCCGCCCGATTCACCCCCGAAGACGGAACCCACTCGATGCAAAAATTGTCTGCCTATCAAGAGTCAAGTGCTCTCTCTCAGCGACCAGCCACGTGGACTTACTTGTTTGCCGGTCAACGGCCAGCAAAAGAATTGACGCTCGTTCGTTGGCTACTGGCCGTGCTGATTGCCCTCGCCGTCGTGCTGCCTGCGACCGCATCCTCCAAAGATTTCAAGGTCGGGATCGTCGACTTCGCCTTGGCACTCGACCAAACCGAGAAAGATGGAGCGCTCAAGAAGCTCGTCGATGACGCCGAGGACCGCAAGAAGACCCTCGAGAAGAAGGAAAAAGAGATCCTGACGCTCGAACAAGAGCTCAAAGAGAACGGCCCCATGCTCTCCGAGGACAAGGCCAAGGAGCTCCTCGCCAGCTACCAACAAAAGGCCGTCGAGTATCGCAAGACCGTCTATACCTACGAGCAAGAGTTCGCCGAAAAGCGCAACGACGTCCTCGGGAAGATCCACCAGGTCATGCAGCAACTCGCCGCCGACATCGCCAAAGAGAACGACCTAGACCTCATGATCGAGAAGAACGAGGGCGCCGTCATCTACTTCCAAGCCTCCTCGGACTACACCCCAGAGCTGATTCGGCGCTACGAAGCGGCGAAGAAGAAGTGAGCCCACAAACGCTCCTCGACTGGGTCTCCGAGCTCGGTGGTCAGCTGGTATCGATCTCTCCCGCACAGGACCTCGCGGCGGTCCTCATCGACCGCGTTTGCAGCGTCGAGAAGCCCCATTGCAACGGGGTCGCCGCGCTCCTTTCCCCGCGCTACAGGGCCGCCGCGCGGCGCTTCGATGGCGGTGCGTTGCTGGTCCACGCGCCCTTCGGCAACGGGCGCTCGGTGCAGTGGGTCGTCGACGACCCCGAGCGCGTCTGGAGCACGCTGCTCGAGCGCCTCGCCCCCCCACCAGAGCCGAGCTTTTCTGGGCAAAGCCCACAGGTGTTCGTCGCTCCCTCGGCGTTTGTCGACCCCACCGCAGTCCTGGCCCCAGGAGTGTTCGTCGGGCCCCATGTTCGCGTCCTCGAGCGCACGGTTCTGCATCCGAATTCGGTGCTCTACGCCCACAGCCTCATTGGTCCCGACTGCGTCATCGGAGCGGGTGCCGTCGTTGGACCTGGTTGCACCTTGGGAGCCCGTGTACACCTAGGGCCCAACGCCGTCGTCGGTGACCAGGGCTTCGGCTATGGCCTCCAGGATCGCGTCCGCGTTCGGCACATCGGTGGCGTCATCCTCGGCGACGATGTGCATCTGGGCGCTTGCGCCTGTGTCGACGCTGGCACCCTCGACCCCACCGTCGTCGGCGCCGGCACCAAGATCGACAACCTCGTCCACCTCGCCCATAACGTGACCGTCGGTGAGGGCGCCTGGATCCTCGCCCAATCTGGGGTGGCTGGCAGCTCGAGCTTGGGCGACGCAGTGGTTCTGGCCGGTCAGGTTGGCGTCGCTGGCCACCTCTCCATCGGCGCACGCACTCAGGTCGCCGCCAAGTCGGGCGTCGCCCACTCGGTCGGCGACGACCAAGCCATCGCCGGCACGCCCGCCTTCGACCTCGTGCGCTGGCGGCGAGTGAGCACTCTGCTCAAGGACCTCGAGCAGATGCAGAACCGTCTGGAGGTGCTCGAAGCACAGCTTGCGCACCAGCGAGCCTTGGGCAAAGCCGACGACGTCTGAGGCCAGTCCCCGGCTCGCCGGTTCTCGTTTTGACAAGCGAAGCCCGCAGAGGATAGAACCAAGATTATCGCGCAAGAGGGCGAGGCCTGCGACGACGGCACGCTGCGAGATCGAGCCGACGGTGTGCGGCAACGGCGGGCAGGCGGCTCGAGGCGAGCCACCCCGCGTCCTACGCACGATTGGGTCGCGGTCACCTCCCTGTGCGTGTCCGCACGGGTCGCTCGACGACCACGGTTTGTCCGGTCCGAGCAAGAATCCAGCAAAGCACGGAGCGCTCAGCGATTGATGAGGTTGACGATGCCATCTCGCTTGGGCCCAGACACCCACAGGTCGCGGTTCTTTTCGATAAGGGCCCAATAGTCTTGGTCTTGCAGGAGGCGTTCGTTGAGGTCCTCGAGCCCGTCGAAGCTGGGGGCGTCGAAGAGCCAGACCATGCTGCTGCTCGAGCCGTCAACGGGCGTTCCGACGTGGACCTTGATCTTGTGGGTGTTGGCGAGGTGGCGGTTGAGCTCGTAGGCGACGGCTTTGGCGCGGGGGAGCAAGGAAGCATCTCGGAGGGCGACGCGGCGAGTGAACTGAATCATTTTGGCCTCGGGACGCAAGAACAGACCAACGCGAGGGATGCTTGAACGTCGTCGGTTTGGGCTGCTCGGTTATCGGGGGATTCCTATTGCTAACAAACGTCGACGGGGACAGCAAAGGAAATCGATAAAAGTACAAATAACCGAGCAGTTGGCGGAGTTCTGGTGAGTCGTTGAGGTGCTCTTCGCCCCGCAGACCTCAGCGGGGCACGCGCATTGGTTTGCGGCCGAGCTGGTAGAGGTAGCGCACGTTGGAGAGAAAGGCCTTCAAGGCGGTCGGCTGGGCGAAGTAGGGCACGTCGTACGACCTGCAGACCTCGGCGACGATCTTCGAGATCGCTGGGTAGCGGGTGTGGCAGATCTTGGCAAAGAGGTGGTGCTCGACCTGGAAGTTGAGGCCCCCGACATACCAGCTCAGGAGCCTATTCTTGTGGGCAAAGTCGACCGTCGTAGTGACCTGGTGAACGGCCCACTCCAAGGGCATCTCCGGGGTCGTCGAGGCGTCGAAGTGTTTCGCTTCGGCGGCGCAGTGCGCCAACTGGAAGACGACAGCGAGCATGAGGCCGGTGGTGGCGGAGGCGATGAGCCACAGGGGGATGAGCCACCAGGTCGGGTGCAGAAGCAGCGGCAGAACGAAGGCCCACGAGAAGAAGAGGACTTTGCCGAACAGGGTGGTCATCACCCCGACGGCCTTGGGGCGCGGGAAGGGCTGCCCGCCGATGCGTCCGGTGATGAGCTCACGGAAGTCGTCAGCGAACCACCATTTCAGCGCGAAGAGCGCGTAGAGCGGCCAGACGTAGACGTGCTGGTAGCGGTGGAACCAGTGCCACTTCTGGAACGGCGCCAACCTCAGGAGTGCGCCAGCGTCGCCGTCGGTGTCGAGCCCTTCAATGTTGGTGTAGGTGTGGTGCAGAACGTTGTGCTTGTGCCTCCACAGGTACGAGCTGCCCCCGATGAGATCGAGACTGAAGCGCATGGCGGAGTTGACCAGCCGATGTTTCGAGTAGCTGCCGTGGTTGGCGTCGTGCATGACGTTGAAGCCAACGCCAGCGATCGCCAAACCCAAGGAGATGGCCAGCAGGACCGCTAGCCAGGGGTTGAGGTCGACGGCCATCAACAGGGTGTAGGAGCCAGCCAGCCACAGGAACATGGCGGTAGTCTGCAGATACAGAGCCCAGCCGCCTTTGGTCGACTTGCCAGTGCGCTCAAAGTAGGCGTCGACCTGCTCCTTGAGCTCTTTGAAGAAGTTCCCTCCTACCGAAGAGAACCTCATTTTTCGTATCGTGGACATGCTTCACCTTCCTCGCTCCCAGTCCTGATGAGACACCGCGGCGCTCTTGACATTGGAGAGGGCGAGAAATCGGCGAGACAATCCAATGCGACACGACAATAGAGTGTAAACCGACGGGGGGCGGACGGGTGGCCCAGGCGTCGTCTACACTTCTTAGTGTTACGACGCGCACCGGGGATCGGACTGCTCGAGTCCGTCGCTCAGGGCAACAACCGGGCAACGGCGGTCGCCATTGCCGCGACCCTGAACGGTTTCGGCAGTGGGTCATCCTTTGGCGGCAATCGGGCGGAGCGAAAATCCATATACCCAAATACAGGCCGCATGGCACTTCGTGAACCCTAAGACCACCAAACCCACCGGTGAGGTGGGTTCGGTAACGGCGCTTATCAGGCCTGGCGCCTAGAAGAAACCGCCCAACGCCAGCGAGGGACTGGCGGCGAGTACGTGTGCCAGAGGTAGCGGTCACCGTGACCCCGTCGGTTCAGGCCTTTGACCGTGTGAGCCGAAATCGCCACACTCTCCGCTCTTTTCTTGCGAGTCGGGGACGAGACGGTGGCCATCGAGTCCACTCAGCCGCAACCACTGCGGGCTGCGAAGTCGCAGGAGATCCCTTGGCACGCGAATCGCTAGAGGCCTCCTCGTCCGCACCGACTCCCCGCTGCAATCCCTCGAACTCCTGCAACTAAGGCTGAATGATGAATCGCACCGCGCTGACACTCCTCACCACTGTACTCCTCTCGGGCTGCAACCTCCCTGGCACCGGCGGCCTCTTCGGCAACTTCGACCCCGTCGACGAGGACTTCTCGCGCCCACGTCCCTTGATCACCGCCGAAGGCGCGCTGATGGAGGAGTGCAAGGACACCACCCCGCTGTTGCGCCAAGACGAGGTCTTCGCCCACGCACTCTGCCTCTGCGGCGACATGCAGGAGGTTGGACAGGGGCTCGTGACGCGCTCGAGCAGCACCTTGCTGGGCAGCGATCCAGATCGCGGACACGTGGGTATCAACGGCTCGATCCAGGTCGTCGGGAACTTCGACGTGGATGGGACCTTGGATGTGGCGCACGGACTCTCGGGAGTGGGCAGCGTCGCCATCGGCGGCGACCTGATCACCAACGGCGACGTCGAGGTCACGGGCTCTTGGGATGTCGGCCGCGACGTTTGGGTCGCCGGCGATCTCCAGGGCGTCGGGTCCATCAGCATCGGCCGGGACCTCTACCTGACCGGCGACCTGAACACGGTCGGCAGCGTCGACTACAAGGTCGGACATCTTGGCTTCGCCTACAATGGTGGCCCCTGTGGCTGTGGGAGCAGCGAGATTATCGATGTGGCCGGCGAGGTGGCGGCGCACCAGAGCGCCAACGACAACGCCAAGATCCCGTCCACAACGGGCAACACCGAGCTGCTGCTCGAGAACGGCGAGTTCTACTTCGAGGGTCCCGCCCAGCTCGTAGGCTCCTCGTCGGTGGTGATCCGCGGACGCGCCAAGGTCTTCGTCCAGGGTGACCTCGAGGCGGTCGGCACCCTGAACTTCTTGGTGGAAGAGGGCGCTGAGCTCGAGCTGTGGGTCAGTGGTACGGTGAGCACGGTCGGCAACCTCTCCTTCGTCACCTCGTCCGACGAGCGGCCGCGTGCCTTCAAGCTCTTCATGGGGGGCGTCGGGAGCTCGCTGGTGAACGTCGGCAACGCGCTCTTCACGGGCTCGGTGTACGCCCCGCAAGTCGACATCGAGTACGTCGGGAACCTCGAGGTGCACGGCTCGCTCTTCGCCAACAACCTGAGCGGCACGGGCAACCTGACGGTAACTTACGACAGCGACGTCGTCGCGCCAGCGGCTTGTCACGACGAGGTCAAAGGCATCTTGCAGACCGGCGGCAACTAGCTCGCCGCGCAGACCTCGGAGGGGCCTAAGAGCGACGAAGAAAAATCCTATCGTGTGCGTTCGAGAGCGAGTAAAAGGGTGCGCCGCCGTGGGCGGCTGCCCCCTTTTACGCTCCCCTTCGCCGTGCGCGTGGTTGCTCAGCGCGAGGTGGGGACGCTGCTTAGGAAATTCGAGTCGACATTGCTCGACCCCTTCGAAGGACGACATGACTCAGACTGTCACCAAAGACCACGTGATATTTATGCACTATACGCTGACCAACGACGCGGGCGAAGAGCTCGACTCGTCGGTCGGGGCCGAGCCGCTCTTCTTTCTGCATGGCGCTGGGAACATCGTCGAGGGGCTCGAGGAAGCCATCGATGGACTCACCGTGGGCAGCAAACTGCAGGTCACTGTGCCGCCCGAGAAGGGTTACGGCCTGAAAGACGAGGACGGCGAGCAGAACTTTCCCAGGGACATGTTCCCCGAGGAGATGCCTCTGGAAGAAGGGATGTTCTTTGTCCTCGAAGGTCCCGAAGGCCAGCTCCCAGTCTGGCTCGTCGCGGTCGAGGGCGACGAGGTGACTCTCGACACGAACCACCCATTGGCCGGCGTCACGCTGAACTTCGACGTCGAGATCGTCCGCATCCGTAAGGCCACCGCCGAGGAACTCGTACATGGTCACCCGCACGGCGCCGAGGGCACCGAAGGGCACCACCACTAGGCGGTTTGCGGTTCAGCACCACGCCCCACCTCAGGGTCGCCCGGGGAGCAGCGGCAGCTGTGCTGCCGCTGCTTGTGGGTTCGGGCGGTCGGACGCTTTTCGACGCCTTGGGTTCGGGCGGTCGGACGCTTTTCGACGTCTTGGGTTCGGGCGGTCGGACGCTTTTCGACGTCTTGGGTTCGGTCGGTCGGACGCTTTTCGACGTCTTGGGCTCGGGCGGTCGGACGCTTTTCGACGTCTTGGGTTCGGTCGGTCGGACGCTTTTCGACGTCTTGGGCTCGGTCGGTCGGACGCTTTTCGACGTCTTGGGTTCGGTCGGACGCTTTTCGACGTCTTGGGTTCGGGCGGTCGGACGCGCGACCTAGCGTAAGCGGGAGACCCCCCGGCTCTGCCGGGGAGGCATCCGCAGTTTGACATTTCCGGGAGTCATCGAGTGGACTCCTCGTTGTGAGCCGCCCAAGGCATACAACAAGGAGTCCACATGGATG
>Ga0210044_10005084_pt1 | contig 17946 bp, 6 predicted proteins | sample CryGey13umfilter_2_FD_183959 | JGI IMG/M metagenome (GOLD analysis project Ga0210044, IMG submission 183959) | Groundwater microbial communities from aquifer in Utah, USA - Crystal Geyser 4/9/14 3 um filter (SPAdes) (version 2) | ecosystem: Environmental > Aquatic > Deep subsurface > Groundwater... | reverse complement strand
CGGCTGGCGGCTGGTGCGCGACGCCGCGCGCGAGGCGGTGGACCTGTTCGACGCCCTGATCATCTGCGGCTTCGCCTTCGAGCCGCAGGTCAACGAGGAAAGCTTCACCCGCCTTGGCCGGCTGACCGTGCTCAAGGCCAACATGAACAACGACCTGCACATGGCCGGCGCGCTGAAACCCACCGGCGCGGGCAATCTGTTCGTGGTGTTCGGCGAGCCGGACGTGAAGATCCGCCCCCGCCCCGACGGCCTGCTGGAGGCCGAGATCATCGGGCTGGACGTGTTCGACCCCACCACCGGCGAGGTGCGCAGCTCCGACCTCAACGACATCGCCTGCTGGTTTCTCGACGACGACTATGACGGCGACAGCTTTTTCGTGCGCCACGCCTACTTTCTTGGCGGCAACGACCCCTACGCCAAGCTGAAGACCACGCTGCGCGCCGAGATCGACGCCGAAGCCTGGGACGCGCTCTACGCCGCCACCTCCCGCCCCTTCGCCGCCCCGCGTTCGGGCCGCGTCGCCGTCAAGGTGATCAACCACTACGGCGACGAGGTGATGAAGGTTTTCCAGCAGGGCAGGGACTGGTGAGATGGCGGCGCCGGAGATCAGCCTGACGCCCGGCTTCACCAAAAGCCTGAACCGACTGACCGCAAACGAGCAGAACGCCGTGCGCCGCACGGTGTTTCAGTTCATGGAAGCGCCGGATTCCGCAGGCGCCCGGCTCCATGCGCTCGATTGCAAGGAAAAGCGGTTCGCCTCGATCAGCGTGAGCATGGACCTGCGCATCATCGTGCTGCGCGACGGCCCCCGCTTCGCCCTGATGCACGTCGATCACCACGATCAGGCCTATCGCTGGGCCGAACGCCGCAAGGTGGAGACGCACGAGGTCACCGGCTCCGCCCAGATCGTGCAGTTCGAGGAAGTGATCCGCGAGGAAGTGGTCATCGTCCCGCGCGCGGCGGCGGCGGCGCCGCTGTTCGCCGGGGAGTCCGACGCCTACCTGCTGTCGCTCGGCGTGCCGCGCCTCTATCTGCCAACCGTGCGGCAGGTGGCCGATGAGGACGCCCTGCTCGGGCTGGTCGATCACCTCCCCGAAGAGGCGATGGAGGCGCTGATGGCGCTGGCGGAGGGAGAGCGCCCCGCCGCCGCCCCGGTCGCCGCCCCCGGCGCCGACCCCTTCGCCACCCCCGACGCCCGCCGCCGCTTCTGGGTCGCGGCGGATGAGGCGGCGATGCGTCAGGCGCTTGAGAGGCCGTGGCAGGAATGGCTGGTGTTCTTGCACCCCTCGCAGGCCGACGCCGCCAGCCGCAACTTCAACGGCCCTGCGCGGGTCAGCGGTTCGGCGGGAACCGGCAAAAGCGTCGTCGCGATGCACCGCGCCGCCCGGATGGCGCGCGAGTCCCAGGGCGGGCGCGTCTTCGTGACCACCTACAGTCAGGCGCTCGCCGCGCGCCTCGCGCAGGGGATGGACGCGCTGCTTGGCCACGACGCGCCCGCCCGCAAGCGCGTCGCCGTCACCACCCTGCATGCCGAGGCGCAGCGCGTGCTGCGCGAGGCGGGGCTGCCCTGCGACGTGGCCGACGACGGCGCCGTCGCGGCGTTGCTGGAGGCGCGCCGCGCCGATCTCGACCGCGCCGCCTGGCCGCCGCAGTTCCTGCTCAACGAATGGAAGGCGGTCATCGACCATTGGGGCGTGCGCGACTGGGAAAGCTATCGCGACGTGCGCCGTCTCGGACGCGGCGAGGCGATGAGCCCCAAGCGGCGCAAAGAGGTCTGGCCGGTGTTCGACGCTGTCCGCCGGGCGCTGGACGCCGCAGGAAAACGCACCTGGGCCGATGTCTGCGAACACGCGGCGCAGGCGATCTTCGACAGCGGCGCCGCGCCCTATCGGCACGTGGTGGTGGACGAAGCGCAGGACCTTGGCCCGCGCGAACTGGCTTTCGCCGCGTCGCTGGCCGCAGCCGGGCCGCGCGCGTTGTTCTTTGTCGGCGACGCCGGTCAGCAGATCCACCGCTACCCGTTCTCGTGGCGCTCGGTCGGCGTCGATGTGCGCGGCCGCGCGCGGCGGCTGACGGTGAACTACCGCACCAGCGCCCAGATCCGCCGCTTCGCCGACCGGCTGATGCCGCAGTCCGTCGATGACGGCGACGGCGTCGAGGAGGCGCGCGCCGCCCTGTCGCTGTTCAGCGGGCCGCAGCCGGAGGTGATCGCCTGCGCCGACACGGCGGCGCAACGCGACGCGCTTGGGGCGTGGCTGGCGGGTCATGCGGCGCGCGGCGCGGCGCCCAACGAGATCGCCGTTCTCGCGCGGCTCAACGGGGGGATCGACGACATCGCGGTTCCGGCGATCAAGGCGCTTGCGTGGGGCGTCGCGCCGCTGGGCGATGCGGCGCCCGACCCTCGGGCGGTCTATGTCGGCGCATTGCATGACGCCAAGGGGCTGGAGTTTCGCGCCGTCGCCATCGTCGGCGCCGACGACGCGCTCATGCCGCTGCGCGCCGCGCTGGCGGCGGAGGAGAGCGATGAAGGCCGCGCGCTGGCGCTGGAGCGGGAGCGCCACCTGCTCTACGTCGGCTGCACCCGCGCGCGCGAGTCGCTGCTGATCACGCACGGCCCAGCCCCGAGCCGGTTTCTGGCGCCATGACGCGGATGACGGGCGGCGGCGGGCAGACTATGGGATTGCTCAATGGATAGCGTGACCGGACTTTTCGGCGGCCTTGCGGCGCTGGGCGTCGCGACCAAGGACTTGGTGCTTGAACTTGCGGGGTGGTTGAAAAACGCCGCCGCGCCGGGTCTCGTCTCCATCCTCCTGATCGTCAGCCTGCTTGTCGCGGCGACATGGTTTTTCATGTGGGTGCGACGCCGCAGCCTCGCGTTGCGCCGGGCCTCGGCGATGATCCGCAAGGCGGCCGACGTCGCCAGCTTCCGCGTGGAGGCGCCGCAGATCGACGCGCGCTTTCATGCGTGGGAGGGATCACGCAATCCGGCCGAGCGCGCCATCGCCGCAGCCTGGTCCGAATACCGCGAAACCAACGCGTCCGAAGATCGCGACGGCGCTTTGACAATCCGGAACGCCCTGCGCCCCAATCTGTTTTTCAATATGGAGGACCTGAACTTTGCCACGGGGCGATGGCGCATCCTGCCGGGCCTGTTCGTCTCGATCGGCCTCGCGCTGACGTTTCTTGGCCTCATCTCGGCGCTGGCGGAGACATCCAGCCTGCTCACGCCCGGCGCGAACGAGGCGGCGAAGCAGAACGCCCTGCGCGACCTGCTGACCATCGCCTCCGCCAAGTTCATCATGTCGCTGACGGGGCTGGTGGCGTCGATCATCTTCACGGTGGTTCTGCGTCGTGGGCTTGGACGGCTTGACGGCGATCTGCATGGCCTTTGTAGCGCGATCGAGCAGCGGCTAAGCTATGTGAGCCTTGAGCAGCTCGCCATGGATCAACTCGCCGCAATACGCGATCAGAAGGAGCACCTCACCAAGCTCAACGCCGAACTGATCGCCGATCTGGGCAGGCCGCTGCGCGAGGAGTTGCCCGCCGCGATTTCCCGCTCGATCGCCGAAGCGATGGCGCCGGTTGTCGCCAGCGTCGGACAGGCGGGCGCGGCGGGCATGGGCGACATGGTCCGTGATCTCTCCAGCCGGTTCTCCTCTGACGTGGGTGAGGCGTTGGGCGCCGCCAGCGCGCGGCTGGCGGAGGCTGGCGAGCGCCTCGGCGGCCTCGCCACCCGGATGGACCAAAGCACCGAGCGCGCGGGCGCGACCATGGACGCCTCCGTCGCGCGGCTGGCCGATGCGGTGGGAGAGTTGCGCACCGGTATGGCGCAGACCGCTGCGCAGACCAGCGAGGCTTTCTCCCTCGGCGCCGACCGGATGCTCGACGCCATGAACCAGACCCTTGAGCGCATCCGCGAGAACACCGAGCAGAGCGCAGCGGCGCTGACCCGGGCGGTCGAGGCGATGACGGGCGCCGGATCATCGTTTCGCAACGATGTCAGCGCTGCGGGGGCCGAGGCGCGGGTTGCGGCGGCGCGGGAGCTTGGCGCCGCCGCCAGCGACGCAGCCGCAACGGTCGGCGCGGCGGGCGCCAGCGTGACGCAGGCATTCGAGGCCCTGTCGCGCTCTGTGGCCGCGCAAGCGTCAGAGGCGGCCGACGCCGCCCGCACCGAGTTGCTGGCGCCGATCGCCGCGCTGCGCGACGCGCTCTCCGACATTGTGCGCCGCGCCGAGGGCGCGGGCGCTGAAATGGCGCGGTTCGCCGAAGCCACGGCGCATGGCGCCGCCTCAAGCGAACAGGCGGCGCGGGGACTGGGCGAAAGCGCAGGCGCCATCGCATCGGCTGCGGATCCGATCCGCGACGCGCTGCGCAGGATGGAGTCCGCCGTAGCGACCGCATCCGAGGCGAGCAGCGGCGCCGCCGAGGAAAGTCGGCTGGCGGCCGAGCGCGTGGCGCGCGTCAGTCAGGAATCGTTCCGGGCCGCCGAGACGCTGCTGCGCGCCGAGCGCCACGCCATCGAGACGGGCCTTGCCGCAATCAATGCGGCGCTGAACCGGCTTGGTGAGATGTCGGGGCGTTTCGACCAGATCGACGCGCAACTCGGCGAGGCGTTCGAGACCTTCGAGAGCAAGGTGCGCAGCGCCATCACCGAGGTGGGCGAGCATGCCGACAAGGTTTATGGTCAGTATTCCGGGGCGCTGGACACGCTGCGCGAGGTAGTGGACAGCGCCAGAGAACTGTATCCGGACAGCGAGAGGCGATGAGCCATGCGCGGATCGGGAAGACGGCGCAGCGAGGAGGAAGAAGGCGAGTCGGTGTTCGTGTCAATGACCGACATGACCGTGAGTTTCCTGTTCATCGTCATGATATTGCTTGCATTCTTTGCAACGCAGGTGCGACCTTCGGAACAGGTTGTGCCGCAAAGCATCCACGATTTGGTGGTGCGTGAACGTGATGATCTCCGCCAGCGCGTCACTGATCTGACGGCGGAAAGAAGCAGGCTGACCGAGGCGCTGGCTCAGGCCCGGTCCGCGCTGGCGGCGGCGGAAGCCCGGATTTCGGCGCTTGATCGCGCGCTTTCCGCAGCGCATCGGGAGATCGACGCGCTGAAGGCGGCATTGAACGAAGCTGAAGCGGCGCGCGACCGACTGGTCCAAAAGGTCACCGCGCTTGAGACTGAGGTCGAGCGGTTGAAAGCGGAGAATGCGCGGCTTCAGGAGCGCCTGCGGCGCCTCGACGTCCGCGACCCCCTCGAAGTCTATATCGCCAGCGCGGCTGAGCGGCGACGCCAAATCCTCAAGGACCTCCAGACCGCGCTCAAAGCGGACTTTCCCGAACTGGAGGTGGAGATCAGCGCACAGGGCGACGCATTGCGGTTTCGCGGTGATGGCATTTTTCGCACCGGCAGTTCCGCAATCCGAGCAGACAAGCAACTCATCATCCAAAGTATTGCGGAGAAGCTGGACGCGCTGCTGCCCTGTTATACCCTCGGCGAAGCGTCGGCGTTCGCGGATGCCTGCAACCCGACTTTCGCGCTGATCGAGGCGGTTCAGATCGAGGGCCATACCGACAGCACAGGATCGCGCGAGGAGAATGTGCGGCTTTCCGCACAGCGCGGCGCCGAAACCTTCATCGCCATGACGCGTCATGCCGCCCGTCTCATCCTTCACGAGAACCATAACCGGCAGCCCGTGCTCTCGCTGGCGGGCTATGGGCAGGAGCGGCCCGTCGAAGACAATGCGACGCCCGAAGGGCGGAGCCAGAACCGTCGTATCGACCTGCGCATCATCATGCTGTCGCCACGCAGCGCCGATCAGATCGCGGAGATACGCGGCAGGTTGCAGGGCGCCATCGACGGCGCATCGACGCCATGAGGCTTTCCGAGATCATCGCGCGTCCTTCCCGCCCGGAGGCGCTGTTTCACCCCACCGAGCCGAAGGCGCTGGCCCGCGCCGTCGAGCGGATCGAGCAGCGGTGGCCCGACATCGCCCCGACGCCGCAGGAAAAGGATCGCGACGCAATCGCCCTGATGGCGTTGCGCCATGTGACGGCGTGGGACTGGCCTGCGCGCCAGTCGCTGATCACCGCCGCCGCCCGCGCCGCGTTCGACCCCGTGCGGTGCGATCGCGCGTCGCTGGCGCCCTTGCGCGACTTTCTGATCCGCGAAACCGCGGCGTCGCGCCGTCCGGGATTTCTCGGCGCGCTGTGCGAAGTGTATCTTGAGAGCTTTGTCCCCGCCGCGCCGCACAGCCGCGCCCTGGCCGAGGCGCTGATCTCCGCCCAGCCCCGGCTTCCGGGCCGCTGGGCGAAGGCATTCGGCGCCTTGCCGGAGCTTCTTGAAGCGCGACAAGGCCCGGCGCGCATGGCGCAGCGCATGGCCGCCTCAAGCGAGCCGCTTGCGATGCTCAAGGCCGCCGGGCTGCGCTTCCCGCACCGTCAGGGCTTCATGGATCATGCGCACGCCGCGTTTATAGAAGTGCTGGAGCCGCGCCTGCGCAGCGACAACGGCGCCGCCTTCGCGCATCTTTGCGCGTGGCTGCGCGGCGATGACGGCAAGGGACGGACGCTTGGCGCAGACCTGGCGCTGAAGGCGGTGCTGGCGCCCTGGCGCGCGTTCGACCCTTCCGCCGCCTATCGGGATGTGCTGGTCCGCGATCTGGTGCGGCTCTACGGCGATCCCCGCCTCACTCAGGGAGACTGGCATAATACCAGCGACGCCAAGGCGCCCTTATTGCGCTGGCTGGTCGGCGCGACGCTGGAATTGTTCCTCGACGTCGTCACCGAGGCCGAAAAGTCTGTCAATAACGATATGTGGAGGCGACGGAACGATTTTTGGCGGCGGCTGCATCGCGAAAAGAAGATTCTCGACGCCTCAGTGGCTCTCAGTCAAAGAGGCAGGGAAATAGCGGATGCATTGGCGCGAAAGAACCCCGATCGCACGTTGCCCATATGCGAGCAAGCTGCTGGCGGAACGCGCCGTGAGACATCACTTCTCATAATGAATATCAATGGCAAGATAGTAGTGGAAGGATCTCATAGCTATAAGTTACATGTATTTCCAATAGATTTTCAAAATTCTCCGCAACTTCACCAAAAGAGCTATGACTGCGAGCAGATACGGCGCTTACTCAGGCACCGTCCCGATTTGACCAAGACCCATAATGGTGCGTGGGAATGGGATGCCGAGCGCATGATATTTCAATGACGTCGCTCGAGCTCACATTGCCCATTGACGAGGTTGGCGTCGCGCTAAGACCCCGCGCCCCGCGCCCTGGCTTTCTGGACCGACTTTTCGGCGTTCGGACCGTCGTGACGCTCAACCATTTGCCCCCCGAGGAACAGGCGCTCGCCTTTGCGCTGGCTGATCTGCGCGCGCTGGCGGAGGGTGATGAGGGCGCGTTGCAGATCGCTGCGGAGCGCGTATTCCTCTCGCACGCGCTGGTCGCGCGGCTCGACGCCGCCACGGCGGAAGTCCTTGGCCTGCCGCCGCTGGTGGACCTGATCTTCTCCACATCGCTTGACGGGATGCTTGGCGCGCCGACGTGCCGCCTGCGCTATGCGTGGCTGCGCGACGACCGCCCCGTGGCGACGACGCGCGTCGGCGCGATCCTGCAAACGGATCGCGGCTTGCGCCGACTGCCCTCCTTCATCCTGCGCGCCATCGAGATCGCCGATGCATTTGACGGACGTGCGCCGTTCGCGGAGCACTGGGCGGCGCTGGGCCGGTTTCGGCGCGCTCTGGAGCCCGAGGCGGCTGAGGATGCGCGCACACGCCCCGACTTCGCAGCGCGGATGCGCATGACCGAGTTTCTGTCGTCGCTGAAGGTGAAGGTGGCTGACGCGCTTTCGCTGTCCCCGTTCGAGGCGGCGGATGGCGTTGACTTCGACCCCGTGCCGTTTTCGCGAGAGACCTTGGCGAAGCGGGGCGGCGCCGACGCCGAGGTCAGGGAGTCGGAGGCCGAGATCGGCGGAGAAGCGCTGGAGGCGTTTCAACGGGATTTCCGCCGCAGCGGCGCCAAGGCCGCCTACCGGGTTGGCGAGAACGCTTTCCTGGTGATAGACGCCGCCGCTTCATCTGCCCTTGCCGTCATGGCGCGGGCGCAACGGGCGCCAGCGGCGGAGCGGACCGCCTTTGCGCTCAATCCCCAGCCAGCGATCATGGCCGCCGAGCGCGCTCGGCTGGAGGCCGCAGGCCGCTTCGCCGGGCTTTCCGACGCGGAGGTCGAGGCGACTGTTGAGGCCGCCGTCGAACCCGTGCTCGTTGAGACGGCGGAGTTCGCCGAGCGCGTGATCGGCGTCGGGCGCTGGCGTCGTCCTGCGCTGCCGCTTGCCGCCGTCGCGCGCACGACCTGGCTGCCTGAGGACTTTGACGAGGAGACGCGCGCACGCATCGAGGCGCTTGATCTTTCCGCCGCGCAGGCTCTGAAAGCCGCCGTGGATGCGGCGCTTGAGACGGGGCCGACCGACACCCCGGCGCCGGTCACGCTGCCCGATGGCGCCAGGGTTGCGCCTTCTGCTGCGCTTTCGGCCGCCCTCGCGGCGCGGATCGAGAGGCTGGAGCGCGAACCGCTCGCCTCCGGGGAAGCTGGCGGTTCCGCCGCCGAGCGCGGTCCGACCGTCCTTCGGACAGCGGAGAATTTCTTCGACGTCGCATGGCTTCCCGACCGCGCGCCGCGCAAGTCGGCGCGCCTGCCGGACCCGCCCGCGCGAATCGTGACGCCGCTGATGCAGCACCAGAAGGACAGTTTCGACTGGATGATCGCGGCGTGGCTCGCCGGTCTTCCCGGCGTCCTCAACGCAGATGAGCAAGGACTGGGTAAAACGCTGCAGACCATCGCTTTTCTGGCTTGGCTTCAGGACCATTTGAGCGACGGTGGCGCGCCTGACGGGCCTGTGCTTGTGGTGGCGCCCACCTCTCTGCTGGAAAACTGGGAGGCTGAGGTTGACCGTCACCTCTCCGGCGCGCGGCTGGGAAGTCTTGTGAAGCTCTACGGCGCGGCGCTGGGCGCGCGGCGCAGGCCCGGCCAGCGTGGCGTCGATATCGAGGACGGTGGCGCGCGGCTTGACTTCGACGATGTGGAGCAGGCCTGCGCCCAAGGGCGTGGCGGCGGCGTCTGGATCCTGACCACTTACGCCACCATGACGAATTATCAGCATTCGCTGGCGCGGCTGCCTTTCTCGGTTGTGGTGTTCGACGAGATCCAGGCGCTCAAGAACCCCGCATCGCTGCGCGCCGCCGCTGGACGCGCCATGAAGGCAAATTTCAGAATCGGTCTGACCGGAACGCCGATCGAAAACCGCACGGCTGATCTCTGGGCGATCATGGATCAACTGGCGCCGGGCGCGCTTGGCTCTCTGCAGGACTTTGCGAGGGCTTTTGGAGAGCCTGAGGCCGAGGCGATGCAAAAGCTGCATGACGGCGTGTTCAAGTCTCAGGCCGATCTCCCGCCGCTTGGTTTGCGTCGGCTGAAGCGGCAGGTGGCGCGCAGTCTGCCACCCAAGCGGCGTCTGATGCACCCTCGTCTGATGCCAGCGGGCCAGGCGTTGCGCTATGAGGCGGCCCGCGCCGACATTGCGGCTGGAAGCCCGGGCGCCATGCTGAAACTGCTGCACCACATTCGCACTGTGTCGGCGCATCCGGGCATGGAGGACGCACCGGGCGATGATCCGGATGCTTTCATCGCCGCCTCTGCGCGTCTGTCCGCCGCGATGGACGTGCTCGCAGCGGTGCGTGCGCGGGGTGAGCGGGCGCTCGTTTTTATTGAGCATCAGAAGCTCCAGCACCGCTTTGCGGAGCTTGCACGGAGGACGTTCGACCTTGAAAGCGTGCCGATCATCAACGGCGCAACACCCATTCCGCGTCGCATGGCGATCGTGCGTCGGTTTCAGCGTCATCTCGACCGCGACGAAGGCTTTGACCTTCTGGTGCTCGGTCCTCGCGCCGCAGGCGTTGGCTTGACCCTGACCGCTGCGACGCACGTGGTGCATCTGTCGCGCTGGTGGAACCCGGCGGTCGAGGAGCAGTGCAACGACCGCGTCCACCGGATTGGCCAGACAAGACCGGTCACGATCCACACGCCGCTTGCGATCCATCCGCGTTATCTCACCGGCTCGTTCGATTGCCTTTTGCAGGACCTGATGGCGCGCAAGAAAAGCCTGGCGGACGCTGCGCTCTGGCCGATGGGCGACACCGAGGCCGATGCCGAGACGCTGGAGCACGCCATGCGACAGGCCGCGCCAGAGAGCGCAGTTACTGGCCCAGCGCCAGGACACCTGGAAGATTTCAGCGTCGTGGGACTCGCGGGCTTTGCGCCGCCAGAAGCGATGGGCGATGGGGTGTGCTACCTGGAATGGCTCGACGGTTGGGGCGGCGGGGCGGTGGTGCTGAACGGCGCGGCGATGGAGTCGCCGCAAGCCGCGAAGAGCGCCTTGCGGGCATTGGCGGCGGCGAAGCCGAACGTCGGCATCGCCGCTATCATCGCGCTGTCGTCGCAGTCCACAACCGTCGCGGCGTTGAAGGCGGAAGGCGTCGCACCCGTCGCCGCGCTTGACGGCGCGCTCGCAACACTGTGGCCCAACTACGTCCTATGCGGCGCGGACAGAAGCTGACCCAAGCAGAGTCACCCCGCCATCTGAAGAATGATGGCCGTTCCCGCGCCATCCAGACGGATGTCGAAGCCAAGCTGGGTCAATGCGCCTGCCTGAGCGACGGCATCGGCGACAAAGTCGTGACGAGGGCGCCCTGCGGCGCGCCACGCCCCGAAGCCCTGATCGAGGGTTGCGACGAGCTTCTCGCCATTTTCCCAAAGCACCTCGAGGCTTCGCTCATGCGGCATGTCGCGGCGCGCCATAGTGGTGACGCTGACGCGCTGGGCATGATTTTTCAGCATCGCTTGCAACACGGCGTCGCGCGTCTCGGCGCGGGGCCAGTTGGACCATACCGCCGACGCGTCGGCCTCCGGTCGCACAGGCGGGGCGCTTTCGACAACCACCGCCGCAATCTGGCCGCGACCCGGCGCCGCACCGATGACCTCCCGCAGCAGGCGGACGGTGATCGGTGAGACGAGGTAGCGGTCGATATAAGTGATGCGCGTGATGGCGCCAGCGTGTGCATGGGCGAGGATCTGGGGCTTGCGCTTCTGCAAACACTCCCAGAATCTGCGGCCGAAATCCTTGATCGGTCCGTCAAGCTCGGGTCCGATCTCCACCCGCAGCGCATTCTCGAGGCCGATCCTGAGAAACGCATCAGGCGCCACAGCGACGCAATCTATCGGGGCGCGTCCGCGTGCATAGGGCAACGGCGCCGCGTCGATCGCGCCCCACTCCGGCCCAATCGCTGCGGACGCAGCCGCCCCCGCAGCGTAGCGACGAACGCTTGTCGCCTCGGCGATGTCTGCGATCACCGGGCGTCCGTCATCCGCGCAGGGCAGGCAAGCGGCTTGCGCAAGGTGCGCGTCGGTCTCCGCCAGCATCCGGTCGAGAGCAAGCTTTTGTCCTGTGCTCAAAGCGAGCAGCGCCGCAGGCTCCGCAATCAGCCGAACGACGGCGCCGTCGTGTCTGCGGCGCAGGAGCGGTCTCACAGACCAGGCGCCGAGATCCCAGGCGCGCGGATCACCGTGGAGATAGAGGTCGACACGCAAGCTCGCCCTGCGTGCCATTTCTGCGTCGATGGTTTCAGCAAGCGCCCGTGTCTCTATGCGCGTGTCAGACCCGAATGCGCGGAGCGAAGGCGGCGCCTCCAGCTTAGGCAGAACCTCATCGTGGAGAAACGCGCGCGTAGCATGACGGTCCAGCGCAGCCACATCATACTGCAGATCGCGCGCCAACACGCAGCGCGGACATGCCGTCACGCAAGCGGGACCGGTCGGACAATTGAGAATCGCTTCCGCCGCCTTCAGCAGCGATGGCGTCTCCTCGGCTGCAAGCGGCGAAAAGCCTGCGCCGCCCGCCGCGCGGTCATAAAGCAGCACTCTCACGCAAACGCCGCCATCGCCGTCGCCATGACCGCGCGCCAGCACGCCCATCTCCTGCGCATCGACGCCGATGCGCCGCGCCAGCGCCTCGCGCAGGGCAGAGCCGAGCGTCAGGCCGATGCGCTTGCCCAGCTCGTTTGCAGGCAGGCTTGTGAGCGTGAGTTCGAAAACGTCCGTTGTGGTTTCCGCGCCCAACCGGGCGTGACGGCGGATCATGAAAGGCTCGGTTGCGCCCCGGCATATCTCGCTTCGCCCCGTTCGTCGCGATCCGAGCGGCGCGTGATCGCGCATTGCCGCCGGAAGTGGCGCATCCGCCTTGGCTGTCTCCGGCTCTGCGCGACCGCAAGCGATGCAGATGGCGTATCCCTCGCCGCCGGGCGCGCCGGTGTGGTGAAAGATCGCCCCGGCGCGCGCCGTGCGCATGGCCCCGACGGATGGATCCGGCAAGGCGCGGGGCGCGCCCCCGCGCGCCGTCACCCAGGGGTCTGCGGGCTTGATGAACCTGGCGGTTTCGTAGCGCGCGTGGGGCGCTGCGTCCGAAGCGAAGCCTGCCGGACGCAACACCTCAAACCCATTTGTGATCGGCGCGCCGCAGTCGGGGCAGACTGAGGGCTGCGTCGCATCCACGCCAAACGCCGCGCAGGCGGTGCACCACCAGGCGCGGCGCAGGTCCTCCACGTCGCCCGGCTGATGCGCCTGCGACCAGGCCAACGCGACGCCCGACGACGCATAGACCAGACCATCGACCACAACATCGGCGCCAGGCGCGTAGTCGCGGATCGCGACCTCGATCGAGCGGCTGGGCGCCGCGTTCTGGTCGAACCGCTCGTTGTTCATATCGCCGCCGCTGACCCGTAGCAGGGGCGCATCAAACGAGACCACGTTGATCGGGAAGCCGTAGGCCGGGGTAAACCCGCGGCGCGCGAGCTCTATCAGAAGAAACTCCGAGCAGTGACGTTTTAGCCGCCATCCCAGCGCCTTGCGCGCCGGATCGTCCTCTGCGAAGCCGCGCGCCGCGTTTACGATGCCTTCCCACTGCGCGCGCCACCGGTGGAATACTGCACTGAACGCCTCCGCAACCCGGTCCGGCAAATCGTGGGCGCCATCAAGCGGCGTTCCGCGCGTCAGCGCCTGCGCCGCCTCTACAACCGCTTCCGCGAAACCGTCGCGGCGTCGCAGCTGGCGCGAAAAGGCTTCCGCTGCGGATGCTTCTTCGAAAGGACGCCCGATATCCGCCGGCCCGCCAAAGAATGCGCCGGCGGGCAGGCGCAGCGCGCTGGCGGGCAAAGGGTGCTCGCGCAAGAACACGGCGAGAAAGAAGGCGTTCACATGCCGCGCGACGATCACGGCGCTGTCGAGCCGGATGCGCGGCGCTGCCATCGGCGCCGCCAGCAGCGCACCCTCGGGATCATGAAACGCCGCCCAGTCGTGGGGGCGATCCTTGCAGAAGGTGAAGGCCAGCGACCGCGGCTCGCCGCGCCGTCCTGCGCGCCCGATGCGCTGTCGGTAGTTGGCGGGCGAGGGTGGCACATTGGCGTTGACCACCACGCCGACGCCCGCAATGTCGACGCCCATCTCCATGGTGGTCGAACAACTCAGAATGTTGAGCGCGCCATCTTCAAACTCGGTCTCGTAGCGCGCCAGATCGGCGCGGCTGAGTTGCGCCGAGTGTTCGGCGGCGCGATGAAACGGCTCGAACGCGGCCGCGCGATCATGAAGGTCCGACCAGGCGCCCGCCCGCCGGGCCGCCGCGACACCGGCGTCCTCGGCCAGCCAGCGCCGCACGGCTGCGCGGTCGTCCTCACCCAACCCACCGGACCGCGCGACCGGCAGACGCGGCAGAGAGAACTGCGTCGCGGCGAGATCGCCGAACGGGGTGAGGCCAAGCGGCGCGTAGCTCATGGCGCGCAGCGTGACCGGACAGCGCCAGCCCGCAGCGGCGGGCGCGAAGGACAGCATGGCGTAGTCGAGCACCCATTCATCCGGGCTGCGCTCCATGATCGTCCGGCTCTGGCGAAACGCGGTCCATGCGGCGCGCAGCAGGTCGTCGATGCGGTCACGCGCGGCGAGATCGTCCGTGCCCAGCGCCAGCATCCGCCGCGCGTAGCGCACCAGACGCGCGCGGTCGCCGCTGGAAGCCATCGGCAAGGCCTTGCCCAGCGCGCCGGTTGGCTTGGCGCTTCCCAAAGGCGCTACGAACGGCAAGCCGCGAAACGCATCCGGGCTCGCCCAGAGCATCACACGTTGCTCAATCCTGACCGCAAGGTTCTGGCGAAAGCCGAAATCTACACAGAGCCGCAGGAGGTCGATCCAGTCCTCGCGGGTTCGCCCGGCGTCCAGCACCGCCTGCGGCGGCGCTACCGCCTCAAGATCGGCAAAGCGCAGCGCCGCAATACCCAGCGTCTCGACGTTGTTGAGGTATTTTGGGCGTCGCAAGGTCTCGCGAAACAGCAGCATTTCCGCCAGACGATGCGGGTCCTCGCCGAACCAGCCGTCTTCGCGCCGTTTCGAGCGCCATGTGCGCACCGCCCAGTTGCGCATCTCGCTGTTCTCGGCAAGCCGCGCCGCCATGTCCGCCCAGCGCACCGGCGCCGGGGCGGTTTGCAGAGCCTTTTCCATTCCCGCGATAATCTCGGCTATGCCGGGGTCGATGTGCGCGTGTAGGCGCAGAGTCTCGATTTGCGCTCGCTTTTGCGCTGCGTCGGCCGGTTCAGGCGGCGTCTCACTCACCGCGTGCCAGATTGCGGCGCGCACCAGCGCGCGCTCGGCCTCCTGCTGGAGCTTTGCGGCGAAGCGCGCGGTCCCCTGCCGACTGTCGGTGAAGGAGAGCAGGCGCCGTCCAAAGGCGGGCCGGTCGGCCGGATGCGACGCCTTCTCGTGATCGGGCGCCGCGCGCAACAGCGGCGTTATTGCGGCGCCGAGCAGGAACGGCGCGCCGAACCGGGCGCGTCGCGGCGGTCTGCGCGATTCAGCGCAGCACAGCGCGTCGCGCCCGATCTCGGCGTAGCGCACCCGAACACCACGCATCCCCGGCGGCACAGCGCTGTCGTATAGCGCCGCAGTTTCAGCATCGAGACGGAGCGGATCGTCTGGCCGAGGCGGCAGCAGCGCCGCGCCGACGGGCGCGCCCTCTGACTCGGTCTGTTCGTCGTCGTCGATGTCCAGCGCATACTCGTCGTCATCGTTGGCCTCCACCGGCTGGATGATGCGCCGCGGCTCGCCGTTGGTGCTCTGCACGCGCAATCGCGGCGTGGCGCAGGCGCTGCAGGTCTCGATCTCATAAACCGGCGCGCCGCAGCCGCACCGCGCGCGCTGTTCGACGTAGAGCGCGCCGAAGGGCCAGTCGCGGTCTGCGCCCATCTGGGTCACGGCCTCGGGACAAGCGGGATCGGAGCAACTCCACAGGCCCGGCTGCGCGCGCAGAAAGGCATGCAGACGCCAGGGCGCAAGCTGTGCGCCGTGCGTGTCGCGCGCGGCCCCCGCCGCCTCCATCAGCGCCATGCTGCGCGCCAGCGACGGCGCCGTTCCATCGCCCAGCAAAAGGCGATCAGCGTCGCGCAGCGACAGTCGCTCCTGCGTGCGAAGCCTGGTGATCGCAGTGTGCATGGGCGGCCAAGCGCCAAGGCGGTTGAACGCACTGGCGTCGTCAGGCAGCGCCAAATTCGGCGTTGCGGCGTCAGCGTCTGTATCCGGAAGGACGGCGAAATCGCGGCTGCCGTGGATCACGCTGACGCTCTCCTCCGGCGCGTCCGCAAGATCCGCAATGAAACGTCTCAGATCGCCATCCGCTCCCTCGCCCAGCGTCGCGGAGGTGGCGAGGATGCGCACGTCCTCGGGACGCACGCCAAATGCCGCCCGCACCCGGCGGAGCAGCATGGCGATCTCGGCTGCCTGGGCCCCCGCGTAGCTGTGCGCCTCGTCGATCACGATCCAGCGCAGCGCCCCCTGCGAACGGGCGAGAATCTGCTGATCCTGCGGCCGCACCATCATGAACTCGAGCATGGTGATGTTGGTGACCAGAATGTCGGGCGGCCTCGCGCGCAGGCTTTGGCGGTCAGCCGTCTCCCACGCCGGAGGGCGGGTGGCGGCGGGCGCCTTCTCCGGCATGTCGCCCTTGTATAGACCATAGCGCAGTTTTCCGCCAAAGCCTTCCAGCCAGGCGCCCAGTCTGCGCCGCTGCGACTCGATCAGCGCGTTGAGCGGATAGAGCATGATCGCCCGCACCGCACCGCCTGGGCGTGTCGGCGCGGCGATGAGATCATGCAGGATCGGGATCATGAAACACTCGGTCTTGCCCGATCCGGTGCCGCTGGTGACCGCAAATGATCTGCGCTCTCCCTCCAACGCGGCGCGCCACGCTGCGATTTGATGGGTGTAGAGCAGCCGATCGCGCGGGACACGCGCATCGCCGCGCGCGGCGTCGAGCGCCTTGACCAGCGCCGGATCCAACAGGTTGCCCTCCAGCCCTCCGATCGTGTCTCCCTCCGACCGCCAGACCGACGCCGGTTCGAACACCGGCGCGCCCAGCAGCGCATCCGGCGCGCCCGGCGCGCCGCCCAGCATGGCGCGCAGGGCGGCCCGTGCGCTGTTCGAACGCAGACCCGCCTGTGCGGTCGCCGCGTCGCCGACGCGCCGAGCGGTTTCGTTCAGAACATCCCAATAGGGAACATGCGCCATCACCGCGTCTCCCGGGCGAGCCGGACGGCAAGCGGCGTCGCGGCGTCGAAATAGACGGGGTCGCTTGCCTGCAACGCCCGAAGGGCGAAAGCATCTCGGGGGGACACTGACACCCCGACCGCCGCCGCCCCGGCGACCAGCGGCGCCGCCAGCAGCGCCGCCCATCTGGGATCGAAGTGCGCGACCAGCGCCGCCGCACTTCCGGGCGGTGGCGATGGACCATCGTAGGCTTCGGCGAATTCGCCGTTGCGCGCGACAGTCTCGGCCATCAGCGCCAGGAGCGTGTGGCTCGGCTCTCCCTGTGCGACCGCCGGAAACGCCTGCGCCACCGTCAGCAGCGGCAAACCGTTGTCCAGTGACGCGAACGCAAGATGCCCGGCAAGCTCGGGCCGCATCGCAACGATGGCCTTCGCGGCGCGTAGGATCTGGCTGGAGGCCAGATCGGCGGCTTCCTGCGCCGAAAGCGCGCTCGCAAGGCGCGTCCGAAGGTCCTCGCCGTACCGTGCCATGCCCCGCATCCAGTCCGACACCTGCACTGTCGGCCAGAACAGCGGCGCCGCGCGATCAAGATCAAGCCGCGCGGTCAGTCGGTCTTGCGCCGCGCGCAGCGCCAGAACGCAGAGCGCTGACGGCGCTGAAGCCAGCGCCTGAGTCAGATCCAGCGAAGCTGTCACCTGCAACCCGGCCGCCGCATCGAGCATCGCCTCGATCATCGGCCAGTCGTCTGAAAGCGGCGCGCTCATTGTGTCCGACAAGGCCATCGCCAGCTTCTGGATGCGCGCCGCGCGCGCGCCAGCCGATGAAGCATCTGCATAGGCTGCGCTGAAACGCGGCGCCGAGGCGACGGGCGCCCCGCTGAACCAAGTCGCACAGGGCCGGAACGCGAGGCCGCCGCCGACGCGGGCGACGATCAGCCACGGGCCGCCATCAATCGCCGCAAGGCTGGAGACGGCGCGCGCTGGCGCGTCACCCGGTCGCCAGACGCCGAGAGGCGCGGCAATCGTCGGCGCCATCAGGTTAAGCGCTTCCAGCGTTACTTCGGCAAGTCCAGAACTGTTGAGAGCGGCCAGCATCGGAGCATCGACCCCGATCTGGTCATCGGCCATGCGCCGAAGCGCCCCATCGTAGCGGCGCACGATCAGGCGCGGCGACTCTGCGCCATCTGCAAGCACCCGCATGTTCGCCTCTGCGTCAGGTCCGGCTGCGGCGATGGCCGCCTCCACCGTGTCGCGAAGATCGGACAGTGACCGCGCTTCCGTGAAGCTGCGATAGAACAACCGCTCGACCCCTGCGT
>Ga0210044_10005080_pt1 | contig 17951 bp, 14 predicted proteins | sample CryGey13umfilter_2_FD_183959 | JGI IMG/M metagenome (GOLD analysis project Ga0210044, IMG submission 183959) | Groundwater microbial communities from aquifer in Utah, USA - Crystal Geyser 4/9/14 3 um filter (SPAdes) (version 2) | ecosystem: Environmental > Aquatic > Deep subsurface >... | reverse complement strand
TCTGGACCGCCGCAAGTACCCGACCGGCCGCAAGGTAACGGACGCGGAAATGCAGTGCGTGAATCTGCAGCGCGACAAGTTCCACGGAGACTGGAATTACACCATCCGACCCCAATCGCGATAGGCACATTGATACCTTTATTTATTTACACTGCCTTAGGTCGGGCCTGCGGCCCTCCAATGCGCTTCTTCACGGGCGTATGAATCAACCCTCTTCAGGGAAAACACCAGGCACGCGGCCACTTCACTCCCTACATCACGCATCCGCCCCACCTTTGCAACTCGCCCGAGGCGAGGAAGGCGGTCTGCCGTTTGAGGGGGATGCACGAAAGCGGCCTGATGACACACATCCCCCCGGTGAAGCGCATTGGAGGGCCGCAGGCCCGACCTAAGCTTCACCGGGGGGATGTGTGTTTCAGGCCGCTCCGCGTATCAATCAGAACGGCAGATCGTCGTCATCGTCCGGCGTGTTGTCGATGGGAGGCGGATTGAACCCACCGCCGTCATCCGAGGAGCCACCCGAAGAACGGCCGCCGGATCCGCCGGAGCTCTCGTTGTCGTCGCGGCGGCCCAGGAGCATGAGCTGGTTGGCGACGATCTCGGTGGTGTAATGATCGTTGCCGTCCTGGCCGGTCCACTTGCGGGTCTCGATGCGGCCCTCGACGTAGACCTGCTTGCCCTTCTTGAGGTACTTCTCGGCGCGCTCGGCCAGGTGCCGCCAGGCCACGATGCGGTGCCACTCGGTCTTCTCCTGCCACTCGCCGGAATTCTTGTCCTTCCAGCTTTCGCTGGTGGCGACCGAGAAGTTGGCCACCGGGACATTGCTCTGGGTGTACTTGATCTCCGGGTCCCGACCCAGATTGCCGATGATCATCACCTTGTTGACGCCTGCCATCGCATCCTCCTTGCCTTTGCGGAGCTCTGGGCTCCACCCCCTGGAATGATCCCGCGGCCCGATGCAGCCTCTGAAAATTCCGCTCGGGTCAATCCTGCGCGCGGCAGGAACGACCGGAACCGAAAATCGTCTCAGCGGGAGGAGACCATATCAGATTCACCGCGGAACGCGGAAAAAAGAATGGGGTGGCTGATGGGATTCGAACCCACGACCACCTGGACCACAACCAGGGGCTCTGCCAACTGAGCTACAGCCACCACCAAAATCACGACATGGCGCGCCCGGCAGGATTCGAACCTGCGGCCTGCGGATTAGAAGTCCGCTGCTCTATCCAACTGAGCTACGGGCGCACCGATTATTCGGCCTGGGCCCGCAGCCCACCGAGCCGTTTCGACCGGTCCTGCGGGCGGACGCGAATAATGATCACGCAGGGCCCGCCTGTCAAGACCCGCTTCCGGTGCGGGCAGGTCAATGTAGCATCGCAGATCCTTGTGTTCCAGATGGATTCGCTGTTCGCCGGCCGCGCCAGAGCCCTCTCCATTCAGCAACCGGCGTGCCCGGTCCGATCGGCCGCCGCGAGGCCTTTTTCGCCGGTTCCCAGACAATGCGCAGGGACGGCTTGGAGCGATACGGCAAGGAAGGGCGACAGACAAACCGGCCCCCGGGCAAGTACCCGGGGGCTGTGCGCGGAGCCCGTACGGATCAGGAGTAGACCGCCGCTGCCACCGCCGTGCTGGTGAAAATGGTCGGGGCGAAAGGATTCGAACCTTCGACCCCCTGCTCCCAAAGCAGGTGCGCTACCGGGCTGCGCCACGCCCCGACCGAAATCAATATCCGTAGGCTCGAGGAACCGCCTTCAGCATGCGGCGCAAGGCTCGTCCGCGATGACTCACCGCGTGCTTGGCGTCCGGCTCCAGTTCCGCCAGGGTCTGCTCCGACCCGTCCGGCCTGAATATGGGATCGTATCCGAAACCGCCCCCGCCCAAGGGCTGACGGGCCAGCTCCCCGTTGAGGGTGCCGTCGGTGGCCACCTCCAGCCACAGGGGCTGGCACAATTCGCGGCCCGGGGCGTCCTGGGCCAACCCCGTGGGATAAAAGGGGCTGATCTCAGCCCACGTCGACCCCGGCTTGGGCACCGTCCACAGGCCCGGGTCGGGAAGGCGCATGCGCGGCCCCCCGCCTCCGTTCTCCTGGTCGGCCTCCGTGCAGAGCGGGCTGTCCGGGCACGTCCCCAGGAGCTGCCGACCGACCGCGGCCAGCCGTGCGGTGTCGTGCCCGCCGAAGTTGGTCGGGTCGCTCAGCATCTCCGTGGCATACCCTTGCCAGACGTCCCGGCGATCGCTCAAGGTGTTCCAGTAGTCCCACTCCCTTGGTGTGGGCGAACTGTCCGGATGGAAAGGACGGGTGCCGTACCAGGGGTTGCGCACCCAGCGCCGCCGGGCGGGGCTGAGCACGGGAAATTCGTCACCTGCCAGGCTCCGACCCTGGGCCGCGGGCCGCGGATCGAGCCACACGCAGGACGTGGAGAAGCGGGCCTGGCGAACACCGGCGGGCACCTCGCGCATCAATTCCAGCACCAGATCCGCGTTGCTGGCGTAGGTGGCCCCGCTGCCGGAAAAACGCGCGGCGAAGATGTCCGGCCAGCCGCCCAGTTCGCGCACCTGAAAGGAGGTGTCGTCGGCCAGGGCGATCTCGCCCGTGAACGCCGCCGTGACCATGGCCTTGCGCCGGGCGTTACCCAGAATGGTCGTGCCGTCCTCGACCACCTCGGGCAGCCCGGGATATTCTCCCGCTCCCACCACCGTGAAGGGGGATCCGGCCAGCAGCTCCTGGAGCTCGCAAATCTTGTCCGGATTGCGGCTGGCCAGGACGACCTTGCGTCGCGTCTTGTCCGTCACGCTTCCAGCACCTTTCGCTGCAGTTCGTTGATCTTGGCGATGGCCGCGCCGCCCAGCTCCACCATCGTGTCCAGCTGTGCGCGCTGGAAGGGTCTTTGCTCGGCCGTGCCCTGGATCTCGATGAGTCCGCCGCCCTCGGCCATCACCAGATTCATGTCCGTATCAGCGGAGGAATCCTCGCCGTAGTCCAGGTCCATGAGGATCTCGCCCTGCACGATGCCCAGGCTGATGGCCCCGACCAGGGACCGCATGGGATGGATTTTCAGGCGCAACCGCGACAGGGCGTCGTACAACGCCACCGCCGCGCCGTTGATGGAAGCGCAGCGGGTACCGCCATCGGCGCGGATCACGTCGCAATCCAGGGTGATGGTCAGATCGCCCAGGGCGTTCATGTCCGTGACCGCCCGCAGGGACCGGCCGATGAGGCGCTGGATCTCCATGGTGCGGCCGCCCTGGCCTCCGCCGGCCGCCTCGCGACGCATGCGGTCGCCCGTGCTCCGCGGAAGCATTCCGTATTCGGCCGTGATCCACCCCTGGCCCGAGCCCTTGAGCCAGCGCGGAACGCCGTTGGCGATGGACGCGGTACAGATCACGTGGGTGTTGCCCATCTGGATCAGGCAGGATCCCTCGGCCTGGGGCAGGTAGTCCCGGGTCAGGGTCGTGGGCCGCAGCTGGTTGGGGTCGCGGCCCGAGGCGCGTTCACTCAAGGTTCATCCCTTCGGTTGTTCATCCGGATCAAAGGCGGCCGGCGGCTTCCATTTCTTCCAGGGAAACCGTCCGCACATCGGTGATCGGTTTGCCCAGGAACCTCGCACCGATCTCGGCGAATTTCCAGGGAATATCACTGAGATGGAATTCCAGACTCCCGGACGGCCGTTCGCCGCCGGTAAGCCCGTCCCGGCGACGCAGGTCCAGGTCCGCCAGCAGGGTTTCCGCGGCCAGGGCCAGAGATTCGGCCGAATCCACCAGGGCCACGTCCGGCCCCATGTGCCGGGCGATCTGCCCCTTCAGCAGCGGGTAGTGGGTGCAGCCCAGGATGAGGGTGTCCACCCCCCCGGTGCGCAGGGGTTCGAGGTAGGTCTCCAGGATCATGTCGGTGGCCGGATGCTCCACCCAGCCTGCTTCCACCAGAGGCACCAACAGGGGACACTCGCCCACCAGGATCCGGTCGGGGGACAGGCCAGGCAGACCCGGCAGACCTTGCGCCAACCCCTCCTGGTAACGACCCGAACCGATGGTGCCCGGCGTGCCGATCACACCAACGGGCCCCCCGCGCGAAGCCCGCAGGGCGGCGTCGACCCCCGGCTCGATGACCCCCAGCACGGGCACCGGCAGGATCTGCTGCAGATGATCCAGGGCAAACGCGCTGGCGGTGTTGCAGGCCACGACCACGAGCTTGACGCCGAGGCCCACCAGCAGACCCGCGTCCTGCCGCGCAAAATCCCGCACCGTGCGGGCGCCCTTGGTGCCGTAGGGCACGCGGGCGGTATCGCCGAAGTAGACCAGGTCTTCGCAGGGCAACCGGCGGTGCAGGGCGCGCAGGACCGTCAGCCCGCCCAGGCCCGAATCGAAGACGCCGATGGGACGGTTGCGGTCCTCGGTCATCACAACCACCGTCGCGGGTCGAAGGGGCCGCTCATATCCAGATGCCCGGACAGGGTGCCCACGGGAGCGCCGTCGACCAGGACCATGCACGAGCGCGTGTCGGGGAAGTTCAAGGCCACGGTCCGCAGGATGCTGGTCAGCGTGGCCACTTCGGCCAAGCTGCCGCCCGGATGCCCGGTGACCAGCTGGCTGCTGAAATCCACCACCGCCGACTGGTCTTGCGGGTCGATGAAGGCGGCCAGGGCGCGCGTTCCCCGCGGCAAGGCGCTGATGGCGCCGCTGATGGCCGGACCGTCGCAAAGCGAAGACATGACCGCCAGCAGATCCTCGTCCGGGCGGCCCCGGCTGGGCACCCGCCGCTGTTCGATGATGAAGCCCTCGCCGTCCCATTCGGGAAAGACCACGCGCACCGCCCGGTCGCCCGCCGCCGCTTCCTGGGGCGCCAGGGGACCGGTCTGCTGCGGGCCAAGCTCGCCGTCGCCGGACTTGCCCGACAGCAGGAAACGGCCGGCCGCAACGCCGACCGCCAGCAGCACCAGCACCCAGAGCAACACGAACCAGGGCCGCCCCCCGCGTGAGCGGGGCCGCCGCGTGGACGGCCTGCGGACGGGGTGGGAACCTGCGGGCGATTTCCGGTCAGCGCTCATCGGAAGCCTCCGCTTGCGGCGCCTTGCCCTGCAAAGCCTCCATCTCGTCGCGGTAGGCCAGGATCGCATCGCCGATCGCCCGGGCCAACTTGCGCTGGTAGGGCGCCGATCCCAGCTGCTTCTCCTCGTGCGGATTGCTGAGGAATCCCATCTCCACCAGCACCGCCGGCATGTACGCCCCGACCAGGACCCGGAAGCCGGCCTGCCGCACTCCCCGGTCGTCCAGTCCCAGGTCGGACGAGGCCTCCTTCTGAATCACCTCGGCCAGATGGCTGCTGTTGCTGATGAAGCGGTTCTGCACCAGTTCCCAGACGATGAAGTCCACGTCGTCGGCGACGTCCAGGGAACCCTTATCGCCGGTGCCGTTCTCGGCCGCGGCCACGCTGCGGGCCCAATCGGTGCGCGCCGGCGAAAGGAAGTAGGTCTCCAGGCCACGGGCGGAGTCGTTGAACCAGCTGTTGCAGTGCAGGGAGAGGAAGAGGTTGCCGCCGGAGGTGTTGGCCAGCTCGGCGCGCTGATCCAGTTCGAGGAACTCATCGCTGGCACGGGTGAGCACCACCTTCAGGTCGCTCTGATGTTGCAGATAGGAACGCAGCTCGCGGGCCACCGCCAGATTCACGTCCTTTTCCATGATCCCATCGGACCCCACGGCGCCCATGTCGTGTCCGCCGTGTCCCGCATCGATGACCATCGTGCCCACACGCAGGTCGTGGGTCACGTCGACCGGTCCGGTCTGGATGTTCACGTCGACCCGACCACGCGGAACCGGATCGGGGATGGCCGACACCAGTTCCTCCTCCAGGACGACGACGATCTCGCGCCCTTCCTGGTCGGTGTAGGTGCGGAAATGACCCACCAGTTGGTCCACCTGAAACACCAGCAGGGCGTGGTCGGCGGCTTGACGCCCGGTCGCGCCGCGCAACAGCCCCCGCGCCCGCACGCGGGAAGCGGCGCCGGGATTGAGCCGCCCGCCGTAGATCTTCACCTCGATGTTCCCGTCCCGCGTTCCGGTCGCGCGGTATCCCAGGGGTTCATCGCACAGGATGTGCACCACCGTGGTCCGGCCCAGCTGCTCGCTCCGGATAGCGGTGACGTTGAACTGCACCTCGCCCATGGTCAGCCGGCGGCGGTCCGGATCCCAGTCCACCTGCGCGCCCAGGCCGGGCCCCAGGACATCGGTCAACGCCACCATGGGCAGCCACAGATCGTCATGGAACAGCAGAACCGGCACCGGCAGCAGGGTCGCTCCCTGCGGCCCCGAGACCAGGCGGGTCCCCGCAGCCAGGCTGTAGGTGACGGCGCCGAACTGCAGATCGAGAAAGCCCAGGCGACCGTCCCAGAACCGCGTTCCCTGCAGAATGGTCGCGATGGAAGCCGAGCTGAGGTAGGTTTCCCCGGAATCGACCAGCAGGATGCGGCCGTCCACGGCCTGCTCGGTGCCGGTGGTGATATCCTTGACCAGCAACTGCTGGACCGGGGCGTCGGGATTCGATTGCGTGAAGGCCATGGGGTCCAGGGGGGCGTTCCGGCTTGCGGCGGGCAGCGCCCAGCAGCCCAGCAGCAGACAGACCGCCAGAGCGTGCCGCAACCGGCGCCTTCCTCTTGCATTCATGCTGATCTGCAAAGCCGTTTCCCTTCGCTTCCGCGGGCCGTCACGACCGCTTGCCCACTTCGCGGGCAATGCGGCGATCGACGTCCTTGCTCGCCTTGTCTTGGCGCTTGTCGTGCAGCTTCTTGCCGCGCCCCAGGCCCAGTTCCACCTTCACCCGGCCGTGCTTGAAATAGATCTTCAAGGGGACCAGGGTCAACCCCTGCTCCTCGATGCGCGGCCGGATCTTGCGCAGCTCCCGACGATTCAGCAGCATCTTGCGCCGGCGGAACGGGTCGTGGTTCTCCCGGTTGGCCATCTCGTAGGGCCCGATATGCATCTTGCAGAGCCAGCCTTCGCCATCGCGGATCTCCCCGAAGGAATCCCCCAGATTGACCCGTCCGGCGCGCAAGGCCTTGACCTCGGTCCCCAGCAGCACCAGACCGGCCTCCCAGGTGTCCAGGATGTGATACTCGTGGAACGCCCGGCGATTCTTGCCGATGATCTTGATTCCGGCGGTTTCCGGCGTGCGGGCCATCACATCTCCAGGTGTCCGATAGCAGGTGCAGGGGCAGCCCTCGAGGGGTCCCCATCTCGTTTTGAATATACCTTTTGTCGCTGCTGCTGCAATCTCCCATTTTTCCGCCCGAAATGGTTCGGGGCCGGTTGACATCCCCCACACCAGCGGCTAGATTGAACGCCCGTTGCCCCAGGCCGTGCCTGTGGGACATGGAGTGCCCAGGTGGTGGAATTGGTAGACGCGCTACGTTCAGGTCGTAGTGGGGGAAACCCCGTGGGAGTTCGAGTCTCCCCCTGGGCACCATCGGAATCGCTGCGAGACTCTGGAAACCGGCTTTGGCCGGTTTTTCCTTTCCCGGCACATTCTGTGCAAACCTCCCCGCGGATCGGCCTTGGCTGCAAATCGGAATTCCACCTCGGAATCAGCAAGGCTTTACCCAACAAACGGTTACACGGGATGTCCCCGCCTTCTGGCGAACACCGCATCCCGTTTCCCGGGGACGGATTGACCATGCGCTGGATCGATATTTTCCTTCCTGAACCCGGGAAAAGCGCCGAGTTCGACGCGATTTGTGCCGAAGCCGCGGCCGCGGCCGCCCACCTGGAGTCCATCCAGAAGCGGGACGGACTGGATGCGGTCACCGTCACCGACGGCATGTCCGCCGTGGGACGCCTCCTGTTCAAGGCCCTGAACGAGGCTCGGCCCGGGGCTCTGGCCCCCGAACGCCATCGCGCCGGGTTTACCTCCCTGGACATCAGCGACCCGGTGTACGACGGCCTGGTCGGGTTCCATCTGGTCGGCCGCGACGAGCAGCTCGACCTGCCGTGGATCTGGTTGCACAACGGCCTGGAGTTCATGTTCCGAGGCCACCCCCTGTGCGTCGGCGCCCAGCCGGCCGATCCGGCCCTGCAGGAAATCCAGCGCCCATGGGTGATGCGTCAGCTCCGCTCCCGCTTTCTGGTGGGGCAACACGGGGAGACCAACCTGCCGGCCATTCTGTCCCAGCTCCTGGGCAAGAAGAATCAACCGCCCCAGATCCTGTTCGTGCCCGGCCATGGCGACCGGCGGATCCGCGGCCTCATCTTCCGCGAGGCCGAAGTGGTGATGTCGGCCCTCGACGGCGGCAGTCTCGGCCGTCCACTCGGCAGCGTCTTCGTCCCCGATGGAGCGGTCACCCCCGCAGACCTTGCGGCCAAGAGCCTGGCCTACCAGGCGCTGCATTACGCCGGCCCCACCAGCGAGGCCGCCCAGTATGACGCCAGCGAGGGACAGTACTGGATGAACCGCATGCTGGAGGAAGCCGCCCAGCTCCCGGACCACCAATGGGAGGAACTGGCGGGCATGGAAGGCGAGGTGCTGGGAGTCGACCCGATCACCAGCATGCTGGACGACATCAGCGAGCGCTATCACCGGGAAGGCGGGGTTTCGGTGCCCGTGGGCCAGGAGGCCCGGGCAGAGTCCGGGGGAACGGTCCGCCCGGCGGCCGTGGAGCAAGGCGGCTGGCTGCTGCCCGACGGTCCGGTGGACCCCCTGCAGATCAGCCGGGGCGGGGGCATGCCCCCCCTGGTGTTTTCCAACAGCTACCGGGCGCTGCCCCAGCTGGGGCGTCGCTGCGCCGCCGCGGGGGCCTCGACCTTCATCGGCCCGATGGTTCCCCTGTACAGCCGGCCGGCCCGACACTTCGCCGGCCGCTATTACGCCGCCATGGCGGCCGGATGGTGCGCCGGGGCCGCCCTCTGGCAGGCCGGAGCGGCCATCCGGGATGAATTCGGCAGGGAACACCCCGCCTGGTTGAGCTACGGCATCCAGGGGAGCGGTTCCCTGGCCCTGCCCTATCTTTGATCCCGGTCCACGGCCCAGGCGGCCAGGATCCGCGCACCGCGTTCGGCATTGCCCACGATGGCGACGATTTCCTCGCCGGTGGCCTCGTCCTGGTGGATTCCCGCCACCGCAACGCACCCGGCACCGGTCGCGGCGGAAATGATGGCGGCGCACGTCGCAGCCAGGGGTCCTTCCCGATGGGCCCCGCGCACAAGCTGGGCGGGATCGCTCCCCGGCTCCGCCAACGCCACCGCCCCCACGTGCTGCTCGCCGCCGGTGATCAACAGCAACCAGTCCAGGCCCACCGGGCGCAATTCCAGCCGCACCGAAGTCCGTCCCCTACCCACATGAACATCAAGGAGAGCGGGCACTTGCCCCGGTTGCGGTTGCGGATCATTTTCGGGCATGAAACTAATTCCCCCCGGCATGCGTCTTAGGCAGGCAGGACTCCGGTCGAGTCTGCCTCCCAGAATGCGCCTCCCGGGAATTCAGTGCAACACGGGACTTGCCGGAAGAAACAGGTTATATTGATCCTTGCGCCAAAGGGCCCCAAACCCCGGCGATCCGGAGCAAGATGCCGTCGCAGGCCCCCTATCCCTCCATATTCAGCAGGATGCACCAAGCGCTCCTGTCGCGGCGTTCCCATCTGGTCATGGGGGCGATCACCGTGCTGGCGGTGGTGTTCGCGGGCTACGACGCCACGCGCACCCGACCCAGCGACGGCACCGTGTGGCGCCTGGGCAGGGACACCCTGGAAGTGCTGGACACCATTGTCGGGTACACCGGCCCGGCCACTCCCCTGCGCAAGGGGGACCGCATCCTCGGTCTCGGCAAGGCCATCACGCCCGAGCCCCAGCAGGCGGTGGCCGAACTCAGACGCTTCCGTCCCGGCCAGACCATCAACTACCTCGTCCAGCGCGGCGAAGACCAGAACATCATGCCCGTGCCCCTGGGTTCGACCCGGGTCGACCTGCGGGAATATTCCGTCAACATTATCCTGGCCCTGATCTACCTCATCATCGGCTTCGCGGTGTACCTGCGCAGCAACAACGAGCGACCCGCCAACCTGTTCTTCACCATGTGCCTGCTGTTCAGCCTCTACTTCACGACCAATCTGCAGCAGGTCAGTTACTTCCTGGGCGCCCTGATCACCCAGAACATCGGAGCCCTGGCCCGGTTCATGCTGCCGGCCGTCTTCCTGCACTTCTTCCTGGTCTTTCCGTCGCGCAAGGCCACCCTGTTGCGGCATCCCTTCCTCTCGCCGCTGATCTACCTGCTGCCCCTGATGTTCTACATGCGGTTCACCATCGACCAGTTCGTGGCCCCCGAGGGGGGACGCATCACCTCGCCGGTGTGGCTGGTCCTGGGCATCTATTTCGTGCTGGGTCTGGCGGCGCTGCTGCACGGGTATCTCAGTTACCGCGACCCCTTGATGCGCGACCGCGTCCGCATCCTGACCTATGGCACGATGCTTTCGGTCATACCCTTTCTGGTGTTCAAGATCGGGCTGGAGGAGCTCAGCTATCAGTCCGGGCTGGCTCGCCTGGGAGCCGTCCCCCTGGCGGCCCTGCCGATCTCGTTCGGCTATTGCGTGGCCCGATACCGGATCCTGCACATCGACCTGCTCATCAAGCGCAACCTGGCCTACGGCGCCCTGACCATCGCAACCTGGCTGGGATACTTCGCCGGAGCGTGGTGGCTGGGCAGCCTGGTGCTGACGGTGGTCCCCGGCGAGAGCCCCTTGATCGCCGCCGGCGCCATGCTCGCGGTGGCGGCGGGACTGTGGCCGGCGCGCCTCATGCTGCAGGAGGCCTGCAACCGCCGCTTCTACCACTCGCGCGATAACCTGGCCGCGGTGATCGGAGAAATTTCCCGCGAGATCCCCCGACACATCCAGAAGCAGGTCCTGTTGCAAAGAGTCGGGGTGCAACTCGGTGAAGCCCTCGGGTTGCCGAGCCTGGCCTTCTACCTTGGCGGCGCTCCCGACGGCGCCTTCGACATGGCCGGCTCCATGGAGGAGCCCCTGCCTGGTCCGGGCTACATGGAGAACGGTGACGACGAAAGCCCCTCCTCCACCGACAACGGCCAGCGCCGCCCGCGCACCCGCTACCCCCACGCCCTGGAACTGCCGGCGCTCACGGCGACCTTGGCCGGCGTGAGCGAGCCTCTGTGGATCGACACCGTTGCTCCCGCCGGGGGTGACGATCTGGAAGCCATCACGCGGGAACAGGCCCTGATGCAGCTGCGGACCCAGGAGCAGCTCGGGTTGGCGGAACTGGGCATCCAACTGCTGGTGCCCATGACCGCCGGCAACAGGTTGGTGGGCGTGGTCGCCCTCCCGGTGCGGCCGGGGTTGGACTACGAGCTGCACGAACTGCAACTGCTGACCATCGTCGCCGGCCAGATCGCCCTGCAGATCGAGAACAGCCGCCTGTACGAAGAGGAAGTCGGCAAGCGGAAGATGGAAGAGGAACTGACCATGGCGCGCCGCATCCAGTCGCGCCTGCTGCCCGGCCGCATTCCCCAGTTCGACGGCATCGAAATCCATGCCGTGAACATTTCCAGCAAGCAGGTTTCGGGTGACTACTACGACCTGATCGAGCGGCGGGACGGAAAGCTCGCCCTGGTCATCGCCGACGTCTCCGGCAAGGGAATGCCCGCCTCCATCCTCGCCTCGAATCTGCAGGCGGCGGTACGCGCCCAGTGCGACATGTGCGACTCGCCCGCCGAGATCCTCGACCGGATCAACCGCCAGATCCACGCGAGCACAGATCCGGAGCATTTCGCCACCCTGTTCCTGGGCATCTTCGACCCCGGGGACCGGGATTTGGTGTACTGCTCCGGCGGCCACAATTCGCCGGTGATCATCCGGGCCGACGGCACCAGCCGCCTGCTCGACAAGGGCGGCCTGCCTCTGGGCGCGTTCGACTTCAGCGACTACGAGGAAGAAGCCCTCACCCTCGACGACGGCGACCTGCTGTTTCTGTACACCGACGGCCTGACCGAGACCAAGGGGCCCGACGGGGACGAGGATTTCGGGGAGGACCGGCTGACCAGCCTGTTGCGCACCCGCTTCGGTCACCAGGTCGATACCCTGATCGACAGCATAACGGAGGACCTCGCGGTGTTCAGCGGACGCCGCGACCATGATGACGACATCACGATGATCGCCCTGAAAATCGGCGGCGTGGCCGCCCAGCTTGCGCGTGCCCAGGGTGGAGGGGACAAGCGTCCCCCCGCTGCGCACCAGAAGCCGTAAAGGAGAAGCCGTGAAGTGGATGGTCTTGGTCCTGGTGACCGCACTCGTTCTGATCGCCGCCGGATTGATGTTCGGCCATCGAACGGACACCGACAGCCTGTCCGAAAACGACGAGGCCCAAGCCCTGTGCGAGGAAGGCACCGCCGACTACAACGCGCTGCGACTGCATGACGCGGTGAACAAGTTGGGCCAAAGCCTGGAACTGGACCCGGCCCTGGCCGAAGCGTCCATCGCCCGCTCCCTGGCCTTCGCGCGTCTGGGCCAGACGGACAACTTCGAGACCGAACTCGATCGCGCCGACAGCCTGACCGCCCTGCTGACGGATCCCCGCCGGCGCATGCTTGCCGAGCTCCGTCTCAGCGCCCTGAGCATGTCCCGCTACTACACCATGGGCGATTCGGTCCTGGCGGCGCTGGAGCAGGAAATCCCCAACAACATCTTCGTCCTGGTGGCCAAGGCCTCGCAACCCGACATCATGACCGACCCCGTTCTCCAGGAAAAGGCCTGGCAGCGCATCCTGGAAGTGGATCCGAACTTCGCCAACAGCTACAACATGCTCGGCTACCTCGAGTTGCACCGGGGAAACTACGACCAATCCATCGAGTACATGAAGAAGTATGCCTTTTTGGCCCCCGATCAGGCCAACCCCCACGACTCCATGGGCGAGGTGCTGATGGTCATGGGCCGCTACGAGGAGGCCGAACAGGAATTCATCAAGTCGGTGAAGATTCAGCCGGACTTCTATTTCTCGCTCATCAACCTGGGCTCGGTGTATCTGCACCGCGGGCAGATCGCCAAGGGCAAGGACATCCTGGAAAAGGTCCGGGCCGAAGTGCGGGGCAGCACCCTGGAACGACAGGTCGACCTGGAGATCATCAACGCATTCGTCAATTCCGACCTTGATGAGGAGATGGACCGCATGGCCGCGGAATTCATCGCCCGCTATCCCGATGAACGTGTCACCTGCTTCTACCGGGCCATGCGCCTGGCGGCCGTGGGTGATCCCGACGCAGGACGCGCCGTCATGGACTCGTGCCTGACGGATTGGCGCAAGGATGCCGCCTACGCCGGCGACGCGAACTTCAGGCGGAACATCGAAAACGCCCAGGGCCGTTTCGAGGCCATCTCCGCCGACTACAACGCCGCGCCTGCCGAACGCGTGACTCGCTGGAAGAAGGCGCTCGACCAGGTCAGGGAGGTGTACCCGTTCCACTACCAGTGGTTCTACCGCTACCGCCTGGCCAAGGCCCTGCGTGAATCGGGTCGACCCGACAAGGCCCTGGCCGAGTTGCGACCCATGTTCGAGGTCAACCCGCGGCAGATCAACGCCCTGGAACTGGCTGCCTATTGCAGCGTCGACCTCGGCGACCGGGCGGGAGCCCAAACCTGGCTGTCCCTGCTCCAGCGCAGCCTGAAGGACGCGGATCCGGACTTCTATGGACGCGAACGGGCCGCCACTCTGGCGACCCGTATCGGAGAAATGCCCACCGGGATGTGAGACGGAGCGGTTCCGGTCAGACTTCCTGGAAGAAGTACGGTCGCAGGCACTGCACGATCTTGTCGTAGGTCTCCGGATACAGCCCCCACACCGCGGCGGCCACCGAACTCAACAGACTGTTCCCGTCCTGGGGTGTGAAGCAGAACCCCGAGACGCTCCGCCCGTCCTCGCTGATGTGCAGGGTGTTGGTGGGAATGACCGACTGGTTGAGGATCCGGCCGCAGAAACCGTGGTCCCGCCCGAAGGAGAAGATGCTGTTGGCGGTGGATTTGTGGGTGATGGCCACCCGGTCGTTGTCCACCACCCTCTGGATCAGCTCCTCGTGCGTCACCGGCTTCTTCACCTTCATGTTGTAGTGGATGATGTGCATCAGCTGGGTGTTGAGCTTGAGGGCCGAGCTGAAGAGATTCATGTCGTACTGCGGGCCCTTGGTCTGATACAGGCGCCAGGCGTCCAGGGCGTGATGGGTGCCGAAGCGCGCATCCTTGTGGCCGCCCGTCTGGGGGCTCGGCACGAACTTGTCATCCTGGCTGATGTCGTTGGACCGCCGCATGCAGACGAACCGGCCTTCGGTCAGGTTATCCGGACCCTCCTCACCCAGGCCGAACATGTCGATCAGCACCGAAAGATTGTGCGTGTTGCAGCTGACGACCTGCAGGTATTTGTCCTTGCCGACTTCCAACACCTCGTCGTTGATGCCGCGGGCATAGGGCTTGCCGAATCCGGATTCGCTCCCCTGGGCGATGAACAGGTCGGTGGTGTCCTCGTACTTGGAGTACCACATCTCCTTCATCTTGTTGCCCGATGGGGTGCAGTCCACCACGACCCGGGCGGCCTGCATGGCATCCTCGGTCACGGCGTCGACCCGGAGTCCCATGTCCGCGAAACTCTGGACCCGGTCCTTGTCCGTCACCAACCGCGCGCCTCGGCTCAGCAGATCGGTCACCTTGCTGCGGTCTGTCAACAGGGGCGTCCGCTTGTGGAACATGACCTCGTCGATGCCGAGTTGGGCCTTGAACGCACAGAGCAGTCCGATCAACGGTTCTCCGATGGTCCCTGTTCCCACCACCAGAACGACTTTCGAACCATTCATGTCCAAACTCCCTTTCTCTCGTCACCGGAAGGTCGAATTCAAGACTCCGGCAGGATCCCTCTCTCGTGGGGAAGGATCTCCACCGGGCGGGCGAAAAACTTGTCCGTCGGATAGTTCAGGAAATTACTCACCCGACTGGTATAGATACAAGCAAATTCCATGACCTGCCGCCCCAGGCGGCTGGCGGCACGGCCCTCACGGAACACGGATTCCCAGTGGGGATTGAAGGCCGACTTGATCTTGCGCTGCAACCCGCCGCGCCGGCCCAGGCCCTGGGTGACCAGGGCGGTCAGGGCCGCGATCTCGTCGGGATCCCCCCCCCCGGTGCGCAGGTGGTCCTTGCGCATGACCAGATCATCCAGGCTCTTTTCCACCCGGCCCAGTTCGCGGAGGGTCTCGATCAGGGGCACCAGGGCCTGCAATTCCTCCTCGACCTCGGGGATGATCATGGCCGTGCGCCAGCCGACGCTTTTCTTGCTGCGCAGGATGTCCCCGTAGGTGTGGTCCCCGAAGTAGAGGATCCCGTCCCCGCTGATACCGAGTTGCTTCTCGAGGAAGAAGGAATCCCCGCCCAGGAAGCAATTGCCGTTGCGGTTGGGCAGCCGGGCATCCTGGCCGACCGGGATGGGCTCGCCGTCTCCCCGCTTGACGAAAAAGCCGGGCTTGCCGGCCGAACAGATCACCAGATCGAACAGGCCGACCCAGGATCCGGGCTCGCCCCCCACGAGGTGCTGCATGACCGCACCGGTGTAGGAGGGTTCGCTGTTGGTCAGCAGGAAGAGCTTCTTGCCCGCGTCCCGGAACTTCTGCAGCGTCGGCACGAGATGAGGGTCGCGGGTGAAGAACCGGTCCAGGTCTGCGGTGATGTGCGACTTGAGCGAACCGTCGGCGTGGGTTCCGTCCACCGCCGCGCGCACCCCCTCGGAAAGTGCGCGATAGTCGGGCCGGGACCGGCCGGCCGCGACGGCGTCCACGCGGGCAACCAAGGCCGTGTAGAGGCTGCCCTCGGGCAGATCGAAAAGGGTGTCGAAGCTGCGGTAGCGACCCGTGCCCAGGCGCACCCGGCCGCTGGCGTACAGGTCGCGGCGCTCCTCCTTGTCGAGGAACTTCTCCCCGTGGCGGGCGCGGGTGACGTGGTGGTAGGCGTCCACCTTCAACAGGTTGCCGGACTTCTTGTCGACCACCAGCCCGCGCACCGCGGCGGCGGGATCCCAGCGGACATCCCGCACCTCGGGCGGCAGATCCAGCCGGCGCAGGACGCCGTCGAGGGCCAACTCGAAACTGAGGCGGTCGAATTGCCGGGTATCGTAGATGGCCAGCGTGTGGTCCATGTCGAAACCGAAGGCCCCCAGCGATTCCAGTCGCAGGTTGCGATTGGTGAAGACCCGTCTCGCGGCGGGAAACGTCGAATCGGGCGGAAGCATCGGCTTGGCCATGGCGGCAGCTTTCTCTGGGCTGAAATCGGTACCGGGTCAGCAGGTCTGGCAGTCCGCGTCCTCACACGCCGGTTCCTTGACGGCCGGGTGTTCGGGGAAGCTCCTGCAGAACCTGTTCCACCAGGTGACGGCATTGCCGGGGCAATCCATGCGCCGCATCAGGCGGCTGCCCTGCAGCCAGGCCCGATAATTGTCCGGGCATGCGGCCGCCGTGCGCAGGTAAAGCTTCAGCGCCCGTTTGCGGTCGCTGGCGAATTCGCAGCACTCGGCCATACCCAGCCAGGCAAAGGAATAGGAGGGGTCCAGATCCAGGGCGCGTTCGAACCACGTCACCGCTTCACTAACCATCCCTTCCAGAAGAGCCAATCGGCCCCGGTAGTGCAAAGGATAAAGGGCCTGGCGGCGATTGTCCACGGCGCTCGCCGCGGCGTGGATCCTCTGGGCCGAGATCCGGTCCAGCAGGCTGTCGATCCGGGCGACGCACTGGCGGAATTCCAGGCTGCCCCGGGCCTCCCTGATCTCGACGAGGTGGGCCAGATCGGCTGCGACCGACTGAAGGAGGACGGAGGGAAGGTGGGGATAGAGGGAAACCAATTCGTCTGCGATCTTCCGGGCGGACTCCGTGTGCCCGACCGCCAGTCGCCCGCTCACCAGGCGGCATCCCAATTCCGGCAACCATGCCGGCGCCGAGGCGACGTCACCGCGCCAGGAAACGGCCAAGCGCCAGGCCTGGTCGAGGTCTTCCAGGGAGGATTTGATACCGGCGGTCGGAAGAACCTCGTCGTCCAGAAGGGAAAGGCCCTGGATGCCGCTCAGGTAGGCGAAGAAGGGTTCCTGGGGCTGGGAATCCCGCGCCAGGCGCAGGATGCGCTGATCCCTCTCCCTTGCGGCACTCGTGCGTTGCGGGGTCTGCCCCTCGTTGACGACCACCAGTTCCGACTCCAGGACCCGATGCCCCGTCTCCCGGCAATAGGCCGCCAACCCCGCTTCCAGATCGTCCCGCAAGGGATAGGTGAATCGCAGCAGGGGATGGTTGCGGAACAGGCGCACGCAGTTGGGCACCCGGTTCAGGAGGCGACCTTCCTCATCCGTCACCGCGACCCGGTAGGCGGCGGCGGATGGATCATGAAGCAGCCGCTGGAATTCCACCGGGCGGATGGATTGGAGGAATTCGTCGGCGTCCAGGACCAGGATCCAGTCTCCGCAGGCGGTTGCCAAGGCCCGGTTGCGCACCGCGGCGAAGTCGTCCTCCCAGGGCACGTCCACGACACGCGCCCCGTAGCCTTCGGCGATGATGGAGGTGTTGTCCCGCGACCCCGTGTCCGCCACGATGACCTCGTCCACCAGCGCCAGGACCGATTTGATTGTCGCGCCGATGTTGGCTTCTTCATCCCGGACGATGATGCACAAGGAGACGGTTTTTCGCTTCATGGAGGCCTGATCCTATCGTTGCCCTCGGAAATGGATTGTTCCCGCCATTTATCGGCCACCAGGCCAATGGGTTTAGTTGTGCCTCGTAAATTGTGTCTACGAGTTCCGCCTCACCTTTTCGCCGCGTTTTCAGCTAGGCGCTATACACCGCCTGCCGCCGCGCCGGCCCTCCCAACGCCCGCGTCCGCACCCCACCCCGGTAGTACACACCCCACCGAGCAGGCAGCTCAAGCAAACTTCGAAACAACCGACCTCCCAAC
>Ga0210044_10005077_pt1 | contig 17960 bp, 14 predicted proteins | sample CryGey13umfilter_2_FD_183959 | JGI IMG/M metagenome (GOLD analysis project Ga0210044, IMG submission 183959) | Groundwater microbial communities from aquifer in Utah, USA - Crystal Geyser 4/9/14 3 um filter (SPAdes) (version 2) | ecosystem: Environmental > Aquatic > Deep subsurface >... | reverse complement strand
GCATCGGCTACGACAGCGTGGGGACGCTGGAGTTCCTGATGGACGACGAGGGCCGCTGCTACTTCATGGAGATGAATACGCGGATCCAGGTTGAGCATACCGTGACCGAGATGGTCACCGGGATCGATCTGGTGCAGGAGCAGCTCCGGGTCGCGATGGGCGAGCCGCTACGCCACAGTCAGGGAGACGTCGAGATCCGAGGCCACGCCATCGAGTGCCGCATCAATGCGGAGGACCCCCGCACCTTCGCGCCATCGCCGGGGCGAATCACCGCGGTGCATATCCCGGGCGGGTTCGGGGTTCGCGTGGACACGGCGTTGTACAACGGCTACATGGTCCCACCCTACTATGACTCGCTGGTGGCGAAGGTGGTGGTCCACGCTCCCACACGTCCCGAGGCGATCCAGCGCCTCCGCCGGGTTCTCGCCGAATTTGTGGTGGAGGGGATCCGCACCAACCTCGAGCTGTTCCAGCGGATTGTGACCTCCGAGGACTTCGTTCAGGCACGGCTCGACACCAGCTTCCTGGCGCGGCTCGAAAGTACAGCCTGACCGTAATCCCGCTTCCGTCGGGGCTCATTCTCGTCGGCGATGTTTACCTTGACACTGTTTGGGCCATCCTCTACACTCTAATACCCTTAATCTAATTGGTTTTTTCTTTCTGAGGGTGCAGCGGAGAGCCATTATCAACATCTGGACATGCAGTCCGGAGTGGTGGTGACGGGGATGCCGGGCCATACTGCCTTCTTGTCTGATTGATGTCACTTGGCCACTAAGATCAACAAGAGCAAGGTGATTGCGACTGCGCAGAAGTTTGTGCAGAAGGCCCAGTATGACAAGGCGATCCGCGAGTACACGAAGATCGTCGAAGAAGATCCCCGAGACGTTCGCATCTGGCTGAAAATTGGCGACCTCCACGCCAAGAAGGCCGACACCGGCAAGGCGGTTGAGACCTACTCCAAGGTGGCGGAGTTCTACTCCGAGCAGGGCTTCTATCTGAAGTCGGTGGCGGTCTACAAGCAGATCCTCAAGATTGACAACACGCTGGTCGAGATCAATCTCCGTCTGGCGGAGCTCTACAAGCAGCTGGGTCTGCTGAGCGATGCGATGCAGCAGTATGAACACGTCTCCAACCACTACCACAAGGAGGGCCGGACGCGGGAGGCGCTCGCCGCGTTGCGCCAGATCGTCGACCTCGATCCCGAGAATGTCGCCAGTCGCATCAAGCTGGCCGAGCTGTACAGCAAGGAGTCGATGCGGGATGAGGCGGTGGAGGAGTTCGCCAAGGCCGCGGACTACCTGCGGGCCGAGAATCGCATCGACGACTTCGTGAAGGTCAGCGAGCGGCTGGTATTTCACCAGCCGGACAACATCCCCATCACCAAGGAGCTGGCTGGCATCTACCTGCGCAAGCGCGATCCCCGCCGGGCGCTGCAGAAGCTGCAGCTGGCGTTCAAGGCCGACCCTCGCGACACTGAATCGCTGGAGATGCTGGCCCAGGCCTTCGAGGATCTGGGACAGGTGGCGAAGACGGTCTCCGTGCTCAAGGAGCTGGCCAACGTCCACGTCGAGAACGGCCAGACATCGAAGCAGCGCGAGACCTACCAGCGGATCCTCAGCCTGTCGCCCTCCGACGAGGAGGCGCTCAAGGCCTACGAGCAGGGTGGCCTGCAGCCGCAGCCGTCCCACGAGGAGCCGGACCCGGATGCACAGGCCTTCCAGCCGGATCTCGACGCGCCAGCGTATCAGTCGCAGTACGACGAGCAGGGGGAGGCTTCGCCCTACGAGACGGAGCAGGTTCCGTTCGAGAAGGAGGAGGAGTACGAACCCTACACCGGGGACTTCGTGGCCACGGAAGCCAGCGCGTTCGGCGACGCGAGCTACGAGCAGCCGTTCAACGGGGCACAGGAGCCCTTCACCGGTCAGGAGCCGTACGAGGCCCAGCCTTACGAGGCCGGGAACTACGAGGAGGCTCCCCAACAGGTGGAGGCTCCGGAACACCTGGACGATCCGGCCTACCCACCGCCCTACAGCTCCCCCGCCGGTTCGTTTTCCCAGGAGCGGTCGGCCGATGTGGCCAAGATCGTCACCGAGGCCGATGTCTACCTCAAATACGGTCTGCAGGAGAAGGCCATCGACCACCTGTTGCAGGTGTTCGAATCGGATCCCCACAATCTGGACGTGCATCTCAAGCTGAAGGAGATCTTTGTCCAGATGGGGCGGTATCGGGATGCCGCTCGGGAGCTGTGTATCCTGAGTCAGCTGTACACTGAGGTCGATCCGCGCCAGGCGGCGCTGTTTGTCAACGAGGCGCTGGAGCTGGACCCCGACAATCGCGACGCGCGCACGCTGCTGGCGGGTCTCGAGGGCGGGGCAGTGCCAGGCTACGAGGTGGACGACGACTACGATGACGTGGAGGCCATCGACCTCGACGCGGAGGACATCGTCGAGGAGATCCCGATCGACTCTGCCGATCTGCTGGAGGCCAGCGAGCTCACGCCGGTTGGCGCCAACGATCTGTCCACCGAGCCGGGCCATGGCTGGCCCACCGATCGCAACCGATTCTCGGAGGTCGGCTTCGAGGACGATGGCTATCTCGACACCGGTCCCGGTGTGGGCCCGCATGACACGCTGACCGGCAACCTGGCGGGGCTCAAGGACTCGGGCACGATCGAGGTCCATGGAGAGACCACCGACACCCTGGGGGCCGGCACACCGGCCTCCGAGGTCATCGCGCTGGGCGGCGAGCCGCAGCGCTCCGACTCTCAGATGCGTGTGCGCATGGAGGAGGAGAGCACCAAGATCGAGGACGATCTCGAGGAGGCCGAGTTCTTCATCCAACAGAACCTGGTGTCCGAGGCACGTGGCATCCTGGACGAGCTGACGATCCGTGCGCCCAACCATCCCCTGGTCCGGACGAAGATGTCCGAGCTCCTCGAGCTGGAGCAGCACATGGCCGGCGGTGGTGCGCTGGAGGTAGTGAAGGAGGAACCAACCGGCGGGCTGGCGCAGGAGCTGGCGGGGGACTTTGGACAGATCGACGAGCTGGAGCTGCCCCCCGAGGCGGACGGCAACTTCAGCGTGGAGGACGTGTTCGAGGAGTTCAAGCGTGGCGGGGATTCTCAGGGTACGGAGGAGGACTCGGACACACACTATGACCTGGGCATCGCATACCGCGAGATGGGTCTGCTGGACGACGCCATCACGGAGTTCAAGGTGGCCATGCGGTCACGGGACAAGGAGGTCCTGTGCCACATGATGATCGGCCTGTGCTACATCGAGAAGGATCTGCTGTCGGAGGCGATCAGCCAGTTCAAGACCGGTCTGTACGTCGAGGGCATCACGGAACGAGAGACCATCGCCCTGTATTTCGAGCTGGGTCAGGCCTACGAGCGGCTGGAGGACTACCGCGAGGCGCTGTACTACTTCGAGAAGGTGGCCAAGAAGGACCCTCGTTTTCGCGATGTGACCGGCAGGATCGAACAGGTTCGGCGCAAGGACAGCCGGTTGATGGACAAGGGCAACGGCGGCAGCCCCAACGGGGCCGGGCGCATGTCCAAGATGGCGTGACCCGCGAGGCTCAGAAGCTGAGTCGCAGCCGGACCGACCCCGGACCGACGTCCAGCGCCGCCCTTGTGGACCCGAAGCCGTCGAATTCCCGGCGCGCGCGGCGGTAGTCGAGGTAGGACAGCAGCGCGGAGGTCAGCAACGCGGCGCCCCCCACGCCGAGCATGATGTTGGCCACCAACGCGTCGCGCTCGCCAGTGTCACGCACCTGCTCCATCCGGGCGATCTCCTCGAACGTGTCGCCGTTCGTGGAGTCGAGCTCGTTCTGCTGCGCCCGCATGTGCGCGCCGAAGGCCACCCCCACCACGAGGCAGGCCCCTCCAAGCCCGGCCGCCAGCCACGTGCGCGCCCGGATCGACTCGAGGTAGCTGGGTGCGCGGCCACGTCGCACCATGGACGACGACATCTCGATCTCGAGGCTGTTCATCTCGTTGGGCTTGACGTCGACGGTTCCACTCCAGGTGGAGTAGCCCGACAGCCGGGCCTCGATCGGATAACGACGGGCCGGCAGGTTGCGCAGCTCGAGAGGAGCGGTCCCCCGGGCCTGACCGTCCAGCAGGATCTCCACGTATGGCAGGGTGGCGGTGATCGTCAGCCCACCCGTCAGATCGCGGGGCGTGGTGGGTTCCTTCATCCCGAACAGCGCCCGTGCGCCCTGTCGCAGCATCTCGGCTCGATGGTTGGCGTCGCCGGCCAGCGGCACCTCGGCGCGGCCGCGGTCCCCTCCGGACTTGACGTCGAACCAGCGCAGCGTCAGCACCGGTCGGTCGGCGCTGCCTCCCACTTGGCCCAGGATCAAGCCATCTGCCTCCAGGTTTGTCCCGATCTTCTGCAGGCAGGCCACGCTCTTGTCCGAGCACTCCACGGCGAGCATCAACTCGTCCAGCTTCAGCGCCGACCGCTTGACCGGACGCCCGACCTCCGTGATGGTGCGCTCGAGCTGCTCCATCAGGGCCGGGATCGTGATCTTCTGCTGCTGGGGTGGCAGGAGCACCAGCGTCGGTCGGGCCCAGGCTGATGACTGCAGCAGGGGCAGCGCCAGCAGCAGGATGGCTGTGGTTCTCGTGGTTCCTAGTAGGTGCATGCCTTCACCGCCTCGAATTGGGCCACCGCGCCAGTGGTGAACAGCGCGAGGCCACCGGACGTGAGCTCGGAATCCTGCTCCACGATCTCCATCAGGCTCAGGCCGGGCAACAACACCTGACACTTGATCGAGCTGCCCTCCAGGTGCAACGTCACCTGGTACGGTGCGTTGACCGCGACGCCGCCGATGATCTCCTTGCCCGGTTCGGCATATGGATCGGTGGGGTTGGGATACAGCGCCATCTTGCCCTGTGCCAGATCGTCTCCCACCGTCTTGCCCATGATCATCAGCCCGTTGGCCAGGTCGACGCCGCAGTAGTACCCATCCCCCTTGCCCGGGGCGAGACCCGCGGTGCGCGCCACCACCCCGGCCATGGAGAGGTTCTTGTTCGGGCTGGTCAGACCGTCGTCGCCCTGATCCATCAGCCGGAACCGCGCCGTCGCCACGAAGCCCGCGGCGCTGATGCCGCCGTGCGCCGATCGATGTACGCCGTCCCTGGATCCCTGGCGGTAGATGCCGCCCAGCACGCTCCACTGGGTGGCGTCCTCCACCGGGAGGAAAGGCACAGGGCTGGTGAAGCTGAGCATGTCGATGGTGGTGGCGCCGAACTTGGCGTTGGTCGGGGCGCAGTCACAGACGTCCCCCAGCGTGTCCTTGTCGGCGTCCTGCTGCTGCGGGTTGTAGTCGGTGGGGCAGTTGTCCTTGTCGTTGGGAACGCCGTCGCCGTCCTTGTCCAGCAGCAGGTTGATGTCAGGCAGGAGCAGATCCAGGCCAAGACCGTCGAGCCCGGCGTCGCGGCAGCTGGAGGGGAGCACACACCGCCCCTGACAACAGACGGTCTTGTTGTCGCAGGTGTCACCCGGATTGCAGTACCGTTGTTCCAGGTGTCCGGAGTCGAACCGACAGCCGAGGAGGCCGACAGCGCCGAGTATTCCGACCACGAGTCCAGTAGAAGCTCTCATGGCCACAGATTCTTGATCACCGGCGATGAATTACAAGAAGATGTTGCACCACCGGGATCAAGCGGACAGCGTCACCGCCGATCCTGCTGGATCCTACTCTGCTCGACAATCCAGGGCAGGCTCGCTCCGCGCGCGGTTGGCCTGATCCAGCCCCTGCTCCACCCGGTTGAAGATGGGGCAGGCGATGAAACAGCCCCCCCGACAGTACCGCTCCTCGAGCATTTCCTGAGTCTGTCTGACGACTGGCGAGGCGCCAGCCAGCCGCAGGACCTGACACGACTCGGTCCTGCCGGGAGTGAAGAAGACACATCGCACAGCCATGGCAACCCCTTTCGCCCTGGATCCCACGTCATCCCTGTTGGCCAGGCACTGATAGGCAGCTTGAGGATTGAACGAACCCATAGTATACGGTGCAGGCCAGCCTCAGGGCAAGCGACAGTTGCGCCACCGAGATGGTCACACGTTTCGGTGCCTTGGCGGTTGTTCCGTGGAGCAGGACGCTCGATAATCACCCCATGGCACGCCTAACTGCAGTGATCTTGACGGTGCTGCTGCTTGGTTGCGGCACCGACGCGGGTCCGATCATCCGTGATCTCTTCCCCCTCAATCGAGCGACCGACGTGGACACCGGGATCCAGCCTCGGGTCGAGGTCGGGGTGGGAGCCTCGATCGATGCCGACGCCGGCCGTGTGGTGTTGTACGACGTCACCGCGGGCGGCAAGGGCAGGGTGGGCGGAGTGGTGGTGATCGAGGGGCAGGCCCTGATCTACCAGCCCTCCGCTCCGCTGCAGAGCGGCCGCGACTACGCCCTGGTGCTGGAGTCTGGCAGCGTGACGGGTGACGCCCTGGATCAGGTTGACGAGTCCGAGTCGCCCCGCGAACCGGTGTCGTGGCCCTTCCGCCTGGAGTTCCGCACTGGATCCCGTCCCCGCGTGCGGGGGGCCTACCTCGAGCCCGGGGAGCCACCCCGTGTGGTGGTGCGCTTCTCGCAACCGATGAACCCCCTCACCACCGGCAAGCAGATCCAGGTGGAGGATCTGGGTGGCGTGGTGGTCCCGGCCAGCACGCCGGTCTGGCTCGACACTCAGAGCGTCGAGATCGGGCTGACCCAGGCGCTGGATCCGGTCAGTGTGTTCAGCTTGACGGTGAACCGGGAGGCGGCTGCGACGGATGGGATCCTGCTGGATGGCGACGACGACGGGGTCCCGGGGGAGGCCAGCGATGGCTTCTCCGCCCAGTTCACCGGGTCGCAGGCGGTCATTCGCTCGCGTCTGAGGTGATCAGGCGCCGGCGCTCTGCGGCGCCGCGCTGAACACCTGGTGCCCCTCCTCGTCGCCGGTGTACCGAAGCTTGAGCACCTCGAGGTTCAGCCGGACCAGCCGACTGTTGCGCAGCCGAACCGTCACATATTCCTGGTCGGCGTCCACGCGCTGGACCTCACAGCGTCCGAACTTCTGATGCTCGAGAAAGTCGCCCACGTTGACCGGCCGATTGGGCCCCGGGTCCCGGACGCTCTCCGGCTCGACGGCGCGGACCGAGGCCATCACGGCGTCGGCCCAGCTGACCTTGCTTCCCTCCTCGGATTCCGGTGCCTGCCGATCCGTGGGGTGGGCCGGCGGCGCGGCAGTTGCCGTGGATTCGCCGGCGCCGAACATCTGCTGCCACTGCAGCAGTCCACTGCCACGATCGATGCCCTGGCGGATGATCAGATCGTCGTGCACGTCGATCACGAACTGACAGGCGATGACGCGGGCGGCCGAGCAGCTGCCCCCCAGCACCGCGAGACCATTGTCCGTCTGGCGCGCCAGGACCAGGTTCAGCTCCAGGTGCAGCTGACCGTCCAGCTCGGTCACCATACCCTTGCCGGTCAGCAGCTGCGCCACTGTGCGGAAGCGACGGGGCTTCCCCATGCCGCGGTTTTCGGCGTCGTAGCAGGCCAGATCGATTTCGGACAGCACCCCCTGCGCCTCGACCCGCGCGCAGCGGACGGCACGCTGCTGGCACACCGCCAGCAGGCCCCGGCATAGATCTTCCCCATGGGTCAGCTGTCCCACGATCCGGCGAACGTTGTGACTCTCCTCGATGAGTCGACTCAAGAACCTTCCTCCTTGATGCTCGGCGGCTCCACTTCCGCCATGGCCACACGATTGCGTCCCTCCATCTTGGCCCGGTACATGGCAGAATCCGCCAGGCGGATCAAGCTATCAGCGCGTTGACTGCTGCGTCCGACGACAGTCACGTGCTCGCGCAGCGAGGCGACCCCCACGCTGGCGCTGAGGTAGGTCGGCGCGTCGTCGTGCTCGGGACTGTCCACCACGAACGGCGTGGTGGACAGCTTGTCCCGCAGCTCCTCGGCCAGCCGGCCGGCCTCCCCCGCGTGGAATCCGGGCAGGATCACCACGAACTCGTCCCCACCGTAGCGCGCGGCGATGGTGCCATCCGGGATCTCGTTCTCCAGCTGGATCCCCACCAGGTGTAGTGTGCGGCTGCCCTCCAGGTGGCCATAGCGGTCGTTGATCGCCTTGAAGTGATCGAGATCGAGGAACAGCAGCGACAGGTGCCGCTGGCCGCGATCGGATGTACGGATCTCGTGGCGCAGTCGATGGTGCAGATAGCGGTCGTTGTGCAGCCCCGTGAGGTCGTCGCGCTGCGCGAGCTCCCGGGCCCGGATCCCGTCCAGCGTGTTCTGGATCGACGACGAGATGTAGCCGGCGAAGATCTCGATCAGGTTGTGCTCCTCTTGTGGAAAGCGTGCATGCCCCAGGCGGTTGACCAGCAGCAACACACCACAGATGGCGCTGCCCAGCAACACCGGCACTCCCAGCAGCGAGCGGACATGGATCGCGTGCTGCGCCGCCAGCTGGTCGCCGTATTCCTGGACCTCCTGCGCCTCGACCTGACGCGTGGTCTCGCCCGTGGAATAGATCCGGCCCATGAGCCCATCGTCGGTGGCCAGCTTGCGCCCCAGCATCTGGTCGGCCCACTCCCCGAAGGCCGCGATGACGGTGAGCTGGTTGCGTGTCTGGTCGAACATCTTGGCCGCCGGGTCGTCGAGCAGGATCGCCCCCGACTCGGATGGGACGAATTCGTTGGCCTTGGCCAGGATCTCCCGCAGGAACGAGTCCAGCTGGGGCTGGTACCGATCCAGTGTCTCGCCACGTCGGTGCCGCACCAGCAGTCTCGCGAGCTGGGCTGCCGGCAAGGTGAGGATTCCCTGAGACACAGCGTCCGTTGGTGCAGTTTATCTCGCCCGGCGACCAAGATCCACGCCGAGCTGCAGGCCGCAGCCATGGAATCGTGATCCCGCTTGCCCTGGCACCACGGCTCCGCCTCTGGCAGAATGGTGCTCATGCCCATTCCGCAGCGCTCCATCGCCAAGGTGGTGGAACAGGCATCGCGCCAGATGCATGACCCGAAGTATATCAGCGGCGAGGTGGATCGGTTCATCTGCGATCAGTCGGCCATTTCCCAGCTCGTCATCGCGGCGAGCAACGAGCTGACTGTGGAGGGGGTGGTGATGGTGCTGTTCCACGCGGCGCTCATGTCTCACAGCATGAAGCAGGCAGGGACTGCGCCGCGTCTGGTGACGATCCGTGATCTGGAGCAGGCGGGGCGGACCACGCCGTCTGTCGAGGTGCTGGCCGACGACGAGCCGGATCTGGCGTCCTACATCGCGAGCAACGTCGAGCCGAGCCCTGGGTTTGATGCGGATCTGGCCCGCCTGCTGCTGGCCCGGGTGGCGCGGGCGATGGTCGGGTGAGGCGGATGAGGTGGGGATCGAGCCTGCCGCTGCTCGCCCTGTGCGCCGGGGTCGCCGGAGCGTCGCCGCTGCCCGACGGCTATGAACGGCCGGCGCCTGCGCCCACCCGCCCGAAGCGGGTGGTGCTCGAGGAGCCACGACCGTTTGCCCGGGGCAGCATGAACCTCGGGCTGGTGCTGGGCTACAGCGCGTCGGCAGGGTCGGCGTTCGAGCTGGGTGCCGGGTTTGGCTATTTCGTGCTCCCCGGGCTGGAGCCGGGGGTGGAGCTGGGAGTGACCCTCGGCTCGGACCGTCCGACGGTCACGTCCCTGCTGCCCTACCTGCGCTGGGTCATCTGGCGCTCGTATTCGCTCTCGCCCTACGTCAAGGTCCAGGGTGGGCGCTGGTTTGTCAGCGGCCAGGACGATCTGTCCACCATCGGTGGGGGCGGCGGGCTGATCTTCTTCCTCACGCGCAACGCGGGGTTGCAGCTGGAGGGCATGGTGTCCCGGCTGTTCCCCTCGGAGGTCTGCGGCGACAGCTGCACCAACACCAGCATTGGATTCTCGCTGGGATTCTTTTTCGGCAATCCGCCCCCGCTCCCCCGCCGCCAGCGCGAGCCCGCGACGGACGAACCGCGGCATGAGACAGTGCAACGGGACGAGCCGGTGCCGTGGGACGAGTGATCAGACCACGCGCTGCGCCTGGAGCTGCTGCACCTCCGCGGGGCTGAGGCCCAGCAGGTTGGTCAGCACCTCGACGGTGTGTTGGCCGAGCAGCGGCGGCGGCGAGCGGTAGCTCGGGGGCGTCTCGGACAGTCTCAGGGGCGAGCCCAGCTGATGCACCACACCGGCCACGGGGTGCTGCAGCTGCTGCAGCATGCCCCGCGCGCGCAGCTGGGGCGAGGCGCAGACCTCGGCCACGTCGCGCACCGCACCGCAGGGAACCCCCGCCTGTTGCAGCTGCTGGATCCAGTGGTCGCGGGGTCGCGTCTGCAGGATCTGCGACAGCAGGCGGTCGAGCTCCTCACGGTGCTCCACTCGCGCCGCGGCGGTGCTGAAGCGCTCGTCCGCCGCCAGGGCCGGGTGTTCGATGGTCTGGCACAGGCGGACGAACAGCGCGTCGTTGCCCACGGCGAGGATCAGCGTCCCGTTCTGGCTGGGGTAGGTGGAGTAGGGCACAATGGTGGGGTGCGCGTTTCCCCGTCGGCCCGGGATCTGCCCCGTGGCGAAGTGGATCCCTGCCTGGTATGTCAACAGCGCGGCGGAGGTGTCCAGCATCGAGATGTCCACGTGCTGTCCTTGGCCCTCGGGGCTACGGACCAGCAGGGCGGCGAGGATCCCTTGCACCGCCACCATGCCCGCCGTCAGGTCGGAGATCGAGGTCCCGAGCTTGTACGGCGGGCCGTCGGCCTCGCCGGTGAGCGACATCAGGCCGGACTCACCCTGGATCAGCACGTCGTAGCCCGGCAGGTGGTGGTCAGGACCGGTGTGGCCGAACCCCGAGATGGAGCAGTAGACCAGACGCGGTAGCCGTCGGTGAACCGCCTCGTAGTCCAGCCCCAGCCGCTCCAGCGCCCCGGGCCGGAAGTTCTCCACCAGCACGTCACACCGCTCCAGGAGCTGCCACAGCAGCTGCTGGCCCCGCGGCGACTTCAGATCGAGGGTGATGCTCTTCTTGTTGCGGTTGACGCTGAGGAAGTAGGCGCTCTCCCCGTGGATGAAGGGCGGACCCCAGGCGCGGGTGTCGTCGCCCTTGCCCGGGGCCTCGATCTTGATCACCTCCGCGCCGAGATCGGCGAGCTGCATCGTGCAGTATGGGCCGGCCAGGACGCGGGTCAGATCGGCCACGCGGTACGGCGCGAGGGGGCCGTTGACACTCATCGAAGCTCCTGTCACTCGTTGCCGGGCACGCTGGGCACGTCCTTCTCCGTAACGCCCGCCGGGGGGCTGGGCGGGGGAGGCGCGGGTGCCGACGGTGTGGGGTCGCTGCCCGGGGCCGGGGTTGGCGTGGGGTCGGGGGCCGGGGTCGGGGTCGGGCCAGGGGTTGGGCCAGGCGTCGGGCCAGGCGTCGGGTCGGGCGTGGGAGCGGGAGTCGGTGAGGTGGAGATCCCCAGCTTGCGCTCCAAATCGACGACGTTGCGTTGGGCCATCACGGCCTTGTTCCCCGAGGGGTGCGCCGTGACATAGGCCCGGTAGTAGTCCAGCGCCTTGCGCTGGTTGCCCTGGACCTTGAACGCCTCGGCCATGCCGATCAGGGCCTCGCCGTAGGTCGGGCTGTAACGCAGGGCCTTCATGAAGCTCGCGGTGGCGCTGCTGAACCGCTCCTGGTCCAGATGGCAGTAGCCCAGCCCGGTGAGTGCCTCCACGCCGTCGGGCTTGAGCGTGAGACCGCGCTCGAAGGCCTTGAGCGCCTGCATCGTCCGGCCGCGTTCGCTGAGCTGGTTGCCCTGCTTCACCATGGCGTCGTAGCCGCCCGTGAGGGTCGGTGTGGACGGTGGCGTCGACGGGCCGGCACCGGCTGCGTCCGGTGGTCGGGGCTTCGCGCCGGCGTCCGGGGACCTCGCGGCGGTGACGGTGCTCGCCATAGAGGCGGTGACCTCGGTCAGCAGCAGCCGCGCCCAGCGGTGGCTGGGGTTGACCTGGATGATGTCCTCGGCGTGCGCCTTGGCCTGTTCCATGCGGCCGGCCTTCATCTCGAGCAGGCCCAGCAGCAGCGCCGCGCGTAGCAGGCTCTGGCCATAGCGCACCCGTGTCCTGGACAGCGCCTGGGTCAACAGGCCCTCGGCCCGCGGGCCGTGCCCCAGATCGGCCTCCATCGCCCCCTCGACGTAGAGGCACTCGGGGTCGTCGGGGATCAGCCTCCGCGCCTCGTTGAGGTAGCTCTGTACCTGCTGGTGTCGACCCTGCATCCGCAGGTAGTCCGCCATCGCCCGCTTGACCTCCCCCTTGCCGGCCGCCACCTTCAACGCGGCGCTGGCGTGGGTCTCGGATTGCAGCAGCTTGCGCGATGCCTCGTCGCGCAGCTTGGCGGCCTCGAGCCGCACCACCGCCGGGTCGTCGCTGCCGCCGGCCGGGGGCGCCGTCTTGTCGCCGGCCTTGGGGTCGGGGGTGGCCGGCTGTGCATCGTCGATGCGCCGGGCCCTGTGCTCCAGGATCGTGGCTTCCTCGCGCAGGTGCTGGGCCCAGATGGCGAAGACCTCGGCGCGGGCGGCGAGGGCCAGGCCGTTGCCCGCGGGAGCCCGTCCAAACTGCTGATCGGCCCGCACCAGGCTCTGTTCGTCATCCATCAACAGCAGCTTCCGCCCAGCCTGGTACGCCTGGTCCGATCGCTCACCACCCGCCGAGAACAGGTTGCCGATGCGGTCTCGCAGCATGAACGCGGCGGCCCCTCCGCCGAGGAGCACCAGCACCAGCACCACGATGCCCACGGTGCGCCCGGTGTGTCGCCCGGGGATCTCGTCCTCGATCACCGCCCCCGACAGGCTGCTTCCGTTCTCCTCCCACGCGGCGCTGGGGCCGACGTCATGAAACTGGTTCGTGTCCGAGGAGAAGACGGGCTCGTCCTGCGCCGGAGCGTGGGACGGGCCCACGGTGGGGCCGGAGGGCGTCGACGAGGCGGCGGCGAGCGCGGCGTCCACCACCTGGAAGAAGGCGCCCAGCTCCGCGATGTCACCCAGTCGCTTCCACGTGTCGCCGCTGCGCGAGATCTGGTCGTCGCGGCTGACCTTGCGCTCGACGATCCACTGCTGCAGCGTGGTCAGCTCCTGGAAGCGGTACATCTGACCCGACTGGGTCCGAATCATCCACCTGCGATCGTCTGCCGCATCGGCGGAGGCGGGTGGCTGGGTCACGGGCACGGTCTCCACCACCGCCTTGCGCCGGACCTTGAACATGTAGTTGCAGTTGGTGCACTTGACGGTGATCCCAGCTTCGGTGACCTTGTCGTCGTCGAACTCGTACTCGGTCTTGCACTGGGGGCACGTGATATCCATGAAAGATCAGGCCCTTTCACCCATGGCACCGAGAGTGTACCAGAGCGGCCTGTGCTGGCAAGGGCGGCGACGGCGGCGCTCTGGCGGCACATGGCCGAGGCGGTGATGCATCCCGGGTGCATACCCGGGGGTACGGCCCCGACTTGCATCGGATCGGATGCATCCCGGGTGCATACCCGGGGGTACGGCCCCGGCTTGCATCGGATCGGATGCATCCCGGGTGCATACGCGCGGCATGACCCCGAGATACATCGCGCGCGTGGCCAGGCCGCCTCGTCGCCGGCGGCGGGCGCTGCAATCGCGCCGCGACATCGCGCCTCGCACTGCGCTGCGATCTGCATCGTCGGGTGCTGCCGGATCAGCGAGCAGCCGCGAATCCGCCCGATCCATGCAAGGCCAGCCCACGCCGGCTGGAGACCCACAGCTGGCCGGTGGGCGCGGGCAACACCGCCGTGACGTCGCGGCCGGGGGCGGCCCGGGCGACGAGCAGGAAGCGGGTGCCACCGTCCAGCGACAGCTGGTGGAAGTACATGTGCAATGACATGCAGACATGGCAGTGGTGGGACGACGCATGTTGGGGTATTGGGGTTCCTACGTACATTCAAGACAGTGGCGATGCGCAGGTTCGCGCCAAAGATCACCATCGACGCGCTCGCGGTGGGTCGAGAGGGCAGGATGTTCTTCGCGGGGACCCACGCCCAGGGCTTCGGCCCGGGGGATGGCCACCACGGACCGGGGCTCTACGTTGCGATGATGGAAGGCGGGAAGCTGACGGTCACCTTCGGCGGTGGTCACTCGTATCTGGAGCGGCGGCAACGAGACGACAGCGGCAACCCGACACGGGTGGGAGATGGGGTGTTTGAGATGGGCGTGGATAGGTCCTCGAACGTGTTTGCGGTCGGCGCGTTCGTCGGAACGGGTCGGTTCGGCGGGCTTGTCGCCACCTCACCGGGGAAGCAGGACATGTTTCTGTGGAAGTTCAGCGTGGCGCAGGCGCGGCGGTGGCGACCTGTCCCGTAGCCCGAGCCGAGGCAGTGCGGCCGGGTCACTTCTTGAGCGACACGTCGGGCAGCGTCAGCCTCGGCGGGGCAGGTGGCATCGTCGGGTTCGACGTCGGGCTGGACGTGGCGCCAGCGGCTCCGTCGATGGCCTCCAGCACCTGCTTCATTCGCTTCGCGTCGCGGGTCAGCCGCAGCAGGCGCTCCCGCAGCGCGTCCGCTCCGCGCGCCGAGTCGCCCGCGCGCCGCAGGGCCTGGTACAGCATCAGCATCGCGTACTCCGACGGCTGCTCCGCCACGACCTGCTCCAGCAGGCGGATCGCCTCGTCGGTCTGGTCCTCGGCCATCAATCGGGAGGCCTCGAGCATCAGCAGCGCCGGGGCCCGCGGCGCCACGGCCAGACCGGCCCGCAGGTAGGTCAGGCCGCGCGTGGCGTCCACGGGGAGCAGCAGCGTCGCCAGCGCCTGGTGCGCGGGCCAGTAGCCCGGGTCCTGCTGCAGCGCCTGCTCCAGGTGGGAGATGGCGCTGCCCGCCTCGCCCTGGCCGGCGAGGGCCAGGGCCACCAGGGTGCGCTGCGCCGGGCCGTCCCGGATCCCCAGCGCCTTCTGCGCCTCCTGCAGCGAGTCCTGGCCTCCGCCCGCCGCGGCCAGCACCTTGGCGTGGATCAGGTGCAGCGTGGGGGAGGGCGCCGCCGCCCGCAGCGCCATGTCGGACAGTTGATATGCGCGCTCCGGCTCGCTGGTCCGCAGCTGATAGGCCCTCAGCGCCAGCAGGTGCGCGACGGCCGACGCGTCGTCCAGCGGTATCAGGCAGCCCGGCTTCGAACACCGCAGCGCCTTCATCGTCGGGTCGTCGCCGCCTCCGGCCCAGTCGGGCAGCGACAGCGCCCGCGCCGGGTCGAGCACGACCAACGGCTTCTGGTCCATGGGGCCCGTCGCGCCATAGACCGCCGCCACGTACCGGCCGATGCCGCCGGCGATCTCGGCGGTGGCCACCTTCGCGCCCTTCAGCCGTGTCACCTGAGCCACGATGGCGCGCAGCCCCGCGGTGCGCAGCACGGCCACGGTGTGGATCGCCAGCTCGAGGCTGGTGACCGCCTTCGCCGCGGGCTTCTGCTTCGGGTCCAGCAGCCGCTGCAGCTCCACCGCGGTGCGCGCGGTCTTGGGTTGCGCGCTCCGCTTCGCACCCAAGCGGGGCTCCCCCGCTTCGCGCGCGGTCTTGGGTTGCGCGTCTGCGGTCCCCTCGAGATCCAGCACCAGGTGCGCCGAGGTGAGCCGCGCCGCCACGCGCGCGGCCAGGACCGCGGCCTTCTTCGCCGGATCGGCCTCCTTCGCGTCGGCCAGCTTGCGGATGCCGTCGCCAGGGGCGAAGGGATCGATCAGCCCCTCGCCCGAGACCCCGCGGTGGGCCAGCGTCCGCCTGAGGGTGGCGGGGTCCAGCGGGCCGATGGCGCCCGGCGAGGGCAGATTGGTGGCGCGGCGGTAGACCCACAGCCCACCGCCGCCCGCCAGCCCCGCCAGGCACAGCCCCAGCGCCAGCAGCAGCCAGGGTCGCCGGGCCCCGGAGGGCGGGGCCGCGGGCCGTCGCGTGTCGGCGGCCTCGATCCCGTGCTGCCGCAGGCACTGCGGGCAGCGCACAGCGGTGCGTTCGTCCTCGAAGTCGATGTCGCAGTTGGTGCAGTGATATCGTGTCATGGGCCGGGCGGGATGCTTGCAGCTCGTCGCCAGCCGGTCAACCCGCGGGTGGCCGGGATTATTTCCGGGTTCCTTGCGCCGGCATTGGTGTTAATGATCTCGCGTGGAGGATGGCGTGGTCCAATCGTCGCGAATCTACCCCTTCCGCCCCGAGGGGTCCCTGCTCAGGCACGGGTTCCAGCTGTTCTGGGCCTCGCTCAAGGAGGGGCTGTTCGGTCGTCGATACAAGATGGCCATCGACATCACGGACCGCTGCACCAACCACTGTCGCCACTGCTCCAACCGGGAGCGCGGCGACGCCCGGCAGGAGGAGGAGCCGACCCCCGAGCAGTGGGAGGAGCGGTTCGACGGGTATCGTCGCCGGGGCATCATCTCCGTGATCATGGTCGGCGGCGAGCCCGCCCTGCGCCCCGACGTGCTGCTCGCGGCGCACCGTCGCTTCCTCCACGTGACCACCATCACCAACGGCCAGATCAAGATCCCCGAGTCGTTCCAGCGACGGATCTACGTCTCGCTGGACGGACCGGAGGAGATCACCGGCCGCCTGCGCGGGCGGGGGGCCTTTCGCCGGGTGCTGGCCAACTACGAGGGCGATCGACGGGCGGTGCTCAACTGCGTGCTCACCGCCGAGAACCATCAGGTGGTGGGGACGATGATGGAGATCGTACGCGAGATGGGGGTCGCCGGCGTGTCGTTCAACCTCTACGGGCCCAACATCGGGGAGCAGAGCCCGCTGATCCTCAGCCGGGAGCAGCGGCGGGAGATCGAGCAGCAGATGCTCGAGGCCCGCTCGAAGCACCGCTCGCTGTTCTTCATGAACCGGCGGATGATCCGCTGGCTGTGCGACGGCCGGCACGCGGACCGCTGCCTGTGGCGGTCCCGGACCGTGCACCAGGATCTGCGCGAGACGCCGCGCAAGTGCTACAGCGACACCTTCGACTGCGACCAGTGCGGCTGCCACTCCGGGGCGGTGACCTGCACCGGGCTGAATAACCTGCTCTCGCTGCCGATGTTTCTCCGGCTGTTCTTCGGCTAGGCGCTGCCGTCGCACCCGCGGCTACTTGATGTTGATCAGCGCCAGATCGGTGCCGCCCGGGTAGCCGTAGCTGACGTAGGCGTCGAAGCCGTAGACCACCAGCCCCACCTTCTGGTCCGACACCAGCCGGTGCACGCCGTCGTTCTGGATCCCCGGCTGGAGGTTCTGCGGCGGCTCCTTGTCCGGCAGGATCTTGGGGAACGAGAGCTGGCACTTGTAGGCCACGAACGGCGTGTCGCTGGTGGCCGCGGCCTCGCGCACCGACCCCACCTCGCTGCGGGTGCAGCACATCTTCTGGCCCTGGGTCGTGTCGCAGCCGTCCTTCAGCACGCGGCTGTCCAGCGTCACCCGGGCGCTGCGCGGGGCGGCGACCAGCACGAAGTCGAAGGCGTACTTGTTGGGGGTGAGGAACAGGTAGTCCTTGCGGAACTGCTCCACCGGCGGCAGCAGGATGAACGATGGATCGCCCCCGGGCAGCGTGCGTGAGATGCCGGTCTCGTCCTGGCCCGTGACGAACTGCCCCACCACCACCGGCTCGGTGGACTGGATCGTGAAGTCCCGGTCGACCTTCAGCTGGGCGATGGTCCGGGGGGTGACCGAGAGCTTGTCGTGGGGCGGTGGCAGGTTGGTGCCGACCTGGGTGAACTCGCCGCTGGCCAGGATGCGGAAGATCTCCTTCTCGGTCTTGGGCGAGATCACCGCCCCCGCGGCCTTGAGCGCCGTGGTGCGCGAGGGGGTGGTGAGGGCGATGAAGGTCGTGCCCAGCGTCGGAATCGGGAACAGCTGCTGCTCCAGGTGGTCGGCGCAGCAGCGGCGGGTGGTGAGGTCGGGGAAGTCGGGCACGTCCGAGGCCTCGGAGCCGGAGAACACCACCACCGGCTTGTCGG
>Ga0210044_10005075_pt1 | contig 17962 bp, 9 predicted proteins | sample CryGey13umfilter_2_FD_183959 | JGI IMG/M metagenome (GOLD analysis project Ga0210044, IMG submission 183959) | Groundwater microbial communities from aquifer in Utah, USA - Crystal Geyser 4/9/14 3 um filter (SPAdes) (version 2) | ecosystem: Environmental > Aquatic > Deep subsurface > Groundwater... | reverse complement strand
GTGTCATTCTCAGTTGCCAAAGTTTATAGGCCGCTTCTAAATCCTTGGACGAGGGGTCGCAAAATCTTGTTTAAACGACAGAGGAAGTAACACATCGCTATCCTCATTTTCGCTTTGGTCGATGATACAACTCGCCGACATGGGCGGGGAAATTCCTCGATCAGTGGTGTAAGTCCGTGCGTCGAATAGTATTCCTTCGTCCGTGCGTCGAATATATGTGTCGCGCGCTGTTCAATTGAGTATTCGTCCAACATCACGCCCCCAATCCAACAATTTCCACATACCCAATCAATTCGGCAGAGTAACTGCCATCGCCATTCGCAGCCCCTTTGTGCTTGAGCTCGCGCTGTAGCGTCGGCTCAACCACCCGCGAGAAAATGTCTAGTCGCTGCTCCGGAGAAAACTTCGGCGTGGTTGTTGGTGCGTGCAAGTAGCGCTCGCATTGCCGTTCCACCGCTGGCACCCGTGTTCCGTCCAGCTTGACCGCAATCGGCTGCACCACCACGCGGCGCTCGCCCTTACCGGCAGACACCTCGACCATCCAGAACGACAGCAGAACCGGCTCCTCAACATCACCAGCAACGGCGATCCCGAGTTCTTCTGGCGGCACGCTGCGCCAGCGCCCAAGCTCTTCTTGCACCAGCGGATGATCCAGCCCCATCAAATCCAGATCGTCGCGGCTCGTAGCAGTGTCGCGATTCAATGTAAATCGAGTACGGCGAACACCATCGACTGTCAAGAGGTCATAGGTATCATCGTCCACTTTGACCATTCGCTGCTGACGATCTGCCACTGCCGCCGAGATGAAGCGCACTAGCCGATCCATGCTTGATGACACGTCGGAGAAAGGTTTGTAATCATCGAGACTAAAGCCCTCGAGGTCTTGGAACAGATCGAACACGACCTGCCGCGCCTCACGCGAATTCGATAGAGCTGCCTCAAGTTCCACCTGCGTGCGTTTCAGTTCAGGATCGGACAGTGCCTCTTGGTACAAACGGTCGTAGTTGAGCCGCTCTGATAGCTGGCCAAGAATCTGCGCACGCAAATCTTCAGCGACATTCCCCTGATCGTCCACCTTGCCTACCGTACGCGCAATCTCTGTGAGCTTCTCATCAAGCAGCAGGAATATGCGCCCCTCGATAGTATCCGACAGAACGAGGTTGTAAACTTGAGCTGTGTGGTTCTGGCCGTAGCGATGGATACGGCCGATACGCTGTTCAATATCCATCGGATTCCACGGCAAATCGAAGTTGAACAGGATGCGGGCGAATTGGAGATTGATGCCCTCGCGACCGGCTGCGGTACACACCAGCACGCGCGGTCCGTCCTTCTGCCGGAAGCGGCGCTCTGCCGCCAACTTTGCGCCGTGGTCGCCACCACGCAATACCGCCACCCCCTGCCCAGGAAACGTCTGATCTATTTCACGAGCGATCAAATCCACCGTACCAAGGTAGGTGGCGAACACCACGATCTTCTCGTTCGGATTTTGCCGCCACAAAATGCCAAGGCCATCGAGCAGCTTCTGCGCCTTGGTTTCGCGTTGCTGCGGAAACGCTGCCAACAATTCGCCGATGCGCATGCGCTCCTCGGGCAAGTGCATTTCAACCGCTGCCGATGCGGCTTCCTCTGCGTGCGCTGCCGAAAACTCGCTGCCATAGGGGTCGGAGGCCATTTCCAGCGCCTCCTCGTCCAGCTTCTTAACCAACCGGTACTTTAGGTCGGCCAGCACCCGATCTACTTCGCTGCGACCGATGCTATCGCGTGACAGATTAAATTCCTGGTGTATCAGCTCGCGCGCCTCATCCGTCAATCGCTCGCGCCCTTCGATGTCGAGGTCTTTGTCGCGCAAAAAAGCTTCATGCAGCGTCAGTATCAGCAGACGGCGTTTTAGCGTCCTGCGCACCGCCGAAAAACTTGACGCGGCGATTTTCTGAAAAATCGCCATCAGGAAGCCGAGCGCACGTCCTTTGCCACCTTGCCGCTGTGCAAGATTGAATCCATCTTCCAGATACTCGCGCAGCTTTTCGTAGAAACGACGTTCCTCCTCGCCCATCACGAACGATTCGGTATGCACCCAACGCCGTGCGAACAGCGGCGAACCGTCAGGCTGGCAGGCGTCTGCCTTGGTGCGGCGGAACATCACAGTATTCAGGCGATGGCGGTGTTCCAGCATTTCCTCCGGGCTACCAAACAGCGTTGGATTCAATAGCTGTATCAACATCCAGAATTGAAAGTGATTACCTTGGTGCGGAGTCGCGGAAAGAAGCATCAGATCGCGCGCATGATCCTTCAGCGCTTCGACCAGCTTGTAGTTTTCGGTTTTTCTAACCTTGCCCCCAACCTTGTAGGCAGTCAGATGATGCGCTTCGTCGAACACCACCAAATCCCAACGCGGCGCAGCCAGCAGGCGTTTGATGCGCGCCGGGCGCTTGAGGGTGTCGATGCTGGCAATCAGCCGGTCGTGCTTGGCGAAGGCGTTGGTCTTGCGGTCGGTGATGTCGCCTTCGGAACCGAACACCTCGAAATCGAGATTGAACACCTCGTTCAACTCGCGGTGCCAGTTGTTCACGAGGCCAGCAGGCACCACCATCAGCGCCCGCTTCAATTCGCCCCGGCTGGCAAGCTCGCGCAGGATCAGCGCAGTCTCGATAGTCTTGCCCAGCCCCACTTCATCGGCGATCAGGTAGCGTCGTGGCGATGCGGTAGCGATGCGGTGTGTCAGCACCACCTGATGCGGCAACAGATCAATCTTGGCAGAGGTCAGCGCCGAAGCGCTTTCCATCACCGGCAGCGCGTGCGCTTCATAGGACAGCCACGCCTTGCGCGCCCGGTCAGCACCGCCAGCGACAGCACGCAAGATGCGTTCGGTTCGGGATAGTTCGCGACGTATTGAAGCAAAGGGAACACGGCGCTCACCCACGCCAAAAAATGCTCGCAGATACCCATCGTGCGGCACATCGAGAACGACACCTTGACCGAACTCGTTATGGGTAATCCGCTCGCCGGGCTGGAATTGAATCTCTGTATCCACGAACCAGCCTCAGGTAATGCGCAAGTGAAATAGCCCGGCAGGTCTACCACCATCGTGCAACAAAATTTCCTGCGGATACTCCCGCGCTTCTCCCCATAGCAACCGACCGAAATCCAGTTGCTGAGCCGAATGGGGAGCAGCACAGCGCCAACCCACGGCGTCCGTTGCTGAATTGATCATGATACGCCCCGCGCCGGAGGGAAGCCAAAAAATCAGGGATGCCTCACCGCCGTAGAAATCCTGAAAAGACAGAATCGCGTCTTTGACTTCTGCCCCTAGCCAGTTTTCAGCGTCAGAAGGTGCGAGCAAATCCAGGCAGCCATCCAGCCCCGCCACCACCAAGGTAGCCCCATTATTACTGGGCAGGTCTTCCGGCCAATGTCCAACGGCCAGCAGAAACTGGCGCAGGCTCCACACCTCATCAGCCTTTGCAACCTGTGCCAGCGCCTCGGCATCCCATATCCAACTGGTGCCGCGCCGCTGCCAGACAGAATCCCGTAGTTGTTTCATAGTTCGTACTCCTCAAACAGCGAAGATTGCCTGGGTTTCGCCGATTGCGTCGCTGCCCAGGCGTTGTAGATGGATACTGCCCGCGAAGCGGCATTGCGCGTGGGCTGGTCAGAGCCGCGCTTATGCAACCATTCCAGCAGCGACTTCAATGCCACATGCCGCTTGAAATTTTCGTTCCTCAACGTGTCGGCGGCGTTGATGCCGCTACCGTCGAAGCACGCGCCAATCAGCACCAATGCCTGATCCAGATCGGAGGTGAGCTTGCGCTTGTGCCGCCCGTGCCAATCGCGGGCGAAGGCCAGCGGATCGACCAGCGTGAACACCTTGTTCTTCTCGCTGCACCAGCCGCGTTGTTCGAACTCGTCAGGCGCGCTGCCCGAACCCTTCATGTATTTCTGCATCTGGTCGCGAGCAACCTCGGTCTTGCCGTCGAAGATGCGCAGGAACTGGCGCGTGATCGGCTCGGCATTGACCGGCGGCGGCTCTTGTCCACCTTTTCCGTCCTCGTCGATAAGCTGATTGATACCGACCAGAGCATCCTTGACCGTGATCGCGCGGCCTTCGTCCACGTAAACTTTGCCGTAGTGGCGCGAGAAGTATTCCAGCGCCTTGCCGCGCCGGATCACCTGGATGTCGGCAGCGGGCAAGCCTTCCTTGGAGTGGTTCTCCAGCATCGCCTGCAATTGGCGCACGTCGGCCATCACCTCGCGGCGCATTCTGCCCCAGCTCACCGGCTTGGGTTCTTCGGTACGCTTGCGACAGACGTGGATGATGTCGTACTCGATGGTCTTTGACCCGAACTCGCCCTCACCTTTGGTCTCGTCCGAACGAATTGGATACGTTGCTTCGAGGTAGTAGCCCGCATCGAACAACGACTCCAGCACCGCCACCCACGGCTCGTCTTCACTGTGATGGAAGGTAAAAGCGAGGATGCCGCCAGGCTTCAGGATGCGGTGCGCCTCGCGCCAGCATTGGGTCAGCAGGCGCTGGTAGAAGCCGTCAGCGTCTTCGGGCTCGCGCGCCCTGTTGGCAACGACTTCCATCGCCTTCGGCGTAAATTCCGGCCCAAAGACATCCGGGTATTTCGATTTCAAAACGAGACGAAGCCAGACGTAGAAGTAGTCCGAAAGCTCCGAGTAATGCAGTAATCCACCAAACGGTGGATCGGTAATCACCAAATCAATGGAGCCGTCCTGCACCTGAGTAAGCTCGGTTGACGATCCTTGGAATACGGTCGCAGGAACAAGCGGGTCACCCGGCATGACCTTTTCGCTTTTGCCTGAGCATTCAGTCCCAAGTTGGGGGTGTGTGCGACGAAGGGTTTCTACACTTACAAGCTCCCAAGGAGCCAGCGCCCATTCCCGCCCTTTAGTCAGTACCGCAATGGTCGATGACCAAGGGCCGTATCCCATCGGAGAAAAGACACCGACTTCAACAACATTTGATTTTGGATGGAAGTTACTGTTCGACATCGCTGGCGCAAGTTTGTCCAGCTTCATATGCCAGAACGAGAACATTGACTGGTTGCGTAGAAAGTTTTGAAACGCACCTAGGACATACTCCCGCGTGTCCCACGAAAACTCCCCAACCGTTGCAATAGCCTTGAGCAACTGTGCGTGGACGAGTAGTTGCCGTGGGTTGAACATTGTCCACCAATGCGTGAAGCCATGGTTCGGCACACCGCCCTGTAGATGATGCGTCATGAATGCATACGGCAACTCGCTCTTGGGCCAGTACGGGGATAGGTCTGTGTCTTTGCGCGCATCCCACTCCATCTGTGCTGCGTCGTACTGTGTCGCAAGTCGCTCATCGAACTCCGCAAAGAAACGCCCGTTGTACGCCTCGCCTTTGTCGGCTGCTTTCGGCGCATAACCTTGAACTGCATAACCGGCCATCGGCGCTGTCTTGCCGGTAGCCTTTACAGTTGTTAGAACGTCTTGCACTGTGCCGCAGGCACCACAGGCATAGTTTGAATTTTTCGGAACTGTTCCTCCTTCTTTTCCAGACTTGAAGGTCACCTTGGTTCCCGGGCATGTCACTGAGTCTGGCAATATCCCTCTTACTTCCAGCAGACGAATTTTCTCGGCACGTTCCTTATTCCAGCGTGCCGTAAGCGCGGCTGCATCCTGTGCCGATCCGCCAAACGGCTGACCGTTGGCATCGTTCTTCGGACTGCCCGCCAGCCACTGCGGATGCACCAGTAGCGACATCTCGACCTTCTTGTTCTTGCCCTTGCCCAGCTTGACCATCGCGGCATGGCCGCAATGCGGACAAACGACACCGCGCTTGGGGTCTAGGGTTGAGAACGGATATTCATCCGGCGCGACGTATAGCGGCACGTCGGGAGCCATCCGCGCATTGTTTTCCTCAACGTGAAAATCGCTGCCGCATTTGTCGCAGGTGTGCTCCCAATACTTGACGGTGAGCGTTTTGATCGCCATCACCGGACTGGTCATGATCGGCGTGCGGTGGCCGCAACCCGTCACCTGACACGGGCCGTGCTTGGCCCAGAACGTGTAGATGATCTCGGGGCCTTCATAGCTGTATTCGCGGCGTTGTTCGTGCGTCAGCTTGAGCGGGTCGAAATCCGCCCCCATCACGCGCTTGCTCGGCAGATGCGTCCATTTTCCCTTCTCGCCGTTCGGCCCGTCGCAGTAGTAGTACGGCATGATCTGCGGCTTGACTTCGGCCTCGATGTCGGCGAGCAAGCGCTTCACTTCATCGAGATCGACATTCGCCAGTTCCTGCTTCACGACAAACCACGCCACCGGATTCAGGTCGTTGCCGACCATCTGCATCCCGAGGCGGGAGCCTTCCACCAGCGTTGTGCCGCCGCCCATGAAAATGTCCGCCACCTTGAGGTGCTTGAAAGCGCCTTTCTTCTGGTGGTTGGCGTAGTAGTTGTCCCACACCAGCTTGGCCGCGTGCGATTTGTCTTCGGGGGCTTTGGTCGCTGCCGCGATCAGCATCGAACGGAACACGCTGGAGCGCCGCCGCGCCCACCACTTCGACATCTGGTAAATCGGCTTGCCCGCATTGCCTTCGATGATCGCCACCTGATTGACCGGCAGGATCGGGAAGTCCACCTCCAGGCAAGTTTGGGGACGATTGGGGTCGTTGAAGTCAACCGTCTCCATTGCGACCGCCTTGCCTGCGCCTACGGCTTTGGCGACTTCTATCGCCATTTGTTCTTTTTTGGTTGCCATTACGAGTTACCTAATGAAGCACTAACAGCTACTTGTGGTTTGATGCGTGCGCGGATTTCTTGGTAAATAGGAATGTAGATACCCTCCTTGACCTCAAGCGTCACTGCAAGACCATAGGGAATAACATCATCCAGCGAATGGGTGGCATCTGCCTTGCAGGTCACGTGCAACAGAATATGCTCTCCATCCTGATAGGCAGATATTTGCTTTTCACTCTCCAGGATTTCATGCTGAACTGTTCCGCGATGAACCTGATTATGATCCGCATCTTGGCGGGTCAACTTAAGTGGTATCTCATCCCATTTACCACCTGAACTGAGCTCAAGTTTTGCTTCGCGCAAGTTGCGATGGTCTGGATTGATTGGCGAAAACCATGCCAAAGTAACAACCAAGCGTCGCCAATCTTTTCTACTGGCTAATGCGGGTGGCAATGGAAAGCGATATTCATGCACTTCGTTAGCCTTGATCTCGCCACAACCCAGGACGGTGCAGCGCTGTTCCGTGCAGGTCAGGGCTCGTTCGATATCTACGGCACCGTAGCCGATATACCGAGCCACCAATTCCTTTATTTTTCTGGAATTCACAGGCGTTTTCAGTGCTGCGGTAAGCGTAATTTTGGCATGTTCGTCGTGCTTCGCGCCATGCACCAATAGTGCCTTGATCAGAACCGCGATGAGTTCGTCTGGAATCTGCTCACCATGCTCTAGTTGTAATGTTTGCAACACATCATAAATACGAATACCGCTGCGTGTCGCCAATGCAGTCGCATTGCTTGTACCTCTCGTGTGTACGGTATGAGAAAGCTCACCTTGTTGTTTGCTGTCCCACGCAACTTGCTGGCCTGGTGCTACTTTAGATTTGTCTATTTGATATGTTTGCCCGCTGTTCTGATAGGGCTTTTGGTAGAGTTGTCGTCCGCCAGGGAAAAAAATCTCTGGCTTGATAGAACGACGGAAGCCGTGCCCGAAACGTGAAGCAGGACTGAATAGTGCTGGATGAGGTAGCAAGTCAATTCGCTGACCTTGGTGGTATTCACCAGATTCATCTACATGCAGGGCGCCGACGGTCAGTGCATTCATGGATTCGGCGGGGGAAAGCAAACGTCGTTCAGATAATTGCCTCTCAATGCACTTCAACACATGTTCAGTCTTTTTTTCATCGGAAAGTTTGGAGAAGTCAATGCTGGATATATCCAGCTCGATGTCGTTCCCAAAGTTACCCGCGCTGACACAAAAAAGTACCCTGTATTTCCACGAAAGCCAGTCCAGCAATCGTGCCCATGGACTAGGTGTGTGGATAAATGGCCGATCGGGATCACCAATCGACAAATTGATAATCTTGACCCCAGGTGCTTGTGCAGGCGTATTACCCTCGCCGTCAAACATGCGCCGAACCGCACGGTATATGCGATCTTCATAGAAGATATCATCTGGCACATGTTCATCACGATCACGTGAACCGGGGTCTGGTTGCATGATGGGGTAGTGGTAAACCAAACGAGATAAGGGTTGAGACGTTCCGCTGGTTATTTCCCCATGCACGACCAAAGATGCCATGGATGTTCCATGCTTTCTTTCTCCTGGCTGGTATTCGGCGGCTAAGTTGTCTGGGTCATCAAACAACAATCGGTCTTTCAGCGCTTCATGCTGAAGATTGGGAACCCCGTCCAGAATAGCTGCAACGGGTGATAACGAAGGGTAATCATCAGGAAACTCAGCAGGCTGGCCTTCTCCTGCCTCCGTAGTTGTGAGTGCCTGACCCGTTGGACGAAAGTACATTACGCCTGGAAACTTAAAAAGCTGAATATCTACCCCACTTTCTGAGGAGATTTCCTCCAGAAGTAGGCGGATATTGCTCGCGGGTATCTCTGCCTTAACAGCATGAAAAGCAATATTTTTAATGTCTATAAATGCACCGAGGGTTTGGCCTTTAATTGCTTGTAGTAAAGCAATTACAATAGCTTCGTTCTTTTTGCGCTTTTCTGGACTGCCTCTATAGAAAAGCTCTATTTGAAAATGAATTTTTTTATCTGAATCTATTGGATCACTAATATCTCGCCAGCGATCCAGCATTCCCGATTCGCCCAATGTTTCTTCTATTCCCCAACGACGGATAAGTACTATCTGACTGAAAACATCTCGCCATTTGGTCATGCCTGTTGGCCAAGTCTTTTTATCTTTCCATTTTTGCCAAAGAGACTGTAACTCACGAAGGCCATCTTCATTAACAAGGGATAGAAAAAGCCGCCCCGTCACTTTTTTGGCTGTTCTTTTCCCTTTAGAGTTAATTTCATAAAACTCATCATCTGGCTCAATATCTTCCAGGTCCCATTCGCCCAGCCACTCCAACCCAGCCGCCTCAACCGCCTGTTTGAAATCATCCACACGACCGGCAATTTCTATCACCAGCACGGTTTCGGGCTCTAGTCCTGCGACAGAACCACTTATTTCTGCCTTGTATTGCGCAAAGCCACCCTGTAATTCCGCCAGCTGCGTTGCAAGCCGCTCGGCTTGCCTGTCATGTTCAGGAACATGCGGCTTGGATGAAGGAAACCCACGGCCAATGGGTGGGGGTACGGTCCTGGCTAGAGGAAATACAAGTAAAGGAAACTGATTTGCCATTTATTTATTCTCCACCCATTTTATTGGGTTCAGATGGCAAAACGGGTATCAAACGAGTCTTCCAATGATCTAGCTTTAGCTTGGTAATTTGCTTTGCATCGTCTGTTTTTCTATCGAGAACGGCACGACGCACTACGCCAAGACAAAACTCTTCCGCTTCGGAAAAGTTCGATCCAAGTAGGATTTTTGCCAGAGTTTCGGGTGCATAACCAAAATTAGTTTGGGAGCGCTGACCGATGGATTCAATAAAATGTGTTAACTGCTCGCGTGTCGGTATAGGAAGCTCGATACGTAACTGAAAACGTCTCCATACAGCTCGATCAAGCAGCTCGGGGTGATTACTAGCCGCTACAACAACAACATAGTCTGGCAACTCATCCATTTGCAGCAGCAAAGAGCTGACAACCCGTTTAATTTCACCTGTCTCGTGGGTGTCTCCCCTTTCTTTAGCCAAGGTTTCAAACTCATCGAAAAATAGTACGCAACGCTGCGTTCGTACATAGTCCAATACTTGTTTGAGTCGGTTGGATGTCTCACCCAAATAACTGCCCACCAGCGTTTCGTAGCGAATAACGAACAGGGGATACATTAGTTCGCACGCCAGCGACTCAGCCAAGGTCGTCTTGCCATTACCTGGTGGCCCAGCCAAAAGAATACGATTTCTGGCAAATAAATTATGGGAATGCAAAAGTTCCGCCCTATGTTGCTCCTCCACAAAATCTTTTACTTGCGTAAGAATTATTTCCGGCAAAACAAGACTGCTTAAAGCGCGCTCGGGGTTAACCTCATAAATCAAATCTTTCAAGCGACCATTGTCTGACTTTGCGGAAATATTCCGACTAACTTGGGATGCGTCTGGCAGCAATGATTTGGCCAAACGGTCTGCCAGAATGCGGTGACCTTTCGACCTTTCTTCTTGGATTAACTCTTCAGCAAGCTTGCGAAAAGTTTGCTGATCGTTGTTGGTCGCACTCTTGAGAAGATTTACTAAAAGATCAGCTTGTGCCATGAGCTTCCCCAGATAATTTTTTTGGTGATTTCATTTGCTTAATTCCACGAACGGCGATAAGACCTCAAGCAGCGACAGCCCGCCGTGCGTCAACGTCGGGTAGCCGCCTTGGCTTTTCCATTTCCACCGGCCAACCGCCATAACATGAGCGCCTTGCGGGCTGTTAATCTGGAGTGTCACGGGCGGCACGAACGGGCCGGTTTCGCCGATGCCCGCCTTGTTGCGCCCGCTGGCGAAGGTTTTCTTGAGGAACTGTCCGACCTCGCCCTCCGCGTCGGGGAAATAGCCGGTAGCAGCGTAGCCATGATCTGAGGTGATGACCAAGCGGCGGCCTGTTGCCAGGCGCTCTACAAACGACCAGAAATCGTCGCTGGAAAGTTGATCCGCTACGTCACGCGTCAGTGTGTCAAGCCCCTGACCTGCGCCTGAACCGTCATGCAGTTTTTTATCTGGCCATTCATGCCAGAACATCCAATTCTTTGTGCCCGGCGCAGCGTCGATCAAACCGGCGCAGTCCTTCCACGCCATATCGACACATTCGGTGTGCGCCGGTTGGAGTTTGTGGGCGAGGCCACCACCGTTATTTTGTAGCTGGCTGCGGCTGCCGAAACCCAGAGCACGGGCGAATTCATTGGTCTCACCGGGTAGCTCCGACGCATTGGCGCTGACCTCGTGCAGTGTGAAGCCGCGCTCCTTGGCACCTTGCAGCAGCCACGGCAGCTCGCGCAGTGATAGGCCATCGAGGATCAGCACTGCCTTGGCAGTGTAGGGTTCGTCCCACCAGCGCGCCAGCCGATCCGAAGTTCGCTCCACCGTTTCACCGAACGCTTGCCACAATTCCCATCCGCTGGAGGAAAGGAAGTGATCGAGAGAGCCTATCTCGCGGTCGCGTTTAGTGACTTCGCTCGGGGCATTGCCAATGGCCAATGGCTTGGATGCGATTTCAACAGACTTGTCGATGATGACGCGCCATGCGTCTTCGGGTGTGCCCTTGGTCAGGCTATGGAAAACCTCGGCGTCTATCGTCATCAGTTATCTTCCTTCTCAAGGGTGAGCTCGAAGGTCATGCCATCGGGCAGCTTCTTGAGCATCTCCTTAATTTGTGCGCCGGTCGCGGCAGATACCTTGATGGAAACTTCGGCGACCTGCGTCGCAGGGCCTATGCCCCATCCTTCGAGTTTGCCGATCAGGTTCAGCGCCGATGTGGCCGGGTTGTTCAGGATTACGCGGGGTTTGCCGGTAGTCGAACCATCGCCATGAAAGATACCACCACTAACCGGCGCACCGGGTTCAGCACCACCCATCGGCGGAACGGGCTGGCCTGCGTCACCACCGCCCCAAAGACCGCCCGTATCTCCGGGTTGTGGGGGCGCTGGAGGCGCGGCACCACCAGTGGTGGGCACTGCGGACGGTTGCAGCAAGAACACTTCGTCGAGCTGCCGCCCGGTGTAAGAAAGCTTGGGACGCAGGCGCCGCCACGCGGTTTCCTCATCCTCACCTGGTTGTGCTTGCAGGTATTCCAACCCCCGCAGGTTGATGGCAACTTTACCCCGCGCACATAGGCGCAGGATGCGCTCCTTCATCGAGGTCTCGCCAAGCCATGGAATGCAGTCCTGTCCTGCCGGTCTGGGCTCCTGCAATTCACGCAGCAGTTTGCCAACCGGTGAGCTTTCGCCAGCAGCTTCGAACACCAGTTCCTCAAAGTCCTCTGGAACGAATAAATCGTTAATCAGCGCTTCCTCGATGCCTTCCGGTATCTGCGCTCCCTGTTTTTTCAGACTTTCGACACTAAATTGGCATTGGTTCGGGTCGGTGAAATTCCAGCGATGGAGCACAGTAAATCGGTCGAATCGTTTCTTCAATATGTCCCGTAGTTCTCCCTGATATTTTGTTTGTAGTTTCTTGTACTCGGGGCTTTGCCCGCTCCACTCCTGCGCCTTCATTTCGGCACGAGCAAGAACCAGCAGATCGCGGTCTTGAAAGGCGTTCAATGATCCAGATCGAGGCAGCAGGAAGCGAACAGTGTTGCGGCGCTTCTGCAAATGGTCTTTTAGCCAGCGGCCAAGGCGTTCATTGAGTTTATCCGGCTCCTCCGGCAACACCAGGATCGGCAGTCGGTCATCCCAGCGGTCGGGCTGCTCCGGCTCATCGAGCGTAGACCAAGGATCGGTGAGCCACGACTTCGGCAATGCGATTACGCGGAAAGTCTTGGCAACCTCTTCTGTGCCACCGATGACATAGCGTATCTCTTTGGCGAGCTGGGCAAGGTCGGAGCCATCTGAAAATAGCCTGTCATTGCGGGCGCAGGCCATCAGCTTGGCTTGCGGGTTCTCTTCCTCGCGAAACACCAAACGTAAACCATCCTGGTGGATGTTGAAACTGTTCTCAATGATGGTGGACAGCTCAACCTGAAATGCGTTGTTGTCGATGGCCTTGTCGCGCGTGATGTCGGCTTGCAGATTCGCAGGCTCTGCCCCGGCATGGTTGCCAATGGCTATCGAGCGCAACCACAACGCGCTCATAATCTCCTGCAAGTGAGGCGCGAGGTTGGCATGATTAGATACGGCTTCGGTCACCGAGATGATGTTCTGCTGCGCCTTGGCGCGCAGTGTGCGGTGATGCTGGTTTGATACTGAATCCAGCAAGGCACCGATACCAGACGCATCGTCATCCAGCCGGAAGTCGGCAGCGGTGAGAACCGGGACAGCCTCGCCGCGACTCTTGTAGAGGTTCGCCAGAATGCGGATCATGTCGCGCGTTTCCTGCGCGTCTGTCGCGATCAGCACTTGCTCTTCGAGGAGACGCAGCAAATGCGGCGCGTAGGGCCAAGACCCGACGAATTCCTTGTGCTTGCGCTCCTGCTCCGAGGGCGGCACATCAAGCAGGCGGAAATACTCGGCAACATGCTTCGCCACCAACGACTCGATGGCGGTGGCAGAAATCTGCAAGCGGTTGTCGAACAAGCGATGCAGCAACATCCGGCGACGATCCTCCTGGATGCGATCTGCGTTGCCCCCCGCCTTGAAGTCAATGGCGACCGGGTTGACACGATGCACCTGCTGGTAGGCGTCGCTGCCACCATTGCGCACGGAGATGACGAGCACCAGCAACTCGGGATGCTCTTTGGCGATCTCTGACAATATCTGGATGAAGGTGAAAGCCCATGCTTTTGTGGGCGCTTGGCGACTGTCTTTTAATCCGTCGTACCACGTCTGAAATTCGTCCAGCAACAACATCGTGGGTTTGTTCTGCAACAGTTCAAGAATCAGTTTGTCGGACGGGATGTCAGTCTTCGCCGTTCCCATGCCTTCCCACTTGCCCTTAATGTAGGTGCCGTGTGGGTGGCGCTCGAACAGCAGGTCCCAAAGAAACTTGTAGCGCTGGCGATGTAGGCTCTCACCGATTACCTGCATCCCACTGCGCAGGGCGATTTTACCGACCTGCGGCTCGCCCAGCGTGCTTGCCCACGAATTGAGCCAGGCGCTGGTGGATGTCGGGTCATTGACGGCGTGGAAGAGCGCGGCCATCAAGTGAGATTTACCGAGGCCGCGTTCGCCGATCACTACTACCGGTCGCCCTTGGTTTGGGCCAACGGCTTCAATGCCTTTCAGCAGGTCGTGCGTCGGGTAGGTGATCTCAAGAAATTCCTTCGCCGCAATCTGGGTTGCGCCGGTGTTCGATTCGTTGGAAAGCTCAATGGCTGTCCCTTTGAGGCGCTTGCCCCGGAATTCTTCTCGCAGTGTTAGACCAAGCATTACTTTTGCTCCCCTTTTATCAGTTGGCTCTTAACTAGGCCGACTTCTTCGCTTCAACATCCAACATATCTGACGGTTGCTGCTTGACACTAAAGATGTACGGTAATGTACTGTAATGTCCGGCATAATCCTAATGCTTGATTCTACCTTACCCGAGGAGCGAAGACATGGCACGGCACTGCTCAACAAAAGTTTTCTTCCGGCAGATGCATTTCCCACGAATCAGTGTCTTGGGCGTAAACCGGATAGGTATGTATTGAATGCTTGCGAGAATTCCAAATAGCGGGTTTGTGTTGGAAGCGACGATTCGGGAAAATTAAAACCGGACATTCCAGCAGCCCGAACCGACAGCTATTTCAACAAACCACCACAGTCCGGAAAGGCCGATTATGTGGAGCGCTCGATTATGTGGACTGTTCGGTGTGGCATGGCTGGCGTGCCCTGCGTAATCTGGGTTTCCAGCGAATGGTGTAACGGCAAGCTCTACATAATTTCAATGGTCGTCTGAAGTGGTGGACCCACTTCAGGAGGTCATTATGAAACCCATCTCATCACAACGTGGTAAGCCGAAGGCTCGGTCATCTGCATCATTCCAGGCATATATTGCTGACGAACTACGCCGGTACGATGGCCAGACGTCAAAATTCAACGCTACCGTGCACCTGACTCGCTGATCGACTTCCTAAAGACGTTGTGATTATGTGGAGATCAAAATACGCGTTGGCCACTACACATCAGCGTTTGGCGCGTATCCACAGGATCAATTCCACATAATCGAGCGCTCCACATAATCGGCCTAAGCGGACAACTCATCATGCATTGGAATGTGGCAGCTTAGCTGCCCATTACGGACATTAACGCTACGCCCCCCCAGATGAGGCAAAAGCGTGAGCGGATTTGTCGTCACCTGGAGGCGGTTGTCATGCCGGATATAGAAGTCCACCAATAGAATTCCTGACTGCGTCGCTAAAACCTTTATTGCCTGACGATACTGAAATTCCGAAACCAACAATTCTATTAGGAGCGCCGCGAAACCTATCGCGAACGATACGCGTGCAGTCGACACCTTGTCCAGATTCCTTTTTTCCAAGGCAGCATTCGATAACCTCACGAGTGGCACCGACAACTAAATCCGCTGTTTGCAGTAGAGTCGAATGGTACATGTTCGCGTAGGTAGCTGAATCCAGAAAGCGTAGATTGGCAAGTGCACCACACCGATATTGCACGTTGCCCGCAGCTGTGACTCCACGATTGAATGCCGATGAATATTCCGCATCAAACGGTTTCGATTCACTACGATCTGGCCAATCAAGCACGACTTGTGCGTGATCTGGATGGCGGTCTTGAACATGCAACCCAAATCGCATTAGGCCGTTGCTAAAGCTATGGCTGGTTAATTGTTCTTTCGTTGCCTTGATTATCTTGCGGTCAGAGCTATAAGCCTCAATACAGGCAACGATCAAGGTCACTTCGCAATCGGCCAGTGCAGTAAAAATTTCCTTCCGCCATTCTCGCGAAGACTCCTGAAGGCGCGTATACATCTCCACTTTGCCTTGCTTTTCATACAAGGATTTGAGGTCGCGCATATTCCATTTGACGGGCGCCCTTGGGTGAGCATACCGCCCCTTGATGCCCTCAATCCGCAACCTTAGTTCATGCTCAATGTTCGCAGGAACAGCAATTCCCCCGAACATAAGGATGTCAGGAATCTCCGCTTCCTTGATCCCATTCAGCTCAGAGTTGTCAGCAAACCACTTCAAGGGGCCCCCATAAGGTATTACAGCTATCAGTAACTGCCTACGGCAAAAGGGTGCCCCTGAATGGCAGCTAAACCCGAATTGGCGACTCGACCTTCCCTAGCTAGGCTTTACGGCCTTGACAGTTTCCTTCACGAGGTTTGTCACAAACTCTTGTATCTCTTTAGACTTCATTATTGCTAGAGCCGTAACTGGGTCGTCTTCGTTCCTTCTACCACCACCATCATTATCCGGAACGCCGAAGGATCGGTCACCAACTTGCACCCTAAACTTGTCGCGGTCTTCCTGCTTAAGTGGCTCAATAAATGGCCCAAGGGCTTCCAATTCAAGAGCAAGCTTGCGATTCTTCTTTTCGGCTTCCATAAAATGGCTTGCTTGGCGCCCGGCATATCCAGCGAAGATACCAAACGTCAATGCAAGGAATATCCGCGTGGCTAGACCATGATAAAAGTCCGTATCAGAAGTGGGCATTGATATAGCCGGAACGCTTGAGTTAGCTTCTGGCTTCTTAGCATTTGTGGCTTTATTTGAATCCACCTTGCCTTCATTGACGCGCGCCTCGGCCTGTCTAGCGTCAACAACCGATTGCCCAACGATATTTGCATCTTGCATGACACTATTTTGGTTTGGATGGACCACAAGGTTTGGAAAGGCCACTAGGAATGCAACCCCGATTAGACAGCCTAACGCAAAGATAGTAATAACTTGCCAAATGTAAAGCATCCATCGAGCATGGTTAGCAGCCTTCAAGTATCCTGACGTAACCCCAAGATTTCCTATTACCCCGACAAGGTCTTCTACCTTCTTTTTATGTGCTTCGATTTGCCCCAAAATTTCAGCCGCCGTATTTGAATAGTTGTCCTGAAGTTGTTGCAAGTTGTTTTTGTAGGTGTCTGCTGCTGTCTTTTCTTTCTCTACATAGGCTTTGTCATGGTCAGAAAGTTGTGAAGTGTAGTCCGTAAGCAGTGTGGTGACTTTTTCAGAGGCCACTCGTTGAAACTCGGAAAAAGCTGTATTTCTAGAATCTTGGCCAGCAGAAAATTGTGTCTGAAACTCTGCAGTTGCGGCTGAAAATTTCGAGAGTTGCTCATTCTGAGCTGCTGAAAAATCACTAGCCCTCTTATCTTGAGCCTTTGAGAACTCCGAATTCTGTTCTGTCACTAGGCTGGCAAGTCGTTGTTGTTCTGCTGTGAGCGCTGTCTCTATCGCTGCAATCTTCGCTTCATTTGCCTGCGCTCTTTCTGTCAATGCTTGTTGAACGGTCAAAGCATCCTTCAGGTACTTCTCAAGCGTGGCACGATAGGATGCTGCTGCTCCACTGATTATAGTCAGGTCATCTGATGTAGCAGGACCAAGAACGGAAACCAAGTTCGCCAGTGTGTTATCAGCTTGTACGTTAGCAGCGTTAAGTTGGGCCACATCGCCATTTGCAATGAATGTATCAACATGGGTTTTAAGTGTCGTTAGGGCGACGGCCAAAGCCTCCACAACACTGGGAAACACAAATACTGGGTCCGCTGCGGCAAGGCGTTTTCCACAGAATGCCAGAATGGCTCTAAGCCTCTCCAACGAATCAATTGCGTCGGCATTAAGCGACTCGCGCTCCAGTGCCTTATCTATCACTGGTCCAATTGATTCCAATAGTCCCCAAACTCGGTGTCCGCGAATTCTATCTACCCACTGGCTCATTACTTCCTCCCAGACCTTCAAACCGTTCTCGGCCGATTAATAACATTGACCACGCCGCGATACCTCTTCCCAAGTAACGCGGAGGGCTCTAAATACATCCACCCAGAATCTAACACCAATGTTTCCTTACTGCGAGAATTGAAAAAGCTTTGACCGCGGAGCTGATCTGGGGTAGCACTTGCGCGCCTGAAGAGATTAGAACTTCCGCAATGGATACAGCAGCAGACAAAGATACAGGCAACTGAAACGGCAGCAATGGCCGAATTACTGTCCGTCGCATCGTCGGCCGGAGCGGACCGAGTAATCGGCAGAAAGTATGTCCGTTTTGTATACCAGAGCGGCCGTAAGAAAGATTCGCACAAGATGTTATCCGATGGTCGGAAA
>Ga0210044_10005073_pt1 | contig 17965 bp, 13 predicted proteins | sample CryGey13umfilter_2_FD_183959 | JGI IMG/M metagenome (GOLD analysis project Ga0210044, IMG submission 183959) | Groundwater microbial communities from aquifer in Utah, USA - Crystal Geyser 4/9/14 3 um filter (SPAdes) (version 2) | ecosystem: Environmental > Aquatic > Deep subsurface >... | reverse complement strand
ACCAAGTCCGTTGCGTACTCAGCTTGCATGATGCTCCAGTAATACGTGAGTTTCAGGTCTGTAATCACCGGGCAATATTTTTTGGCAAACGCATCCAGGCGGAAGTGCAAGAGTTCAACATCGATCTCGTTTGCCAGTTGATTGGCGGCGGCGTAATCCGCGATATGGGTAAAAGCATTATCCAACATTCTATAGGCAATGCCACGTTCCTTCAGTTTGTTTGCCAGCCAGTTGTGTCCGTTGCAATAGAACTGCAACCGAAAGGGACACCACGTCGGAACGCGCAAATAGCACAGTCCCAGTTTCTCGTCCAGAAAGTAAAAATAGTAGGTCATACATTTACTGGTGTCTGATTTCAAATAGGTTTTGCCTGTCGCTTTATCGTGCCACGGACGATATGAGGAACACGACTCCATGGCTCCAAAGATATGCACTAAACCGGGATGACCGCGCTCTTTCAATATCTTCTGAACGCGGTTTTCTTTGCGAAAATCCTTCTTCTTGCGAATAAACTCGATCTGCACTCCATTCGCCTTAGCCAGCGCTTCCGTATTCTCTCGAATGCGATCGCGCAACGGTTCTGCAAATTTGGGATAATCAAAGATGCGAATCCCTTGTTGATAAAGATAATGCGTCATGCCCTGGGCGTAACAGAATGGTTGCAAACTGCCGGTGATCACAATGCGGTCATAGCAACTCAAAACTCCATCCAAGTCATTGGCGTACCGTTCGGAAAGCAGTTCGTCCATAGCGCAACTCCAGTTTTTTTTGCAAGTGGTTTGAGCATTTTACCCCATAAGTCTGCTACAATATGCACGAGGGAAAGTCGCCGAAGGGATGCGCCTCGCGCTTATCCCGTTTCTTTCGCCTCTGGCGAGCCACACCTTGTGCGACTTTCCCTGTTTGGTTTCGGCTTGTCCGAGTTAGGAGTCTCTATGAAAAAAACGCCAAATATAAACACATTGCACAAGTGGAACAAATTTCTTTGTGCGGCAATGCGACATATTCGATTACAGCGTCCACCCGCTCAAATTCAGGAGTTTGGCTGGTATGTTGAAAAAACTCGCTATAGAGGCAGGCCTTATGAACTTCCCCTATCTTGGTTTGTGACTGAGGGATGCTCTATGGATCGCGCAGGAAGTTGTACAATGTGCAACTTTGGATCTGGCGAAAAAGTCGATAAAGATAGTTTGATATGGCAAATAGATCAAATTCTTAAAAACATTGGGGATTTGCCAATGATTTATATAACTCCACTCGGTTCAATGTTTGATGATGCAGAAGTTCCACCTGACATCCGAGAAGAATTATTTACGCGAGTGGCACAAGGGAGTTGTCGTGTTTTTGGAACGGAGTCTCGCCCGGAGACTATTACTGAAGAAAAAATGCGTAAGTTTAGAGATGCTTTTGACTCCAGGTTAGAACTACAAGTTGGTTTAGGGGTAGAGACATCAAATCCATATATTCAACTAAACTGTATAAACAAAGGGTTGATTGAGGCAGACGCAAGAAACGCTATTCAAATTCTTAAGCAGAATAAAATCTCGGTATTTGTTCATGTTTTATTAAAACCTATCTTTCTAACCGAGCATGAGGCTATACAAGACTCAATTAACACAATTAATTGGGCTTTTGATCAAGGAGCAGATGGGGTTATTTTCTGTATGACCAACATCAAACCCCACACGTTGACGCACTGGTTAAGCCAGCGAGGAGACTATCGTGTTCCTTATGCATGGTCAGGCCTAAAAGTATTGCAAAGTATAAAACCAGAATATCGTCGCAGGTGTACTTTGTCCGGACTCTATAGTGGTGTAGAAATAAAAGAAACTGCATACAACTGCCCGAAGTGTACAAAAGAAATAATTTCGGGTTTGCAGACATTTAGCACAAGACCCGATTTTGCGATTTTAGATAAATTAGAACAGTATCCGTGCGACTGTAAGGAAGAATGGAACCAAATTCTTATAGAAAAAGACTCAGATCTACATGAACGTCTACCGGTTCAATATGAAAAAATTGCGCGTGGTTTATTCGGCGATACCTGGTGGCAACAATCAAAAGAATCTGTACTAAAAGAGCTTGAACAAAGTTCGTTTTTGTGGAATTCAATAACTGCAAATAATACAATATAGATTCTTCTTGTATTGATCGTAATGAATTCCAAATAAACCAAGTAAGGGCAAAAAAATGACAATCTGGATTAGTCTACCAACATCTGTTGTGCCCAAATCAATCGCTATGCAAGAATCTCAAGAAGTGGATGCTTGGTATCAACGAATATGTTCAGTATTCGGACACAATCCTGATATTGATTTAAATACTGATAAATTAAGACTGCCAAGGGCTTTGCACTTTGAAACGGAAGATTTAGCAGCTAGCGCAATAAAAAAATTGCTAAGCAATTTTGGGGCTGAACGAGATAAGATAAGTATTGAAATGCTTATTGACTGTCGTTCGTCTGCTGCGATAGGGGGAGCAGCCCCTACCTATAAGTTAGCTGCAAAAGCTGGTTTGCGAAAATCCTTGCCATTTTCGTTGTCAGGGCAAGCGGGTACAGAAGTCGGTCAAGCTATTAATTATCTTCAAAACATGCAATGGGACCCAACTAAGGTGGTTGTGATTTCAGCCGTGCAACGAGTGGTGCCACCCGATACTCGATTACAACCCGATAGCCTGCCCTTGGGCGATGCAGCAGCGGCGATATGTGTGGCAAGTTTTCCTATGCCTTTCACAACCAAAAAATTTCGTATACTTTCGGTTGTATCAGCTCAATCAGAGAGTATAACGCGGGTCAACTTTGATGAAGTTTATAAACACTTAATTGAGAAAGGAGAAATTAATCCTGCATCAGTTCAGTGGTCAATTCTTCACAGTTCATATAAAGAATATAATAACTATGTACAAGAAGCCCTTCCTAAAACAACCTGGTTGTCTCGAGGATCATTTCGATCGGTAGATTTTGGCTGCGCGGATATATTAATCTCTCTTCAGAAGATATTTGAACGTACCCCTGCTGCGCTTGATGGTATTGGAATATTGTGGTTCTTGGGTAAGTTTGGTTCAATAATTGCCGTGGCAGTAGATTCCTAAATGCCAGTTTAACAAACCACCGAAGCAATAACTATGATATCAAGGAGATTTCTATGTTATCTGTAAAATTGCCCACCGAATTTGTCCAAAAAGAAATCGATAAAATCTGTACGTTTATCGGACAACAATTGCCGAACGGTGAGAAAGTTGTCGTTGGGGTTTCGGGCGGGGTAGATTCCGATGTTGTAGCTCGCCTCGCTGTTCGGGCATTGGGTTCACAACGCGTAAAGTTATTTGTGGCTCTTCAAGAAGGGATGGACCCTCGGCATCTAGAAAATGCTCGTTTATTAGCCAACGATTTATTTATTCAGCTTGTTGAAATTGATTTGACTGAGATGCCTTCTTTATTTATACAGACACTAAAAAATGCAGATTCATCTGAGAGATTTCGTCCCGATGGCTTGATTGATCCATCACGGGCAAAATGCTCCGTGAGAACGGTCGTGTTTTCAACCTACTTAGATCGAGGCTATTTAGTTCTTGGTTGCTCTAATCGAACAGAGCTTGAAACAGGATTCTTCCTTCCTTTAGGGGATGGATTAGGTCATCTTAAACCCATTGTTCATCTATATAAAACTCAGGTTTATCAGTTGGCTGAGGCGATTGGGACTCGCAGACAAGTCATAGATCAACCAGCATCATCTGGTTTTTGGATTGGCGCTGAAGATTTGGAAGATCTAGCATTCTGGCTCTTCAATGAAGCACCTATCGGCGAACAAATAAATTTTAGCAAAAAGGATGTTAGTGACGCCCTTGAAATACGATCCCATCTTACAACAGAAAAAGTAGATATTGGATTGCTTGGCTTAGATAAAGGGTTGGATGACGAAGCGATAGCCGCTGAAAGCAAGTTGCCTGTTTCGATAGTCCGCCGATTACGCAAATTGATAACAGCAGCATTTAGACTAAAAAGACACCCTCTAGGTTTACGTCTTGATAACTTAGTCCTCTAACCAATCCCATGAAAAAGCCATTTCTATTAACGCAATTACTTGATGACCAATTGTCAGACAGAGATGCCATCGTCGATAAAATTGGTCGACATACTTATTCCGAAATTAATTCTTTAGCAGGGAAAATTGCGGAATGGCTTGTCAATTCTGGTGTCAAAGCAGGAGACCGGGTTGTTATCTTTGGCATAAACAGTTCGCGGTTGGTTGCTGCCATATTTGGTGTATTGAAGATCAATGGAGTTATTGTTCCAATTCATCCAGATACACCAATATCTAGGTTTGATTTTGTTCGACAAGATTGTTTGCCGGCAGCAATTGTAATTGACGCGAACCGCATTCAAATACATGCAGACGCGCTTAGACATACTAACAAGCCTATTCTTGTAACATCGGACGAAGATGTTGATCACAATAATTTCGAATTTGATATTGCTACTTGGTCCACATTAACCCAATACTCTGAGCACTCAAGATTAAATCAATTTAGGAGTAGCAGTTTAGCGGCTATTATATATACATCTGGATCATCTAAAGACCCCAGGGGGGTTATGCTTCCCCATCAACAAATGATCTTTGCTACAACTGCTATTAATAGTGTAATTGGTAATGATTCTATGGATGTTATCTTATGTGGATTACCTTTATCATTTGACTATGGGCTATATCAAATATTTTTAACGTTTCAGGCCGGTGCTAAATTAATATTGGAACCGGATTTCCATATCCCGATGGCAATACCTCGATTGATAAACCAGTATAGTGTTACAGGTTTTCCTGGAGTACCGTCTATATTTGGTATGCTCTTACGTTCTCGCTTGCTTGAACGCTCTAATTTGCCTAGTTTACGCTATATTACTTCGACGGGAGATGTATTCCCCACTTCATACATTGAACAACTACGAAAGCTTTTACCCCAAGTTACTATTTTTCCCATGTATGGACTAACTGAATGTAAAAGAGTAAGCATAGTGCCACGAGACCAATTATCAGGACACGAGTCATCAGTTGGATTGCCTTTGCCAGGCACAAATGTGTTGATTATTGACGAAATGGGACAGCCGGTTCCTCATGGTCAAGTTGGGGAGCTAGTAGTGCGAGGACCACATGTTATGGCCGGATATTGGAACAATCCGGAAGAAACAGCAAAACGATTCCGTTTTGACATCTCAAAGAGTGAGACGGCACTCCACACGGGCGATAATTTTTACACCGATGGTGATGGTTTCTTGTATTTTGTTGGAAGGCGTGAGATGTTTATAAAGAGTCGAGGTCATAAGATTAGCCCATTAGAAATAGAAACCACTATCTATAAAATAAAAGGTGTAGTTGAGGCCGCTGTTGTTGGATGCCCTGATCCTATTCTTGGCGAATCAATCTGGGCGTTTGTGTCTCTTACGAACTCAGAGCATGTGGGCACAAGTGAAATAACGGAATATTGTAGAAATAATTTGTCATTAGTAGCTTGCCCGTCCTATGTTGTGGCATTGAAGTCTTTGCCCAAAACAGAAAATGGAAAGATCGATCGCATACGTCTTTGTGAATTGGCACTAGAAATGACTGAGACTCGGGTTGGAACAACTAGTTCTATCGATACATCGAACTCTCGCTAAATCTATGAATCACAGGAGAAAGGAATACTAAATGTCCACTCTTAAAGAACTCTTGGTAGCTCGACAACGAGATTATTTCACCGATCGCGAGGAGGCTATTAGACTCTTTCGTGATTTTACTCAAACGCCTGTACAGAACAGGTTATATCGTTTTATGGTGATATATGGTCCTGGTGGCATCGGTAAGACAATGCTGGCGGGAAAATTCCGAGATATCTGCAGCGACAATTGTGTGGGAAGCTCGATTGCCAATATGGATGCAACCAACTCCCCGCTTGATGTTCTTAACGTATTTCGCGAAAACTGTGAGCCAAATCATGGTAATAAGCTTTTTCGAGATTTTGATTCGCTGATTGTTAAGTTTAATACCATACAAGCGCAACTTCAAGGTAGAGAAAAGGTGGATGGGAAGTTTTCAGATGTGGTTGCAAAGGTTGCGGGAGGTGTTTCTTCGGCAGCCGTTGGAGGGGCAATCACCGGCTTGGCGCTGGGCCCGGTTGGTGTATTGATGGCGGCGGCTGGTGGCACTTTGGCAAAATCAGTTATGCAATCTTCTCTTGCCACGTTGTTGAAGAATGGTTTGATATCTTCCAAAGATGCGGATTTCTTGGTAAACCTGCTTCCGAACTTGGTGTCAGCCTTTGTGTATGGCATGGCTGAACTTGCCGATGCGGTCCATGGTATTGTGCTTGTGTTTGATGGATTTGAGTATGCGGAGAAATCCAGACACCTTCAGGAATGGATCACTGAAAGTTTATTACCCAATCTAGGGGATAATGCTTTTGTGGTCATTTTAGGCCGCAATAAGCCGCAGGGGAAGTTCTGGCAAACCTATTCAAGTTTTGTATATCAATATCGGCTCCAACCTTTTGATAGCTTAGATATAATAAAATATCTTAATATCAGAGGTGTTGACTTAAATCAATCAGCTTCTTTATTTAATTTGACTGGTGGACTTCCTTTGGGGGCAGCCTTGTGGGTAGATGTTGAGGTACAAAGGCAAACAGGGTTGCCCGGGATTATTTCCGAACAACGTTCAGCAGATGTGGTTAATACTGTTGTAGACCGGTTGCTTGAAAATTTAGATGATGGAAGCAAACAAACTATGAGGCTTTGTGCCATCTTGCGATGGTTCGATGAGTCCACATTAGAACTTCTAATGCCGCATCGGGAAGCAGACGTGATCTTTGAGCAATTATATAAATACAGCTCCCTTTTTCGCCCGGACACTAGTGGTTTGGCAATGCACAACGAAGTACGGCGATATTTATTGGATGATTTCAAGAGTAGAAATGTCAAACTCTATCGTGATCTTAACCAAAAGATAGCTCAGTACTATGAGCAAAAGGCTCAGTCAGAAGGAAAATTTGGCTCATTATGGTTCAAGTATAGAATAGAACATGTGTATCACTTGCTTGCTTCAGATAGCCAGGAAGGCTTTACTCTACTTAATGATATTGTAAATGATGTCCACGAAATGGGGGACTCAAATATTTTAGATGATTTACTGAAAATTATAGCGAGTTTACCTGAATATCAAAGATTTTATTGGACACCCTATTTTGAAGGAGAGATCCATTACTTTCACCAAGATTTCGCACAAGCTAAGGCCTGTCTTATTGATGCTGCGGCTTTCCCATTTCCTCAGAATATTTTAGTTCGCATTCTAGTTCTTCTAAGCCTGACTCTATATAAACTTGACGAGAATCTTTTAGCACTCGAATATGGAAAAAGGGCATTGGATGTTTCCAAATCGATTAATGATCGTAGATGTATAGTGTGGCTTTCTGAGACATTGGGATGGGTATACCATAATATGGGAAACATCGATGAGGCCCTTCGTACCCAAGAACGCGGACTCACTCTTGCTACCGAGCTTGAAAATAAACTAGACATTGGTTGGGCATTAAATGGATTAGGGGCTATGTGTCGCGATTGTGGCGACATTTATCACGCTGAGGAGTTGCTTACACGAGCTCTTTCAATCTGGAAAGAATTGGGGCATATTAAGGGAAGGTTTTTAACACTATTTCATTTAGGGCAGGTCTATGCAGAAACAGGACGCTATACCAAGGCAATAAATTACTATAATTCTGCTTTACAAAGTTGGCCTAATTCACATTCAAAAATCATCGTTCAGGCAAAATTAGCAGAAGCCACATCTTTACTTGGGGAAAATATACAGGGTGTTTCGATACTGGAGAAATTGCGTGAAGACGCAGAAAAAAATGAACAGCTATCAATTGTCTCATGGACTAATCTGTTACTAGGAGGTGCATATATTCGGCAGGGGGAATTGGAGAAAGCATACATCTGTTATACACATGCAAACGAACTAAGTCGGAAGATTAATTTTAAATACTATTCTGCAAAGGCACTCGTTGGCATATTGCAATTATCTTATCTAAAACACACACCACTTTTTGAAGTACAAAATGCAGCCGATAATGCAGAAGCCGCTAGTCAAGAAAACAGGCACCATAATTTGTTAGCTGACGTAAACTTATATCGAGGTTTAGCACAATTAAGAGAAATTATTCGCACAGAAAGAAATGAATCAGTATCTGACTTTGAATTAGAGATAAGTGCCTCCACTTTTTATAAAGCTATAGTGGAAGCTCTGCAGTTTAATAGCTATACCTTGGATAAAACATTTGACCAACTTTACGAAGAACTGATGTTTTTGAATATTGATATAGCCCTAAAAATTTTAGAACGGTTAATAATACTTTGGTCGTCAGAGAATCTAGAAGATCAACGAGTAATTGAGTTTGAGTTGAGTCGCCGTGAACGGGACGGGCTTGACAATCATAGAATGCCTATAATAGACAGGATCAAGGGCAAACTTGCGAAGAACAGTGAGTAACTAAGGCATTATATTGACAACATCAATGACTAAGAATGTAAGTTTCACGGAACAATTCTCTTTATTCAAGTCTGGAATGATGGAGATTCAAATATGAAGTGTGGAAATTTCGGATTTCAAGAGATGGTTTACGAAATGCCTGCAAATTTAGTGGACGTAGGTAAACTGGTCATGGACGCAGGTTTCAATAATGAAATGGTGGCTAGACTCCACAATGGGGGGCTACAACGTGTCCCTGTGAATGATGGTAGGCCGCTACCGATCTTGGTCCGAGCAGCAATTAATAAGCTATTAGAAGCAATGCCTAACCTTTCAGAGAAAACTTGCGGAATCCTGTTCGCGCATTCAGTTCCACTATTAGCGCCTGCAAACATTCCGTTCTTATCGCTTTGTTTGGAAGACTATAAACTTGACAAGATACCCCGCGTTGCAATTAGTGGACAGCCATGTGCAATTCTGCATATGGCTGTCCAATTGGCAGGTAATTGGCTAAATGATTTCCCGGCGGAAAAAGGAATCTTGCTTATAGGAGCCGATCAAGCCTATTCGGTTCAAGAGCGTATCTTTTTCGGCTCTGCAATGGGTGATGTCGCCGTGGCATTGTTTGTAAGTCGGGAGGCTGACCACAACCAAGTTCTTGCTACAGTAAGTGAATGTGAAGTAATTGCCACTGGTGGGGAAGCGTCGCCATCGGAAGACATAGCTCGTTTCAGAAGTCTAAATCCGTTATACATACGTCATGCTATTGAAAAGTGTTTAATGGACGGTGAAATAGAACTTGGAGATTTGTCCTATATTGTTCCTCATACTCCTTACACGATGATTTGGGATACTATTGCTGAGCTATTAAAATTCCCACGCCAAAACATTCTCACTGATTATCTGAGTGAAACGGGCCATTTAAACTCAAACGACTCTTTTGTGCACTATCAACGGGCTACTAGGGTAGGAAGAATTAGTGATGGGGATTTAGCATTATTGGTTAATCCAGGATTTGGTGGTACCCGAGGATGCACTTTAATCAGACGGTAAATGGTTGGATTCGGGAATCGATGTACGACTTCAGCGGAAACCGCATATTTGTCCCAATCATGAGGAAAGAATATGACACCAAATAGAAACCTTTTCTTAGATGCTATAGGAAGACATCTTCATGAGCATCGCCCGACGGTACCGGAAAACTTCAACTCTACTACTTATATCGAGCGCTATGGTGATAAGTCTTATTTAGATATTTATGTGCGGTCACGTGGTTGTCGCCATAACCATCGTGGTGGATGTACTATGTGTGATTATTGGGCTAGTGCAGCCTTCGATCTCTCGAAGATGGCTGATTATGCCAAACAAGCTCTTGATAAAATTGATTTTTCACCAACCAGAATTTTATTTGGGCCTTCAGGTAGCCTTTTTGATGAATGGGAAGTTCCAGCATCGGTGCGTCGACAATTCTATGCGATGCTTAAACCTATAAATGCTAAATTTTATGAATTCTATACGAGGGCGGAAACCATTACGGAAGATAAGGTTAACGAAATAGCAAATTATTTAGAGCCATCTAGTGTTAGTATTGAGATGGGACTTGAAACATCTGATCCTTGGAAATTAAAATATTGTATCAACAAAGCCATTGAACCTGGTCAAATAATCAAAGCCGTAAAAATAATAAGGCAAGCCGGATTTAGAAGTTGTGCTTATATAATGATCGGCGTTCCTTTTTTAACTGCGTCTGAGACGGTAGCAGACACTATCTCGACCATCAAGTGGGCATTTGAACAAGGGGTTGATTATTGTGCGATCTTTCCAATGCATGTAAAGCCTTGGACAGTTGTATATTGGCTTTATGAGCATGGTTTTTACGATCCTGTTTCTTTGTGGAGCGTGGTAGATATTCTTTCTGTCTTCTCGCCTGAGGAATTGGAAAATATCGGTATAAGTTGGCATAGGCCGCGGCCCATTGCTCACCCACTATATAAGAAATCAAGCATTCAACCTACTACATGTCCTAAATGTTTTGAAGAAGTCGCATCCGCCCTTGATGCGTTTCGCTTTAGCTCACAGCGAGCCCATTTAATCGACGACTTAGTAAAGATGAATTGTGAATGCAAACATGTATGGAATGACAAACTTGCGATTAAGTCCAATATATCAATTTATGAACGTGTCAAGATTGGTTATCAACTGATGGGACAGGATATACTTGGCGACGAATGGTGGCAAAAATACGGAACTGAGGTAATTAACAATCTTCCTGTCAGGTAATGGATTATGATGGTCGAAAGGTTCAGATTGTTCGGCGCGAATTCTTAACATTGGCTTGATTCTTTCTGCGGACCCATTTTGGCTGATTCGACCTGTCGTTTTCAACCTATAGGTCGGTAGTAAAGCGCAAAAACCGCAATACCGCCGCAAATACCTATTGGTATGGGTACATACGAAAAGTAATAAATCTAAAACACTTCTACATCAATTTCAATTACAGATGATGAGCCATGACCGAAAATTCAAAAAACACCTTTCTAAACCTAGTATGTGCAAAGATAAGAAAAAATCGTCAATTGGTTCCTACCGACTTTAATATATCTACTAGGGTAGAGCATGTTGACGGTGTTCCATTCATGAATCTTTGGTTTCGCACGGGCGGTTGCAGTTATGATCGCCGAGGGGCATGTACCTTTTGTAATTATGGAATTAGTTCGCCGGTATGTGGAAAAGATATTGTTAACTATGTAAAAAAAGGACTTAGTTCGTTAGATATTAACGAGAATACCATTCTATTAATGACGCCATCAGGCAGTATGTTTGATGATATTGAAGTTCCGGACGATGCGTTTATGGAAATACTAAAACTTGTTCGAAACACAAAATGCAGGGCATTTCTCTGTGAGACTCGTGTTGAATATATTACTGAAGAAAAAATTAAGTTCTATGCTAGCGTTCTCGATAATAAAGTTGCTTCCCTAGAAATTGGACTGGAATCATCAAACCCCTGGATATTAAAGTATTGTGTAAATAAGAACCTATCGTTGGATAATTATCGCCGAGCGATTCAATTAATTCAGAAATACGGGCTTGGAAGTAGTACAACCATTATGCATGGGGGACCTTTCTTATCACCGAGCGAAGCAGTAGAAGATACTGTAAACACAGTAAGATGGGCGCTCGAACAAGGAGTTGATCGGACTTGCGTATTTCCGGCGCACGTAAAAAAGTGGACACTGTTGGAATGGCTGTGGAAGCGTGATATATATTTCCCACCATCTTTGTGGTCATTGGTTGATGTTTTAGAAAAACTTGGCCCTGATTTTTCGCCAAGAGTTTATATAGCATGGCACAAAGTGTTTGAAAACCAAGAGTCAGATGGAAAACGATTGGATCCCTTGGATGACTTGGGATTTGTGCATGCTGCAACAACATGTGAAAAATGTCGTACTAAAGTGATTAAATTATTAGATTCATACCGAGACTATCATTCGTTCGCTACAATAGAAAAACTATCTAAAATTAAATGTGAGTGTAAAGATTTATGGAGAGCATCCTTGGATCAACCAGATGCTCTTTCATTGCGAGACCGAGTCGTAATACAATACAGGATTATAGGGAATGAGTTCTTAGGCCATGAATGGTGGACCAAATATGGCCATCAAGTTATTAATGAAGTAAGTTCATCTAAGATTGAATCTACCTGGAGGTAATGAAATGAGCACTCCTAAAATTGCCAACAACACAAAAAACGTTTTCCTGAATAATGTCTGCGCACGTATTAGAGAATCTCGCCCCATTGTACCCCCTACACTTAATTATGCTCTACGAGTTGAGAAAATTGCTAATTTTCCTTTTGTAACCCTTTGGTTTAGAACTCGAGGTTGCCGACATGATTACATGGGCGGATGTACCATGTGTAATTACGGAAAAAGCACACCGGTAGATGCAGAGGACATGATAGAGTATGTAAAAGCAGGATTGTCATTGGCTTCGAATGACGAAGGTATGATGCTCTTGGTATCACCTTCTGGAAGCATGCTTGATGAATGGGAGGTGCCTGCTCAGGCAAGAGAAGGTATATTGCGATTAATTCGAGATACTAACGCTAGCTCTTATGTTTGTGAAACTCGAATTGAAACTATTACAGACGAGAAAATAAAACAATACACAGATGTACTAGGTAATAAGATCAAGTGCATTGAGGTAGGCTTGGAGAGTTCCAATCCGTGGATATCGAAGTATTGTGTCAATAAAGAACTTTCGCTACCAAAGTATATTGAAAGCATGGCTATATTGCGCAAATATCAGGTTGTGAGTATAGCAAATGTAATCGTAGGGAGCCCCTTTTTATCGCCCAAAGAATCTATCGATGATGCAGTAGAAACCATCCGCTGGGCATTCTCGCATGGCACAGACCGAGGTACACTCTTTCCGGTACATGTTAAGCGCTGGACGTTGGTTGAGTGGTTGTGGGAACATGGTCAGTATTCGCTGGTGTCTTTGTGGTCACTGATCGAAGTGCTAAATCAATTAGGCCCCGAGTTGGCACAGAAAGTGACCATATCTTGGTATAAGCTCTACATTGAAAAAATGGCAAGGGGCAGATTAAACTCATCCACGGATCTCGGGTATTTATCCTCGCCTACAACCTGTCCAGTGTGTCATTCAAAAGTCATTAGTCTTCTTGATATCTATCGTGATACTAATGACTTCAGCGTCATAGTGGAATTAAACAACATGAGTTGTGCGTGCAAGGATGCCTGGCGCTCAAACCTTGAGAAGAAAGATCTGTTATCACTTCCCGAAAGGGTGGCAAGTGCCTATGAATCTATTGGGCGAAACGTTTTAGGCGATAGGTGGTGGAACGAAAACGGGAATGGTGTTTTAGAAGAAATCAAAAGTTCACCTCATATTTGAGGCATGTAGAATGAAACGAAACCCTACTAATACTTTTCTCAACTTAGTTTGTGCGCGTTTAAAGAAACAGCGTCCCATAATTCTAGACGATTTAAATTATTCATATCGAGTCGAACGAATTGCAGGATTATCGTTTGTGTCTCTTTGGTTCAGAACCCGAGGTTGCCGGCATGATTACATGGGCGGATGTACCATGTGTAATTATGGGAAAAGCACTCCAGTAGCTGCCGATGAGATGATAGAGTATGTGAAGGTGGGATTGTCTTCCATACCTAACGATAAAGACACTATACTCCTGGTGGAAACATCTGGGAGCATGCTAGATGAATGGGAAGTTCCTGTCCAAGCAAGAGAAGGAATATTAAGATTGGTTCGCAACCATGATTGTAGAAGTTTTTTATGTGAAACTCGAGTTGAGACTATTACAGAGGAGAAATTAAAACAATACGCAGAGATACTAGATAATAAGATCAAGTACATCGAGGTGGGCTTGGAGAGTTCCAACCCGTGGATATCGAAGTATTGTATAAATAAAGATCTATCCTTTGATCAATATGAAGAAAGCATGGCTATGCTGCGTAAATATCAGGTATTGAGTATAGCAAATGTAATCGTAGGAAGTCCCTTTTTATCGCCCAGGGAATCTATCGACGATGCAGTAGAAACCATCCGCTGGGCATTCTCGCATGGCACAGATAGTTGCGTGGTTTTTCCGGTACATGTTAAACGTTGGACATTGGTTGAGTGGTTGTGGGAACACGGTGAGTACTGGCCGGTGTCTTTGTGGTCGTTGATCGAGGTGCTAAATCAATTAGGATCCGAGCTGGCACAGAAGGTGACCATATCTTGGTACAAAACATATACAGAGCAATCAACCAAAGGCCTGCTTAGTGCAGCAAACGATTGGGGGTATTTATCCTCGCCTACAACTTGCCCATTGTGTCATTCAAGAGTCATCAGTCTTCTTGATGCTTATCGTGATACTAATGACTTCAGTGTTATAGTGGAATTAACCAACATGAGTTGCGTGTGCAAAGATGTCTGGCGTTCAATCCTTGAGAAGAAAGATCTGTTGTCACTTCCCGAAAGGGTAGCAAGTGCCTATGAATCTATTGGGCGAAACGTTTTAGGTGGTAGGTGGTGGAACAAAAATGCGTCTGCCCTACGGAATGAATTGATGGGTGAAGTATCCAAACAAGCCTCTGAATTTCATCATACTTGAGCCGAATCTTTGATATCGATATCAACGCCAATAAAATAAGATAAAAATTCTGAATGTCGCGCATCCCAAATGATGGAATACGCGCAGAAACAATGCTATTCGTGGAAACAGTTATGCTATCTATTTTGGCTCTTTGGGATTTCGCATGGAGACGCCACAACAGAAACCAGCATATATGGCATTAAGCGGCTTTTTCGTGTCTTTTTTCCCATATACGCTGACGACCTGCCGTCATACACTAAACAAGCAACCCCATATATGGGGGATACCATGCGAACTACCAGAGAGCCTCTATTTTAAGTTGAGACTGGAGATTAGTATGCTAGATAAGCGAAGACTTTTCGTACATATTTATGTGACACCAATATGCAACCTAAAATGCAAACACTGCTACTATGATGCCAAACCGGCAGGCTCCAAAATAGAACATTCTCTTTCCGTCCCAGACATAGCCGACATTATTATTGCTCTCTGCGAAAAATACGATGCATTTTTTGACATTGAGGGGGGAGAATTTTTTTTAAGGGATGATATAGAAAAACTTTTTGATGTTTTACCGTCCGATTATTGGAATAGAATCACTATAACTACAAATGGTGTCACTAAAATTACTATAGATTCAGAAGTAATTTTAAAACTGGATGAATTTCGTGTTTCAATAGAAGGTCATACAGATGAGCTACAGAGAGAAATTAGGGGTATTAATTTGGCGCCAGTTCTAAAAACATGCAAAGAATTAAAACTAGCGGGAATACCGCTAGTTTTGCGCGTAACTTTACACAAAAAAAACTTCTTCTTCGTTAAGCAAATGCTCGAATGGTTTACCAAACAAGGATTTGATAGATTTAGTCTATATGAATTTCAGTCTGCTGGACGGGGTATAAGGCATGAAAAAGAATATGGACTTGACGAGAGCGAGTTGACCCAAGTATTAAGAGATTTGTGTACTTACCCTTTTGCGAAAGGTGCAGTGCTTATAAAATTAAGCCTTAGCGCCAGAAGAATTCATCTTGTTCAATCTATGAAAAATGAATTTGAACAAAACGGATATGAGATTATCGACTTAAGCGGAGTAGCGAGTTTAATGGTCAATTATGATGGCTCTTTGGGTGTTTGTCCTTGGAAAGTTGGAACCGAACATATTGGTCTTTATGATTCTGACAATTTCATTCAGAATATTCAACGTCTGAATGAGCAAGGGGCTCTTGATCATCTCTGTAATCATTGCTCTGCAATTAGAGTTAGAAGAACACCGATTTCTTGAAGAACAGACAGCGTTCTCCCTGACACCGCCCGCCACAGGGCAGGTGTGGCGGTCTTCGCGGTGAGAAAGGTTTTTGCAGTGTCTTTGAAAATTCTTTCACTGTCCATGAAATATCGCCGCTTTTCTTTTTGCTTGCCAATGTTCAGTTCGCTCCCGTATGGATTCTTTCTCCGTAGTCTACCCCACTTTTACCCGACTTGTGGGTAATAGATAGCTGGCAACAGAACTCGGAAAAATAGACCAACTGATTTTAGTTGCCATAGCACTATTGATTCCTTACACTATCGGGATAATTGGAGCCTTTTTAGGTTCAGGAATACACGAGATTGATAAAAGATTGTTCGGTATGCCTGAAGATTACGTCTTGAACAGTGAGAAGAAAAAATCGGTTGGAAAAATAAAATTTGGGAGTTCTCTTGGCAAAGGTTTGGCTCAGAAAATTCAAAAAATAGCAGTCAGCAAGTTTGGTTCTGAATTATCTTCGGGTTCACTATATTTCAATGTTCATTACAGCCTTCAATTTGCTCCGTTTCCTAGAATTCAAAGCCACATAGCACGAATAACTAATTTAATGAATCTTCATGAAGGGCTTATTCCTTCCATCATCTTTGGAACATTATTTGCTTTCATTGCATCAAATCAGTTACATATTGCAGAACTAAAAATCATAGGATTAATTATTATTGGTGATGGTCATTGGACTTTGGAATCGCTACCACTCTTTGAGAGAAACACGAACCAAGCACGTTTACAGATATTTTCTTTTGTGGCAAACAATCGGCAAAGAAGAAGAATCGCAACAAAAGGGCGCATGCTAATTGTGGTCGGTGGGGCAGTCGCCCGGCCACCGCCAGTTCCGAACCGGATATGAAACCCTTCGACTGCGCTCAGGGCATGCTTTCGCTTCATCCGGCTCTTCAGAAAACAGGCTCTTGTCACACCGCACCTGCGGTGGGTGCAGGTGTGAGTACCTATCCGATGGACTTCATCATGGCAGTGACCGTGCAGAAGCACCAGATTAGAAAGCGCGTTGTCTCTTGCTGTGCCAACTGCACTTCTTCTTAGTCAATGGCGCCAATTCCCCCGCTTCCCATTTCGGGCGCGTCAACGCGTACATGTGGTCTGCAAAACAGCATCCACGTCACAGGCTTCGACCTGCTTTGTGTAAAAATCGTATATCTCCAGTGATTGTTTCAAAACGAATATAAGAGAATCAAAAGGAGGAGGCGGAAAGCCTCCTCCTTGTCCATCTCCAGGCGGATCGCCTAGAATGGGATGGGGGCGAGATTGGGGCAGACTTCGCCGCAAACGAACTCGAGGGCGGCAACCAGTGTGCTGTTCAAGCCGATGGAGTGGCCGATCACCTCATGCACCCTGGCGTCGGGCGCCTCTTCGCATGTAGCTCCACACGCAGGACAATTCTCTTCGGTGAAAGAGTGGATGTAGTTTTCTTCACACTCGCAATCCCAGAAGAGGGGCGTGGTGTAGAACATGTCGAGCCGCCCAACGTTGTGCCGTTCGATCAAAACGAGTTTTTGGGACACTGCATACCTCCTAGATGAACTTGCCGCGTGCAGCGAGCTTTTGCCGCGTGGCAAGGATGTGAGCGCGGTTTTGCCAGTAGTGGCTTTTACCGCCAACTTCACAGACCCAGCCAGAGCCCCGCACACTCGAACTCAGCGAGGCATCAAAGTGAGTTGGGGCTCCGCATCCGGGAACTGGACATTTTGCCGGGTGGACCGGGTAGTACCCGAACGGCGGGCGCTGGGCGCGCTCGCCTCCATCTGCGAGATGGGCGCGGACTGCGTCCACCGCGGGGCATTGACGCCCCAGCGGGCAGGTACATTCCCCATTGATCCCGACGCGGTGGTGGCGCGGGCGGACGGGGTCGCCCAGGTCAACGGCGTAGAAGTAGCCCGTGACCATCACGGTTGGCGCATCCGGCTGGACAACGAAAGGCCGGGCGCGCGTAAGTTGTTGTAACATTCATACCTCCGAAATTGATGGCAAAAGAAGAGGGAGGCGGGCGGCCTCCCTCGTGTTCATTGGGGTGCGTAC
>Ga0210044_10005072_pt1 | contig 17968 bp, 13 predicted proteins | sample CryGey13umfilter_2_FD_183959 | JGI IMG/M metagenome (GOLD analysis project Ga0210044, IMG submission 183959) | Groundwater microbial communities from aquifer in Utah, USA - Crystal Geyser 4/9/14 3 um filter (SPAdes) (version 2) | ecosystem: Environmental > Aquatic > Deep subsurface >... | reverse complement strand
TAAAAGAAAAATATGGGAAGGCGAATAAAGTTTTAGAATTGGATGGTTTTAGTTTTTATTTTGCTGATTTTTGGTTCAATGTACGACAAAGTAATACTGAGCCAGTTTTGCGTCTGAATTTGGAAGCAGATAGTGAAGGATTGATGAGAGAAAAAGTGCAAGAAGTAAGTTCAATTATTCAACAAGGGTAGGAACAAGTCTCCACCCAAGGCGGATGGGTCGATTTGTCCTTACATATTAGCTAGGATAGACATAGAAATTATGTCTATTTTTTTGGCTTAACCTTGACAAAATTCATTTTTTCGTGTATAATAAAAAAGTTGTGCCAGTAAATAATTGCAGATAAGATTTGTCTATAGTTATCCACTGGCAAAAGGAGAAAACAGTGGATGACCCTGTCGAGACGGTCGAGGAGACCGTCAAAGATGATGATCGGCGATCCCCACCGCCGATGCCTAGACGATGTCGGAGCGTCCAGGAATTTGATGTACCTACTGAAGATGACTTCTGCCGTAGAACGGGCAGTGAGGAGCTCTTCAAGGAAGTTTACAAGTTCAGGGGCGACTAGTCCTAATGGCCGGCGCGCGTTGCACCCCGCAAACGCGCGCCGGCCACCCATTCCAAATTTTAAAAAACAGCTCTGAGGAACTGTTTTTTGTTTGCAAAAGTTTGCTTTTTGCGTATAATGAGTTTAAGGTAGTCCAAATTTATTTATAAAGTATTTGTAGATAGATTTGGTCTTCTCGGATTTTTTCCGGCTATTGCGTAATGAAGACCTTATCGCGCGCGAACCATTCTCTTTTGTAAATAAAAAGACGTTTTGTGGACGTCTTTTTTGGTTTTTTTACAAACTCGTCATAATCTTCGTTACCAATTTTCGTGGCAAAAATCTGATAAAAAATATTAATAGTTTGTTGTGTAGTCCTGTGATTACTACTGAAGATTTATTTTTTTGTAATGCATTGTAACCAATCCTTGCTACTTCTTGCGCTGTCATTAGTTTCATACTTTTTGGAAATTCCATGTTGGCAGCTTTTTCAAAGTTTGTTTTGGTGGGACCTGGGCAAAGTGTGGTGACGGTCACACCTGTATTTTCTAGTTCATTGGCAATAGCTTCAGAAAAATTGAGGACAAAAGCTTTGGTAGCATAATATACTGCCATGTAAGGTCCTGGTAAGAATCCTGCAATAGAGGCTACTTGCATAATTTTTCCAAATTTTTTTTCAAGCATTGGTTCCAAAAATAATTTGGTCATTTCTACTAGACTACTGATATTTAGTTTTATCATGTCTAGTTCAGTAGTTAAGTTTGTATCTTTGAATTCGCCTTCTATACCAAAACCAGCATTGTTGACAAGTACATCAATATTAATTTTTTCTTTTTGCATTTCAGCAAAGATAAGTTGTGGTGAATCATCTTTGGTCAAGTCAAAGATTAGAACTTTAGCTTTTATTTGGTATTTATTTTTTAGTTCATCAGCTAATTTATTTAATTTTTCTTCGTTTCTAGCAACTAAAACTAGGTCATATTTGTCTTGTGCAAATAGTTTGGCGAGTTCTAGACCAATACCAGAGGAGGCACCGGTGATGAGGGCTGTTTGGGACATATTATTGATTATTATTTTTGTTTTTCATATCTATTTCCCAAAGTTCTTTTTGGGTTTTGTAAACTACTAAAATAAGACCCAAAACACTAAATCCAATTACATAAGGTAGTGACCATTTGAGATAAGTTTTGCCAAAAAATATTAGGAGTGTGTTTACGATTATAAACAAAAGGCGTATTTCGGTAGGCCCAATTTTCAAATAAGTAATTTTGAATTTGTTTGTAGCTGCGAAAGACAAATAAGTATTGACCATGAAAGCACCAAAAAAAGCTAAAATAAAAAATTGCAAAAATTTGAAATTGTCAGGAAGTAAAATAGAATAACCAATCAAAATTGCACAGAGAAAAATATAGTCTAGAAAATGATCCATGTAGTAGCCCCACTTGATAAGTCCGGTATTGCGGTAGCGTCCGACTGAACCGTCGAAGCAATCGGTAAGCCATTGTAAAAAAATACAAGAGGATATTCCCCAAAGCCAATGAATATTGTTTTGAGCTAACCAACTAAATAAAATGATAAGTCCTGACCATAAGATAGTTGAATAAGTGAGATGATAAGTTTCAATTAATTTTGGGATTTTTGGTGTATATTTTTCTATGAATTTTTTTTCCCAAAAATTAAGTAGAGATGTTCCTACTTTTTTGTCGCCAGCAAATTGTTCTTTTTTTTCTTCTGACATAAACAAATTACATCTCTCTCAATTTATTAATTCTGTCTTCAATCGGCGGATGAGTAGAAAAAAGACTTGAAAAAGCTTTTTTCTTGAAAGGATTGGAAATGAAAAGGTGGGCTGTGGCAGCACTGGCAGTTTGGAGTGGAACATCGGAAGCTGAAATTTTCTCAAGTGCTCGAGCAAGTCCTTCTGGATAGCGAGTAAGTAAAGATCCAGAGGCATCGGCCAAATATTCGCGTTTACGAGAAATGGCTAATTTAATTAGATTAGCGACAATAGGTGAGAGAATAAGTAAAATTAAACCTATTATCATAATAATGCCACCAGCATTTCCTTCATTACTATTGGAACTACGACGTCCGCCTCCAAACATTCTGGCACGGAAAAACCAATTTGATAACAATGAAATCGCACCAACTAAGACAACAACAATGGTCATAACACGAATATCATAATTTTTGACATGAGATAACTCGTGAGCGAGTACACCTTCCAATTCTTCATTTTCTAGAGCTTGCACAATTCCACTTGTGACAGCCACTGAAGCATGCTCTGGATCACGACCTGTGGCAAAAGCATTCAAGGCACCTGAATTTATCATATAGACTTTTGGCATTGGTAAACCAGAAGTAATAGCTAGATTTTCAACCATTTTATAGACGTAAGGATTTTCTTCTTTGCTAATTTCTTTGGCGCCAGCTGAACTAAGAGCAATACTATCGCCTTTGTAATAACTAACCAAAGTCATGATGACAGAAATAATCACAGCAACGACTACTGCTCCATAACCATAACCCATGTAGGCATTGAGAAACCAACCAATGGCGATAACGAACATGGTGAAGATGATGATTAAAATATTTGTTTTTCGTTTGTTGGAGTCAATTTGGGAGTACATATTATTATATTTTATCTTGGGATATTTTTATCTCTATAGTATGCATCTTCTACTATTTTTTTGCAATTTTCTTGTGCTTCATTATTTTCTAAAATTTGATAACAACCTTTTGTCTCATAAGTAGTTGCTGATATAGCTGTTAGACAAGCATAATATAATTTTTTACCTTGTATTGTATTAATTAATTTGCAACCAAGTAGATCTTTTGTCTTTATAATTTCATTGTATAAACATTCTGTAGCTTGTATTTCATCATCGGGGTGTACGGATTTGCATATTTCATCAAAACATCCTGCTTTGGATGTTATATCTGTTATAAGATCACATTTTCTAATATTTTGATCATTTATAGCCATTTGTGTATAACACATAAAAAAACTAGGGTAACCCATGTAATATGGTGCTGTTTTAATTTTTTCACATAAGTTATGATCGTTTGTATTGTAATTTTGTAAAGTTTGAAAATAATCTTTATGAACTATAATATTTTTATAACCTGTAACAATTGCAAAAACTTTATTTTCTTTAAAACAAATATAAATAGTTGGTGTGTTTTTTTGTGGGCGTAGACAATCTTCACCATATCCGCTAATTTCTCTTATATTTGGAGAATGGAAAATAAACATATCCGTGTGTCCTTTTGATGTATATACTTTGTTAGTTGATGTAACCATTTTTTGTTTACTTTCATCATAAAATTTTATCTTTTTAGTGTAGTTTATTGGCTGAGGATTGTAAGAATAAGTTTGTGGGGCATAATTTTTTATTGCTTCTGGATAAACTTTTAATACTTCTTCTTTTGTCATTCCTATTTTAATTTTTTGTTCAATAGTATTTTCAATAATATACTTGTCATAGATTTCTTTTACTCTTTCAAAAGTATGATAAGCAATAAAGTTACTAAGTATTGTTCCAACAAAAGAGACAATTAACAAAATAAATGACCATCTTCTTTTTGTTTTTCTACAAGATTCTATTTTATTTGAAAATGATAGTAGTATTAGAAATGTTATAAAGTATATTGTACTTGGTATCAAAAATGGAGTTATAAAGACTATGCCAAACAAAATTGTAAAAAAACCTTGATATGTAAGTCCAGAAGAAATTGTCCAATTACAACTGTTAAAACAAGCTTCTCTTGGTAGTGGCATTATAAATAAGAGAAGTATGGCTAATAAAAAAATATATCTCAATTTTAATTTTTCTTGAGGTTCTTTACTAAATATTTTTTTAATTTTCATAAATTAGAGAAAATCTGTAAGGTCATAAAGTCTAAATATTTGATTAGACTTTACGGACTCTAAAGATTTAAGCAGTTAGGTCAACCTTGACATTTTCTCTCTCAGCACTGTCTTCAATTTCAAAAAAGTTAAATTTCTCAAATTTTAGCATACCAGCGATCATGTTGTTTGGGAATACTTCAATTTTGGTATTGAAATCACGAACTTGACCGTTGTAAAATCTACGTGAAGCTTGGATTTTGTTTTCAGTATCTGAAAGCTCGTCCATAAGTTGGGCGACATTTTGGTTGGCTTTCAAATCTGGGTAAGCTTCCATGGCGATTTTGATATCACGCATTAGACCCCCCAATTTACTTTCGGCTTGAGCCATTGCTTGAGTATTGCCAGCTTCTTGAGCAGACATAGCCTCGGCACGATATTTGGTAACATTTTCTAGTAAACCTCTTTCATGAACCATATAACCTTTGACACTTGAAACTAGGTTCGGAATCAAATCGTGGCGACGTTTTAATTGAACATCAATATCACTCCAAGCTTCTTTGGTACGGTTGCGAAGAGTGATTAGACCATTGTAAACTCCTATCATCCAAAGGATAATAAGCACTACAAGACCCAAAATAACGTATAATGCAGTCATATATTATATAGACTTAAAGTGAAATAAATTTTCACTATTGATAAATAAATTAAATTATGACATAATGTCATTGTTATTTATGAGGTTATTTTACCTCTTTACGATAATTTAGTCAATCTATAAAATCACTTATTTTAGTCAGATGTAATGACAAATTACAAAATTCAAATGTCAAATCAAATTTAAATGATCAATGACAAATTTGGTTTTTGTTTCTTGTTATTTGTAATTTTCTACACTTATGCTTACTGTCCTACTCTTTATTTTAATTTTAGGTTTGTTAGTAGTTGCTCATGAATTTGGTCATTTTATTACTGCTCGTAAGAGTGGTATGAAAGTTTTTGAGTTTGGTTTTGGTTTTCCACCACGAGCTTTTGGTTTTTATCGTGATCCTGTGACTAAGAAATTAGTTTGGATTTTTGGTAGTGGAAAAACAAAAGAACAGAAAGAAAATCAAAAATCTACTTTAGCTAATACTGTTGGTGGTGAAGAAAGAGAAGAAGAATATCCTGCGACTTTGTGGTCTATCAATTACTTACCTTTGGGTGGTTTTGTCAAAATAAAAGGTGAAAATGGTGAAAATGCCCAAGAAAAAGATAGCTTTGGTGCACAGAAAGCCTGGAAAAGAATAATTGTTTTGGCAGCTGGTGTGATTATGAACATTATTTTGGCTTTTGTTGTTCTTAGTGTTGGTTTTATGATTGGTCTGCCAACAGATTTGTCTGGTGGCAATAGTGATCCACGGGCTATTATAGTAGAAAAACCAAGTGTGGTAGTAGAACAAGTTGAAGATAATTCGCCTGCCAAAGCAGCTGGCATACAATTTGGCGACAAAATTTTGCGTATTGGTGCTAGTGATATGAATTGGTTTGAGGGTGATAAATTACTTGGTGAAGAAATAAATTCTCAAAAACTAATTGATTATGTTAGTTTGCACATCGTTGAAGAATCTTCTTTGGTAGTTGAAAGAGCTGGACAAAATTTGATAATCAAAATGACACCAAAAATGATCAAAAATGTGGATACACCAAAACTTGGTGTTGCTTTGGCTGATGCTGGTGTGATTCGTTATCCTTGGTATTTGGCAATTTACAAAGGATTTATAGCTACATTCGTAGTATTACTAAATATTTTTATTGGGTTTTATTACTTGATAAAAAATCTTGTTTTAGGGCATGGATTAATTTTTGATGTAGCTGGACCTGTGGGTATTGCCACAATCGTTGGACAAAGTGCGAAACTTGGTTTCAATTATTTGCTAAATGTAGTAGCTATGCTTTCGCTTAGTTTGGCAGCTATCAATATTTTGCCAATTCCAGCTCTTGATGGTGGTCGGATTGTCTTTGTTATTTTGGAAAAAATATTGAAAAAACCAGTGCCAATGAAATACGAACAATTAGCTCATACTATTGGATTTTTGTTACTTATGATTTTGGTGGTAGTGGTTACTTATAGGGATGTGGCGAAGTTGTTTTAATATTATGGGATACGAAATACGAAAAGTACGAACATACGAAAGTTTCGTAATTTCGTATCTTTCGTATTTCGTACCCTTTGCTTTATATTTATTTTTATTAATTATCTTATGAAAGATAAACTTTCCAAAATAAAAAAAGATTTTGAAAGCAGTTTGAAAAAAATTGCTGACTTAGATTCTCTTGAAGAACTTTATAACGAATATTTTTCTCGTAAAGCAGGGGAGATGACTAATATTATGAAAAGTTTGAAAGAATTGTCAGGTGAGGAAAGAAAAGAAATGGGTGCTTTGGCTAATACTATCAAAACTGCAATGGAAGAATTGTTTGAAAATAGTAAAAAAACTTTGGAAAATAATAAATGGGAAACATTGCTTGAAACTGAAAAAATAGATATTACGCAAGCAAAATTACCTGTGGAAAGAAAAGGACATTTGCATCCAGTAACTCTAGTACAAAATGATTTGGAAGATTTTTTCACTTCTATGGGTTTTATGTTGCTTGATGGGCCTGAACTTGAAAGTGAATTTTACAATTTTGAAGCAGTCAACATTCCTGATGATCATCCTGCTCGTGATATGCAAGACACTTTTTATATCAAAAATCGTGATAATTTGGTAATGCGTACTCATACTTCATCAGTTCAAGTCAGGGCTATGCAAAAATATGGCGCACCACTTCGTATGATAGTTCCGGGCAAAGTTTTTCGTAATGAAGCAACCGATCCACGGCATGAACATACTTTTCACCAATTAGAAGGTGTAGTGATTGATAAAAATATTACTTTTGGTGACATGAAAGGTGTGATTGAAAGAATGGTCAAACATCTTTATGGTGAAGATACTCAAGTAAAACTTCGTCCTAAATTTTATCCTTTTGTAGAACCTGGTGTAAATGGGGAAGTGACTTGTTTTCTATGCAAAGGAAGTGGTTGTAGAGTTTGTAAAAATACTGGTTGGTTGGAAATTTTTGGTGCAGGTATGATTCATCCTAACGTTCTTAAAGCTGGTAATATTGACCCAAAAGAATATCAAGGTTTTGCTTTTGGTTTTGGTTTGACCAGACTTGTTATGTTAAAATATGGTATTGAAGATATTAGACATTTGGAGAGCGGTAATCTAAAGTTTTTACAACAATTCTAGACAATGATTTTGTTATAAATGTTGTAGTTGTTGAAAATGTTGTAACTGATAATTCAATTACAACAAACGAAGTTGTACGACATTTAGAACATTTAAACAAATTAAATTTAAGAAAGATCCTTTGACATCTTTCAGTGGCATCAGGATGAATAAAACAATATGAAAATTTCATTCAAATGGTTAAAACAATATGTAGACTTGTCAGAATCTATTTTGGCTGAGGAAGTCGCTGCTAGATTAAAAGCTAGTACTGTTGAAGTAGAAGAATTGATTGATTTGTCAAAAAGTTTTGAAAATATTGTTGTTGGTCAAGTCAAAAGTATAGAAAAACATTCCGATGCAGACAAGCTAAATGTTTGTAGTGTTTTTGATGGTAAAGAAAATTGGCAAGTAGTTTGCGGTGGTAGCAATGTTGTAAAAGATATGAAAGTAGCTTTTGCTAAAATTGGTGCGAAAGTAAAATGGCATGGCGAAGGTGATTTGATTGAACTATCTAAGGCTAAGATTCGTGGTGTAGAATCATTTGGTATGATTTGTGCTTCTGAAGAAATTGGTTTGGGAGAAAAGTTCAAGAGCAAAAGTGAAAAAGAAATTTTGGATTTATCAAGTTTAGATCTCAAAGTAGGAGATAATTTAGCAAAAGCCTTAAATCTGGATGATGCTATTTTTGATATTGATAACAAATCACTTTCTAATCGTCCTGATCTTTGGGGACATTATGGAATTGCTCGTGAAGTGTCAGCTTTATTTAACAAAAAATTAAAAGAATATAAAACCGAAGAAATTAAATTTTCAAAAAATGGTGGACAAAAATTGTCAGCCAAGGTGGAAGATAATAATCTTTGTCCACGTTACATGGTTTTAGAAATGGACAATATCAAAGTGGCAGATTCACCAGAATGGTTAAAAACAAAATTGTCAGCTGTAGGCTTGAAATCTATCAATAATATTGTTGACATTACCAACTTTATAATGTTTGACTTAGGTCAACCTATGCATGCTTTTGATAAAGCAAAAATTTTTGGTACGGAAATTTTTGTTAGAAAAGCAAAAGATGGTGAAAAATTCATGGCTTTGGACAATAATGAATATGAATTAAAATCAAGTGATTTGGTAATTGCTGACAATGAAAAGGTAGTCGCCCTTGCAGGAATCATGGGTGGACAAAATAGTGAAATTACTGAAAATACTACAAATATTATTTTTGAATCTGCCAATTTTGGTGCTTCTAATATTCGTAAGACTTCGACTAGACTTGGATTACGTAGTGACTCTTCAGCACGTTTTGAAAAAAGTCTAGATCCAAACATGACAAAAATTGCTATGCAAAAAGCGATAGAATTAGTTATGCAAGTTTGTCCAGAAGCTAAAATCGTTAATAAATTGGTAGACGAAAAATCATTTAGTTTGAATCAAGGACCCATAGAAATTTCACTTGAATTTATCAAAGCAAAATTAGGCTTAGAAATTGAGAAAAAAAATGTCATAAATATTTTATCAAACTTGGGTTTTGTGATTACCGAAAAGAAAGATAAAATGTTCGTAAAAATACCTACTTGGCGTGCTACCAAAGATATTAGTATTCCTGAAGATTTGGTCGAAGAAATTGCTCGTGTTTATGGTTATTCAAAAATAGAAGCAACTTTGCCAACTTTTATTATTAATCCACCAGAAAAAAACAAATTGAGAGATTTGGAAAGAAAAGCACAACAAATTTTGTCAAAGACCTGTGGTTTTACAGAGAGTTATAGTTATTCTTTTGTTTCTCCACAAATTTTGCAAAAGTTGATGTTGAATACTGAAAATCATTTGGAATTAAATAATCCAATTGCTAAAGACAGACCATATTTACGTCGTAGTATTTTACCAAATTTACTCGAAAGTCTTGAAAAAAATAGTCATGAGTTCGATGAAGTGGCTATGTTTGAAATTGGTCAAGTTTTTCATGTTGAAGAATCTGGTGTCAGAATGGAAGAAAAAAGTGATGAGCTTTTACCACGTCAGGACACAATGCTTTCCTTGGTTTATAGTGCCAAAAATAATAAAGTACCATTTTTTGAAGTGAAGTCTGCTTTGGAGAAAGTTTTAGCTGAATGTGGAGTGGATTTTTCTTGGCAAGAAAGTGAAATAATAGAAAATTATTTACATCCTGCACGTTTGTCAAAAGTGGTTATTAATGATGTGGAAATAGGAATAGTAGCTGAATTGCATCCTGCTGTTCAAAAAAATATTGGTATTGATAATAGAGTGGCAGTAACGGAAATTAGTTTGGATAAGTTGGTAGATTTTATACAAGAAAAAAATAATTATCAAATTTTATCTCAATATCCAGACGTTCTTCGTGATGTCGCCTTACTCGTTGACAAAAAAATTACTAATTTAGAATTGTTGAATACTATCAAAGCTGTTTCTGATTTGATTACCGAAGTTGAACTTTTTGATGTTTTTGAAAGTGATAAAATTGGCAAAGACAAAAAGAGTATGGCTTATCATATTACTTATTCTTCAAGTGAAAAAACTTTGGAAACAGAAGAAGTAGAAAAAGTTCATAAACAAGTTTTGGAGAAGTTGCAGAAAAGTTTTGGGGCTGAGGTGAGGTAAATTATTATTTTTTAGATATCTTATATGCAAACAGAAAAAGCAATGGGGGGGGAACATATTAATTTAAATATTTTTTTTCTTTATTTATAGATGAGTTGATTTTTGAAAATTGGAAAGAAGTTGTTGAAAAAATGTTGTCATGGTTACAAAAAAATAAAGATATTTTGTTGGATAAAGATAGATTTAGATCCGAATTTGCATTTTTTTTGGAAAGATTAGTTGAAATGTTTCTAAAAAATGGGAAAAATTTTTCTGAAATAAAAAAAGAGTTAGATATATTTTTTGAAAATCGTTCTACGTTTCTTGATGAAATGTCTTCTGGCTCTGCTAGTATAAAAGAGGGTAAAAGACAACCATCCTTTTCTGAATCTTTGGATGCCACTTTAGAAAGATTTGTTGTACTTGAAGAAGTTCAGGAAATTTTTTCGTCAGTAGTCCAGGGAATAGTTGTTGGTGGTTCTTTTTCTTACGGACCTTTTTATAATGTCAGAAAAGAACAAGGAAATAATCCTAGTTCTGATATAGATTCTATAATGGTGATAAATGATGATGATTTGGCAGACGAAGGGAAATGGCAAAAATTTATGGAGACAAATCTGTTTAATGAAGAACAAAAAACTAAATTTTTGGAAAGAATAAAAACTTTTTTAAAACTAAAAGAACATGGTGATGTAGATATTTTGAGTCAAAAATTTGTGGTAAAAAGAGATAGTGATAATTTTGATGTAAGTATTCACTTTGTGAGTCCTCAAGTTTTTGGTAAAATAGTATTGGAAGGGTTTGACCCTCAAAATATTGGTTCAGATTCCATCGGGGTGTTACGTGATTATAGGGAAAAACCTTTTTCTTATACACATTCAAAACAAAAAAATTTTGATGGGGAAGTTTATGATTTTGAAGTAACTAACACGCCGTTAGAGGGTAATCAAGGATGTGTAACTGAATTGTCTAGTTATATTGTAAAAGAAGGTAAATATTACCCAGGTATATATCAGAATGTTATATTACCACGTTGTAATGTTTTTTATGATAAAGATGGTCATGTTTTTGATCAAGTCACCAACTTTAATAATGTCATAAATAAAATGAGTAACGGCAAAGGTATACTACCTGCTCATGCTAGATCCGGTGTTTTTCCAGTCACTTTGGAAGATAATTTATTATCATATGATTAACTATTTTTTTCAAAATAGTTTACAGCATTAGCCATGCTACGGACATCATGTAAGGCATAGTGTACATGTCCATCCATGTTTAAATTGGCTGCTTTATAAAGAGTTCCACTAGAATATTTGTTTTCATCAATATTCCAGTTTTTTAATAAGGGTTTAACTTTGATAAAAGGTTTTTTGAAAGGTATTTCTAAATTGTAAAATTCACAATTTTGTTTAAAAACATTGTAATCATTGTTGAATGTCCAAATAGGGTAGTCATTACAAAATTCTACAAATTTATGTAGAGCACTTATGAAATCAATTGCTTTTTCTTTTATCATTTCTTCATTTATTGAAGTTAGCTCTACAAAGAATTCTGGAAGTTTTTCATGGAAAATTGGTTTGACCAAAATATCAAGGCTGGCTATTTCTTCATTTTTTTTGCAATCAAAGAGTATTGTTGCTATTTGTATTATTTGTTTTTTATCTTCTTCTCTAGCCATTCTTTTTTCATAAAACATACCATCGTACATGTATTCTGTATCTACATATATTCTTTTATTTTCCATATTTTTATTTTTTAAGATTATATGCTATAATATCATCATATAAAAATTAATTCAAATTTAAGCCCTGTCCTATGTTTGAAACAAGTAAAGATCTACTCTTTGTAGTTCTATCTCTCTCTATATTTTGGTTTACGATATTTCTTTGTTGGTTGCTTTATCAAGCTGCCAGAACTTTGCGTAATATCAATCGCATTGCAGAGATTTTAACCGAGAAGTTGGAACTCATTAGTGATGCTGTCACTTTTATGCGCGATAGAGTGGATCACTTATCTAGCAAAATGGGTGTGGTCAGTAGTATGCTTTCTGGTTTGGTAGAGAAATTTATTGTGGGTAAGTTGGCAGATAAGCTAGATGATAGAATGACTACTAAGAAAAAAAAGACGAAGAAATAAGGATTAAAAAATAAGAATTAAAAAGTACCTGTCTAATTTTAGATGGGTATTTTTTTATCAAAAAGTTTCCCCTCCTGTTAGGAGGGGCTAGGGGAGGTCTGGAGTTTAATAAAACGTTTTATCTTGCTAAAGATCCCCTCTTCCACCAAAGGTCGGACCAGTCCTATGATTGGAACTACTGCTAGTAGGGGGAGAAATATTTTTCGTGAGTTAATTTTACGGCTTGATTTTTACTGTGTTTTAACGTAATATATAAGGGATTTTAAGTTTTGTCATCCTGTTCCGATTTTATCGGAATCAGGATCTTTCCTAAAATGAACTTTTCGTTTTCGCAAATCCAGGTATATAAATAAGTTTAAATTTAAGAAAGACCCCTTGTTGTATTTCATCAACTCGGGGTGTGTTGAACCCCCTATGGATTTTGTTCATCTCCACGTCCACTCTCATTTTTCTCTTTTGAATGGTCTTACCAAAGTAAAACCGTTGGTTAAGTTTGCCAAAGCCAAAGGTTTTAAGGCTATTGCTCTAACAGATTATGGCTCAATGTATGGAGCGATTGAATTTTACCAAGTATGTTTGGAAGAAGGAATAAAACCAATTATTGGTTTTGAAGCTTATGTGATGTCGGGTTCTAGAAATAATTTAGAAGAAGATAAAAATATTTATCGTCTTATTTTGCTGGCTGAAAATTTTGTAGGTTACCAAAATTTAATGCGTCTTTCTTCTCGTGGACATTTGGAAGGATTTTATCGTGATAAGCCCTGTGTGGATAGAGAATTATTACAAGAATATGCTTCTGGAATGATTGCTTTGTCTGGTCCAATTGAAGGTGAAGTTCCACAGTTATTAAAAAATAACAAAATTGAAGAAGCCAAAAAAACAGCCTTAGAATTACAAGATATTTTTAGTAAAGGAAATTTCTTTTTGGAAATGCAAGATCATCCGGCAATTTCCGGACAGCTCGATGTCAATACCAAACTTATTCAACTTTCAAAAGATACTGAAATACCATTAGTAGTAACACGTGATGTGCATTATTTAGATTTTTCTGATGCTGAGGCTCAAGATATTTTACGTTGTATTGCCAATGGATGGAAAGTTGGACAAACTGATAGAGAAGACTATCGTCAGGTAGACAGGTCACTCAATTCTGCTGAAGATATTATTTCTCGTTTTCGTCATGTGCCAGAAGCACTTGAAAATACTGTCAAAATTGCTGAAAGAATCAATGTGGAAATTCCACTCAACAATTGGCATTTTGCTCCGGTAGATATTCCAGAAGATAAAACCTATGATGAAGTATTGCGTGAGTCTGCTTTTGCTGTTGCTCCAAATTTTTATCCAGAAATTACCAAAGAATTAACTGATAGACTTGATTACGAATTAGATATTATCAAGACCAAAGGTTATTCCCCATACTTTTTGTGTGTTGGAGATTACGTTGGATATGCTAAACGCAATGGTATTGTCGAATCTACTAGAGGATCCGCTGCCGGCTCGCTCGTTTCTTATGTTTTGGGAATTACTACAGTGGACCCAATGCGTTTCAATTTGCCTTTTGAACGTTTCCTTAATCCTTTTCGTCCAAGTCCTCCTGATGTGGATACTGATTTTGCCGACGATCGTCGTGGCGACATGATCAAATATGTGACAGAAAAATATGGTTCTGACAAAGTCGCACAAATTATTACTTTTGGAACCATGGCTGCTCGCGCTAGTATTCGCGATGTGGGACGCGCGTTGGGTATGTCTTATAGTTTTTGTGATCAAGTATCAAAACTAATTCCACAAGGCTCCCAGGGTTTCCATATGACCATAGACAGAGCTTTGGTAGAGGAACCAGATTTGAAAAAGTTGTTTGATACCAATTCAGAAGTTAAACGTTTGATTGATTTGGCGCGTACGGTAGAGGGTTGTAATAGACATACTTCTATTCATGCGGCTGGTGTGGTCATCTCACCAACACCTCTCACTGACTTCACTCCAGTTCAGAGAGAAACTGGTGGAGACAGAATTATTACTCAGTATGAAATGCATGCGGTTGAAACTGCCGGAGTTCTCAAAAACGATTTCCTAGGAATTCGTAATCTTTCTATTTTGGGAAATTCTATGGTGATTGTAGAAAAAACTACAGGTGACAAAATAGATATTTACAATCTACCACTTGATGATAAGGAAACTTTTGAAATGTTGGCTCGTGGTGAAACTATGGGTACTTTTCAGCTTGGTGGCTCAGGTATGACACGTTGGCTCAAAGAGCTAAAACCAACAGATATCAATGATATTATGGCTATGGTAGCACTGTATCGTCCAGGTCCGATGGAATCTATTCCTGAATATATCAAAAGAAAATATCATCCAGAAGAAGTCAAATATTTAGACCCACGCATGGAAAAATATTTAGGAGCATCTTTTGGTTTGCTCGTGTATCAAGATGATGTGATGTTGACAGCTATTCATTTGGCTGGTTACGATTGGATGGAAGCTGACAAATTTCGTAAAGCCATGGGTAAAAAAATTCCCGAAGAAATGGCCAAACAAAAAATAAAATTTTATGATGGTTGTCTTAACATTGGTAAACTAAAAAAAGAAACAGTTGACGAAATATGGCGTGCCATTGAACCTTTTGCGGCGTATGGTTTCAACAAAGCTCATGCGGCTAGTTATGGTATTGTGGCTTATCAGACTTCGTATATGAAAGCACACTATCCAGTGCAGTATATGACAGCTGTGCTTCAGGCTGAATCAGGTGATGCGGACAAAGTTTCAGCTATTGTTGGAGAATGTCGTCGTCTTGGTATTGACGTTTTACCACCTGATGTCAACGAAAGTTTCAAATCTTTTGCTATGGTTTCTAAACCTGGTGAAAAAGGACGTATTCGTTTTGGACTTAGTGGTATCAAAAATGTTGGTGAACATATTTGTGAAGTGATTTATCGTGAAAGAAAAGAACATAGTACTTACAAAAATTTAGAAGATTTGATTGATAGAGTAGAGGACAAAGATTTGAACAAAAAATCTTTGGAAAGTTTAGCTCAAGCCGGAGCTCTTGATTGTTTTGGTATTGATAGATCCGTGCTTATGGCGAGTAGTGAAAATATTTTACTATATCTCCGCCAAGGTAGGGATAAGAAAAATACTAATCAAGATTCACTTTTTGCTGGTACTAGTATTGATGTTGATTCCAAAGTTACTTTGCAAACGGCTGAGTCTGCTACGATGGAACAAAAATTAGCTTGGGAAAAAAATCTATTAGGTATTTATGTTTCTTCTCATCCTTTTGTTTATTATGAAAAATTTTTGCAAAATAAAACTGTGAGTATTGCTGAAGTAGAAAATTTTGATAGAGATGCTTGGGTGGTAGTCGGTGGTGTGATTGATTCTCTGAAAAAAATGATTACCAAAAAAGGAAAAGTCATGATGTTTGCTACTGTGCAAGATATGACTGGTAGAATTGAATTATTGATTTTCCCAAAGACTTATGAGGAAACCAAAAATTCTTGGGTGGAAGGAAATGTAGTTTGTATAGTGGGTAAGACTCCAAAAGAAGAAGGTGACAACAAGATTTTTGTAGAAAAAGCCTATGTTCTTAACAAACAAAATATTGGAGAAGTAAGTAATTATCTTGTGACTATCAACAAGTCAAAAGAAGAAAATGTGGATATAAAACCAGATAAATATATTATTATAAATATTAATAAAAATGATTTAACCCAAAATTTGGAAGCCATAAAATCTTTTTTGCAACAAAGTAGGGGAGAGTATTTCGTTTATTTTCAAATGGGTACTGACAAGATGAAAACCAATTTTCAAGTTGATTATTCAGATGAATTTGAAATTGGTTTGAAAAATATTGTGGCGAATGTTAGTTTGGAAGTTAAATAATTTTTTTTAGATTTATCTCAATATTATCTCTATTTTATTTTAATTTATTAAAGCATTAAAACATAAAAACATCAAAGCAATAAAACAACTTCTATTTGATAGTTGTTTTTTATTTTTAGGCTTAGCTATTGACTTTTTGGCCAAAATGTGGTACTAGTTTAGTATAAGTTCTTTGACAATTTGCTTGTTTTTATAGCTTTGGGTGGAAATGTTTTTTTATTTCAAAAAATATATTTTCACCCAAGGCTCGGTTGCCGAGGGTTCAACTAGCTTCGTGAGGTTTTAGAAAAATGATCCGCAACATCACCATCGCCCTGTTTGTGTTCTTCATCGCTTCCTGCACTGATGGCGTCAGCTTCGTCTCCGACGACGGAGTTTCTGCTGACATCTTGGTGGATATGGTGCAAGACGCCAGCGTCGATTCCTACATCGCCGACACGTTGGTGGAGGACACAAACGTCTTCGACGTCAACAACGACTCGTCGTCAGAGGAAGATGCATTTTTCTTCTTCGACGTCTGGCATAAATCTCCATGCGGTGCTGGGGTGCCGCAGTGTGGACAGTTCAACAACTTCGAGTGCCCGCCGTCGCCTGACTCTTGTCAGGTTTCAGCCTGTAACATCAGTGGTTGTTGTGTTGTCGGTTTTGAACCAGGCAACACGGACTGTTGTCAGCAGGATGCCGACTGTGCGCAGGATGAGACCTGCTACAGCGGGCAGTGCAAGAAATTCACTTGCCCGCCGGAAGGTCTGCCCGGAGATTGCTTCGAGTTCAGTGTTCCCTACAGGAACGTCTGTTTCACGAAGTATCTCCTGTCGGCTGTTTGCACCTCGCAGCGTCCAGTCGAGTGTCGTCACGACACCGACTGCTGGGACGACAGTCAGTGTGTTGAGAATCGTTGCCAGCAGTTGAACTGTCTGGCGGGTCTCGACGCGGGCTGCTATGAGACCGACGTCTCGCCGTTCGCGGCAAGCTGGCGTTGTGTCTATGACACGGTGCTTGATGGTACAGCCTGCGATGACGGCAACGCCTGCACGACAGATTCTTGTCACTCTGGGCAGTGCCGGGGGGTGGGTCTGGCGTCGGACTGCACGTCGCCGTAGAACAAGCAAATAGACAAGGGACTTTGGCGCGAGAACTTAGAGGGAACTCGCGCCATTCCCTACAGAGTATTTCTTGTAAAAAAGGAATATTGTGTAGGTAAAAAACAGCTAAAATAAGCAGATTGTTGTCTGCTTATTTTCATTTATTTGGGTTTTGCTGTATAATTGATAAACAGTCAAAAGTCCATAAAGTTCAAAGTCGAAAGTCATTTTTAAATGTTTTTTCTTTTGACTTTATAAACTTTAAGACTTTATAGACTTTTAACTTCACTTTATGCACTGTCCAGTTTGCAATTCCAAAGAAACTAAAGTAGTTGACTCTCGTCTGACACAGGATTCTTTTGCAGTGCGACGTCGTCGGGAATGTACCAAATGTCAGTACCGTTTTTCTACTATGGAAGAAATGGAATTACTTGACATAGTTGTTGTAAAAAATGATGGAAAGAGAGAGACTTATTCACGTGGCAAAATAGAAAAGGGGATTATGCAGTCACTTTCCAAGCGTCCTTTTTTGCAAGAAACTTTTGATAGAATGATTCACAATATTGAACGTGATATTCAAAAAAGAAATAAACGTGAGATTGCCAGCAAA
>Ga0210044_10005071_pt1 | contig 17972 bp, 18 predicted proteins | sample CryGey13umfilter_2_FD_183959 | JGI IMG/M metagenome (GOLD analysis project Ga0210044, IMG submission 183959) | Groundwater microbial communities from aquifer in Utah, USA - Crystal Geyser 4/9/14 3 um filter (SPAdes) (version 2) | ecosystem: Environmental > Aquatic > Deep subsurface >... | reverse complement strand
CTTTTGTTTTTTGTGTTTCCACGGACCTTTGGGGGACCGTTTCTGCGGTTTCAGGATACGGTTGAATAATTCTTAGATGGAGGGTTGGTTTTTCTCAGCCTGTTCTTTCAGGATGTTCAGGTATGCGCGCTGGTCGCCTTCCTTCAGGGAGACGTCCTGTCTGCAATTTCCCCGCTTTACGATGCGGTGCGGGACTCCCGGGTGCAATTACCCGTGCAATTCCAGTCATGTCTCCACTGTACCCGCCCTTCTCCACACATTCAAGGTTTATTGAGTATTTTGTTTACAGAAGTATTAGGATTCCGCCAATTCCCATTAAATATTTCTACAAACGGTAAAGGCCGGGGCGACGGTCTTTGAACAGGTGATTCGTGGGATTCAGCTGTTGATTTGAAGCAGAAAGGTCAATTTCCCGAATCATGGCCACCATTTCAGACAATCCCGCCTGCGCACGGAGCTCTCCATCCGGTCCCATGATCTGGCTGCCGCCGGTGAAAGTGAGAAGGGATTCCGGGTCTCTTGACTCTGTGCCGAAGCGGTTGGCTGTGATGACAAAAATGCGGTTTTCCACCGCACGGGCGAACATGGCACGCTGGCACCATGGCAGTACCAGGTTTGCCGGGTGGGCAATGACGGCCGCTCCACCCAGTGACAGGGACCGGACCGCCTCCGGGAAGATCCAGTCGAAACAAATCATGATACCGAGGCGATACCCCAGGCCAGTGTCCACCGGTACAAAAGGGCTGTCACCTGGACTGAAAAACTCCTTTTCCTTAAAAAAGAGGTGGGCTTTCCGATACACAGACAAAAGCCCCGATGGCCCCACCGCCATGGCAGAGTTGAATATTTCATCACCATGTCTTTCTGCGAATCCCGCAACAATCACACCCTGCTTTTCCCGGGCCAGGGCCAGTAATGCCTGGCCCAGTTCTCCATTCGCCGGCTCAGAGAGGGACAAGGCTTCTTCCCTGGCCATAAATTGGTAGCCGGTGGAGCAGAGCTCGGGGAGAACCATCAGGTCAAAACCTTTCTCCCGCAGCAAAGTTTCGATAGCGCGGACGTTCTGCCCGATTTCGCCGAATACCGGCTGAAATTGCAGGAAACCCGCCCTCAGTTTCATTTCTTTTCTTCTTTTTCCCCAATGGTTTTCAGAATCGCTGCCGTATCCTTTTCCATTGTGGCCTTCGGGTGCTCCACAATACGGCCCACTTCCACTCCGTTGGCAAAGAAGAGAAAAGTGGGAACACGCTTGATTTGGTAGGCATCGACAATTCCTGTGTTATCCACAAGATGACGTCCAACGGCAACCCACTGCACATCGTCGAATTTGAGTTTTTCGTTAATTTTGATAAATTCCGGCACATGCTCCACGCTGTCGGAACACCAGTCTCCGAATACGGTGATTACAGTGACTCCCTTCCCACTGAGCTTGTTGAGCGGAACCGGGTCAATCTTCATCTCTTTGTATCGCTGCTGAAATTCCGGGATGGACAAAACCTCTTTTGTCGTTACGAAACCGCTGAGTCCAAGGAGAGCCAATAAAACCATTGTTCGCATATCAATTTCTCCCTTAGCAAATTCAATGGGGACAGTATACCATTTCCCGTTTTCTGTCTGCAATCTTCGCCCCACCTCTCAGTGGACTGCTGTCGGGCATAAAAAAAATGGCCCAAAGGGGCCGTATTGAAGTTCTTTTTGCCTCCGGTTCAGTGGTACACGAGCTTTTGAATCATTACGTGGTAGTCCTTAGGCGCCTGAACCAGTTCTACCCCGATTTTGTAGCGATTGTACCTTGCGTTGGCCAGTTCCTGAATCCACCTCTGGCGGACAATCAGATCCACAACCTTGTCTCCTGTATCCATTCGAACAACCATCTCAGGATTCTGGGGCATGCTGTTGCACCGGAAACTCAGTCCCCGATGGGATAAATCCAGAGTTTCACCGTTTTCAGTAGGCGCCACTGAACCATACCGGAGGGCAAAGGACCTTCTGGATCTCATAAAACCGCGTTCTTTCATGCCCCCTCCCCCTCTGGAGAAATAAAACCTACAGATAAGATAGGCATTCTTTACAAAATGTCAAGGAAAGCATTTCCTGCGCAAGAATTCGGTATATCGTCTCGTTGAAAGACAAATAACTTCGGGAAATTGGCAAGGTGCTGGACTCGCCAGCTCCTTCTTTTTTTGCAAAGGGTACGGGGGGTCTGAATCCCCCCCGGGTCAATTCTCCACTTTTCCGAAGAGGGGTTACCTGTGCAATTCCTTCAAGGTGGCCTCAATCTCGTCCATTGTTCTATTGAACACCCGCATCGTCGTCTCAAGGGGAACAGGGGTTGTTAAATCAGCTCCGGCATGGGCGAGTATGTTGATCGGGTAGTCTGAATTCCCACTTTTCAGAAACGTGAGATACTTTTCCACCGCGCCATCTTTCTTATTGATAACATTTTCCGCCAGCGCGGTAGAAGCAATCAGCCCTGTTGAGTACTGATAGACATAGTAGTCATAGTAAAAATGAGGTATGAAGGCCCACTCGATTCCATAGGTTTTGTCGACCTGGCAAATGCCGTTGTCATGACCATAGTATTTTCTTACAAGGTCAAGGTAAATTCTTGAAAAATCTTTCCCCGTCAATGCTCTGTTTTCTTCCACTGCTGTGTGAATTTTCAATTCAAATTCTGCAAACATGGCCTGTCTGAAAACCGTCGTTCTTATTCTTTCCAGAAGATTTCCAAGGAAAAACAACCTTTTCAATGGGTCTTTTTCTTTCTTCACCAGATAGTCATTTAACAAATTCTCATTGAAAGTCGATGCGACTTCTGCGACAAAGATAGAATAGTCACTGGTCGGATAAGGCTGGTATTTGTTTGAAAACCAGCTGTGCATTGAATGGCCGAACTCATGGGCAAATGTTGAAATTGAATCATAATCATCGTTGTGGTTGAGTAACAGGTAGGGGTGGACATCGTAAGCGGAACCATTTGAATATGCCCCACTCCTTTTGCCTTTGGTCGGGTACACATCAGCCCATCTATTATTAATTCCCGTCGTCAGCGCATCTACATATTCTTTCCCCAAGGGCTGCATTGCCTGAACAAGGATTTTTGCCGAGTCGTCATAGGTATATTTCAAATCGACTTCTTTTACAAGTGAAGTGTACAGGTCAGAATATTTCAGTGTTTCAACGCCCATCATTCTCTTGCGCAAGGCCAGGTATCTGTGCAATGAACCCAGGTTGTTATTGATGTCTTGTACAAGCTGGGTATAGACCTTTACAGGAATATTGTTCCCATCAAGTGCCGCCTCAACACTCGACGTATATTTTCTTTCTTTTGCGTAAAACCAGTCTTTCTGTAGCTGAGAGAACAGAAGCCTTCCCAAAGTGCCTTCATATTTTTTATACGTGTCGAAAAAGTTTTTAAATACAACTTCTCTGTTCTTCGGATTTTGAGAAGATCTGTATTTCCCATACATTGCCTGGGAGAGTTGGACTTTGGTTCCGTCTGACAGTGTAATTTCAGGAAAATCAAGCTCGGTATTTGAAAAAATGGAGTAGGTATTATATGGAATTGAGGCAAGTACTGAAGTCTGGCTTAATAATTTCTCCTCATTCGCTGAAAGCGTGTGTTTTGCCGTACGAATCGCATCTGACAGAAACATCTTGTACACAGCAAGGCCTTTATTTTCTTTCAAATATGTTTCGATCTTTTCCGCTCCCAGGGAGATGATCTCAGGGGTCACGAACGAAACTTCTGAAGAAAACTTCCTTCCAACCATCGTAGTTTCATCTTTCAGTTTCTGGTTTTCTGAATTGCTCAAATCCTGGTCCGCTTTCATGGAAGAGTAAGAAGCCAGCCTGGAATAGTCTTTTGCAAGGCTGAAGAGAGTGTCTAAACACCCCTTCAGAGTATCGGATGATTCTCCCAGCTTGCCTTTAAACTTCGAAATATCCCCAATCCTCTGATCAAACGCATCCCTTGATTTTACAAAGCCACTATCCGTTTTGTACAGATCTGACAGATTCCACGTATATTTCTCTTCAACATCCCTTCGCTCAAGCGCTGTCACCGCGGTAGTACACAAGAAGATACATCCCAATACTGCTGCAATGGTTTTCATTTCCCCTCCTAATAAAAATTTATCGGAACTATTTTGAGATCAAATGCAAAATGACTTCGCCTTTATCCTTTTAAACTTTCATGGGTTCACCAGATCGATTAACCCGCTGGTGATGGAGCCACTCTACACGTATCCGTCAACGCTGTCAATCACCTGCTAAATAAGGAAAGATGCATTTCCCTCAAATCCCCAAAACGTGGAAAAAGGAAGGTCCACTCTATCCCCCAGTGGAATCGAACAGCCTTTTGTCCTGCTTTCTGTCCGGCAGCATCCCGGTCAACTTCTCGATGTAGCTCCTGCTGACAAGGTTCCGCTCGAATCTCCTTGCAGTTTCCAGGGCAGCTGACTTCATCTGTTGGAGCTTATCCGGCGGTAAACTGAAAAAAGGTCCATCGCTTTCGCCAACGCTTCCGGGTCTCCGGAAGGGACAAGATACCCATTCACGCCATCTACCATGTATTCAGATAATCCCGCAATCCGGCTTCCCGCGACAGGCACAGAACATGCCATAGCCTCAGTGGCGACATTTCCGAAACTCTCCGCTTTGCGCATGGTTGGAAAAGCCAGAAGGTCCATGGCGTTGTATTCGCGGGCGAGTTGTTCCTGAGGGACTGCACCCCTGAATAAGACCCGTCCCTCAATTCCCAGCTCATATGCCAGTTTCTTGTGCTTTTCAGTCAAGACACCCATCTCCGACAATCAGAATCCTCACCGCTGTTTCAGCAAGCACAGCCGCCCTCACCAAGACATCTATTCCTTTAAATTTTTCCAGCCTGCCCACATAGCCTACGGTCGGAAAACCCGCAGCTTTATCCCCGGGATGAAACATGGCCAGGTCCACACCCCCAAGGAGATCCAGTCCATGCAAGCGCACAACAAAGAGAGGTTTCTCCAATTTCCGGAAAAAAAGGCAAATACGTATGGGAGGGATAGCTCGACTGCATCACGTCGTAGTGATTGAACTGCGCCGTCAAAATCTTAAGATAGAAAATGAGATACTTCCAGATTTTTTCAAAAATTTTCCGGGACTTATCCGAAATGACAATCCTGTCCACTTCAATGCCGTTTTCAACCAGACCCTTTTCAGTATTTCGAACAAAAATCCCAAAAAAGAGGTGATGCCTGCCGGGATACATGTTGGAAATCAGAAGAAAACGGATGGGTTCATTGGCATTATCTCGTAATTCCCGGTTGTTTCGGGATGGATGGGAAGTCATCCGGAAACTGTCACACCAAGCGTAAGAAGAGCCGTTGGTTTCCGCTGGCAAGCCACTGTCACGACAGGAACTAATCCGTCAAGCTTCTGCAGAGTCGTCATTAACGCGATATCCGGCAGATTATTTTCCGCACTGAGATGTGTCAGAATAACCTGTTCAGTTTTTTCCGTCACAGCCCGTTGCACGAGATCAGCAGCCGCCTGGTTGGACAAATGTCCACGTCTTCCCATAATTCGCTGTTTTAACTCCCAGGGATATTGGCTCATTTTCAGCATTTGAGGATCGTGGTTGGACTCCACCAGGAGAAGGTGGGAACCTTTTACCTCGCAGGCGACAAGTTCTGTGACATAACCCAGATCCGTTACCTGGCTGACGCGCACGCCTTCATATTGAAAAATAAAACCCACCGGATCTACTGCGTCGTGGGATATCGGACAAGGGAAAATCTCCAATCCGGATACAGGGCTGAATGGCTTACCGGAAACAACGGGGACAAGGCCAGCGTGCTTTTTTTCGGCCAGCCCTGCCGCCTGATAGGTTGCCTCCGTAGCATATATCGGTACGCCGAATCGCCTGCTGAAAGTATGTAAACTCTGGATGTGATCGGAATGCTCGTGGGTCAGAAAGATGCCCTCGATAGATGCCGGGTCCACGCCTATTGCAGCCAGGCGCGCTTCGACTTCCCTGCAGGATAATCCGCAATCAATGAGAAAGGAATGCTCCTGAAACCGGAGGTATGTACTGTTTCCCCGGCTACCACCGGCCAGAACCGAGCACGCAATCATAAATCACAGACTTTTCGGACAAATGTTACAACTTCATCCGTACTGGTTCCCGGTTGAAAAACTGCCTGAATCCCCATTTTTTTCAGTTCCGGAATATCTTCCGTGGGAATGATACCCCCTGCAAAAACAGGGATGTCACCAGCATTGCGTTCCTTCAACAGCTTCAGAATTTCAGGGAATAGATGATTATGGGCCCCGGAAAGAATGCTGAGCCCGATACAGTTGACATCTTCCTGAATCGCCGCGGTGACGATCTGCTCAGGCGTTTGCCTGAGTCCTGTGTAGATCACTTCCATTCCGGCGTCACTGAGCGCCCGGGCAATTACTTTCGCGCCTCTGTCATGGCCGTCCAGGCCAGGTTTTGCAATGAGAACACGTATCTTCTTCATCGCTCCATTATACACGGAAACCCGCGGTCAGAAACTGGAAAAGAGAACAAGTTTATGTCTGAGTTTAGAAGCTTTCTATTCTAACCGGAGGAGAAGTGAACGGTGATGGATGATGAGTGATGGTCAAAGGATGGGCAATCCCCTGATTTTTCTACACCCTACTGTTACTCTATATCTGCTCCGCCGAAATGGCAACGTGGCCAACACCGTCAAAGTTCAGCTCCCTGACCTGTCCGGATTTCATAAGATTCTGCACTGCAGTCTCCATGGCGGCCTGGTCAACTCCGATACTGTCCGTCATCTCCTGAATTGTACAGGGTCGAATTCCCACGGTTTTTAAGATTACAGATTCAAGCAGTTCCCCCTGGATTTGACGACGGGCACCCCGAAGGGTGTAGTAGGCAACCGGTACGGCTTTTTCCCCCACCAGCTCGGCAAAACGCTGAATCGTCTCCTCGGATGATGCATGAACATTGTTCTCAGCAGGAGGGCGGAATACGGTGTTGATCTGAACTGAGTCAGGATTTATTCTGTTGATACATTCCTTCAATTTTTCAAGCTCCTCGTCACTGGTATTGATTCCATCAACCAGAAGAACCTCAAGAATATAGTGGCCGCGGCAAGCCCGCTGTGCCGAAATGAGCCCTTCGACCAATTTTTCATACGGGATATTGGCTGTGGGACGGTTGATACGACCATAGGTTTCCGGGCATCCCGCGTCCAGAGAAGGAACCAGGTAGTCCGCCTCCAATACCCGTTTCAATACTGATTCCCGGTGAAGCAGGGATCCATTGGTAAGCAATACCACCGGCACCGTGGTCATTTCTTTGATTCCGTGAATAATCAAATCGATTTCCCGGTGCAGAGTCGGTTCACCGGAACCGGCAAATGTGATGAAATCCGGCAGGTCATCGTGATGATCTGCCAGATAGTTTCTGAGTTCATCCAGCACTTCGTCCACCGGTGCAAAAATGTCCACACAATCGGTCGTTCGTGGCGTCCTGCCTACTTCACAGTACACGCAGTCAAATGTACATGTTTTCCTTGTAAACAGATCTATACCCAGTGAACGCCCGAATCGACGGGAAGGAACCGGTCCGAAAAGCCACCTCACAACACTATCCCCATAACCAGTCTGGCCGTTACTGCCAGCAGAACGGCAAGGCCAGTGGTTCCGAAAGCCACACCCAATGTGTTCTTCCATCCGGTTTCCCGATACAACACCGCAATTGTCGAAATACAGGGAATGTAAAATACGGTAAAGACACTGAATGTAACGATTTGCTGAATCGTCATTACGTCGGTAATCGTGTTGGTACCCAGAGCCTGAAACAGCATCATCAAAGACAGTTCCTTCTTGAAAATGCCAAAAATCAACGTGGTTCCCACAGCCTTCGGCAAACCCAGAATCGTGACTGTCAGTGGGGATAAGGCTGCGTTAACGGTGGTGTCCAGATGGTAGTATTCCAACAGTCCAAGCGCAATCGTACCGATAATCAGAAATGGGATGACTACTGTGAAAAAGTCTTTCAGCCGTATCCACGTTTTCGCTGCAACATTCTTCAGCGACGGCATATGGTAGGCCGGAATTTCCAGTACCAGCCCGGGTGTTATCCTGGGATCCAGCATGGCAGCGATTCGGCCCAGAGCACCGATAACAAAAACGTTCAGGATGTACAGGCCGATGGCATATACCGGACCCAGATAAAATCCCACAAGACCGAAAATAATCACGGTTCTGGCAGAACAGGGAACCAGCACTGAAAGAGAAGCAGCAACAACCTGGTCCCGTCGGGTCTCCAGGTTCCGGGCCGCCATCACAGCAGGTACGCTGCAGCCGTACCCGAGGACAAAGGGAATAACCGCCTTGCCGTGGAGGCCGATCCGATGCATGACGTTGTCTGCCAGAAACGCAATTCTTGCCATATAGCCGGTATCCTCCAGAAAGGACAACCCGACAAGAAAAGGAATAATGTAGGGGATTGCGATTCCCAATCCGGCGCCAAGGCCCTGGACAAATCCATTGGTAATGAGGAGACCCAGTCCCTGTGACATCCACCCTCCCAACAGCTTACCCAACGCTTCAAACTGGCTCAGAATAAAGCCTTCAAAGTAGCTGCCGGTCTTGAACACCGCCGTAAAGAACAGGTAAAAGACCGTCAACAGTATCAGATAGCCCCAGAAGGGATGAAGAATAATGGTATCCAGCTGGCTCTCCAGAGTGGGTTTGGTGCGTTCAAATGAAGTCACCTGCTCAAAGATACTCATGGCGAGATTGTGGCGTTCCGCTGCAATAACGAAGTTGGCCGGCCGGCCGTGTCTTTCCTCCAGCCGCTGCTGACATTCGCTTACGACCTCCAGAAGCGATCCGTTGAATCGTTCCAACTCTTTCACATAGAATGGATCATTTTCCAGCAGCCGAATGGCTACGGTTCTTCCGGGAACATGGAATGAGGCAACAAGATCCTCCGGCAATTTTTCAGCCAGTTCCACAATCTCGTTCTCTACATCACGCTGATAACGCAACGTTGTTGCATTTGCAGGAATATGCTTTCCATGGGTTGCACGAATGACATCAAGGGTTCCCTTTCCATGGTTGGCAATCGTTTCCACCACAGGTGCATCCAGCAGCTGGGCGAGTTTTTTTGCGTCGATGAGTATGCCTTTTTTCCGGGCGCTGTCCACCATGTTCAGCGCCACAACTATCGGCCGTTGAAGTTCAATCAGTTCTATGGTCATTTCCAAACTGCGGCTCATCACAGAGGCATCGACAACATTTACAATCGTGGAATCCTGTTCGTTGATAATGAACTTCTTGGTCTCAAACTCCGCCTTATCACTTGGAATCAATGAATACGCGCCGGGTAGGTCAACAATAGAATACAACGTCCCCATCAGGTTCAATGATCCAATCTGATAAGAAACTGTGGCACCCGGGAAATTTCCGGTCAGTGCCTTGTAGCCTGTGAGGCTATTAAAAAATGTACTCTTCCCGCTATTTGGCTGCCCCGTGAGCAGAATCCGTTGCATGTGCATCCTCCGTGGTATCGCCGGCCGGAGAAACCAGGATCTTGGAAGCGATCCCACGGCCGATTGCCACGTTGCTTCCGTTGACAGCAACCATCAGCGGTCCGCTAATGGCAGACTTTTTCGCCAGTATCACTGTCACCCCCTCGTGGAAGCCCAAATTTTTCAGTTGAACCTGCATGCGGAAACCGCCTGAGATTTTCATAACCTTGGCGGTTTCCCCCACCCTCAACTCCATGAGTGATTTCATTTTTTGTTGTCCAGTTGCGTCTCCTGAAAGCGTTGGGAAATCTTAATCTTTCCGGCGTCTTCCATGGATTTTCTTGCATTCCGGATAAATGAAGTAAACAGGTCGTTGCTCCGTCGCTGAATTTCCTTCGCTTTCATGTCCTGCGCCTTCGCCATAAAGTCCTTCTGGTCAAACGGAACCTTGTCAGTAATGCGGCATAAAATCGTATCGCCATTTCTGTCAGTCAAAGGCTCTGTAAATTGTCCGTTGTCATAGGAAAACAGTTTCTCGAAGGAATCACTGCTCTTCTTGACAATAAAGTTGGCCGGGGCGCTCTGCCTTGTAACCGGATCAATCTTCTGAATCTTCATTCCTTCTTTCTTAACCAGTGTCTCGAAGTTCTTCGGTGTCACCCCTGCACGGAACTTTTCAGCAGCCTGCCTCGCGAGTGCCTGAGCCTTAATTTTGGCAATATCATTTTTCACTTTCCCGGCAACTTTCTCAAAAGGCGGAATCTCCGGATCCTTTTCGCCCATTACCTGGAAGACGATCACGCCTTCAGCCGTTTTCAATGGGTCTGATATATCCTTTATTTTCAATGAAAACGTTGCATTCGCAACCCGGGCGCTGGGACCGATGCCGTTGATTGTGGCCATGGGGTCATTGGCAAAAAAGCCACTCTCAATCACAGTGTATTTCATTGCTTTTGCGGCGACAGCCAGATCCTTCTTTTCCTTTGCGGCTTTACTGAACTCGACAGCCTTTTTCTGGACCAGTTCCTGAGCTTTCTTGAATTTCAAATCACTTTCGATGTGGCTTCGGGCCTCTTCCAGAGTTTCTATCTTTCCTTCTTTATGGCCGGTCACCTTGATAATGTGATAACCGAACTGCGTCTTTACCGGCTTTGAATATTCACCCACTTTCATGCCAAACGCGGCAGCTTCGAATGCCTTAACCATTCTTCCTTTGGGAAACCAGTTCAGATCCCCGCCTTTCTTGACCGTTGTGTAGTCATCGCTGTATTTCTGAACCAGACTTTTGAAGTCTTTACCCTTTTTCAACTGAGCGTAAACCTTGTCCGCTATCTTCTTAGCTTCGGCGAAGCTTCTTTTTTTCACGGTAACACCGATCAGAATGTGGCTGGCCCGAACCTGTTCCTTCTGGGTGTACTTGTCGATGTGTTCCTTGTAATATGCTTTGATTTCTTTATCCGAAACCTGCATATCCTTTTTGAACTCGAAAGGGGTGAAGCGAACAAATGAAATGCTCCGTTTCAGGGGAGTCCGATACGCGTCTTTATGAGACCCATAATATTTTTCCGCTTCGTCATTGGTCACTTCCTTCAGTGCTTCCCCCATATAGGTCTGGGCCTTGAAAGAAACGTATTCAAACCCGATTTTTTCATTCTGATCCCGATAGATCTTTTTTACCTGGTCATCTGTAAGGGTAATACTGTTGCTCACCAGGTCTCCCAGCTTTGTAATCAACTCATCATTCCCAATTGATTTTTCGAAATCAGGAATGGTTTTCCCGTAGCCTTCCACATAGCGCTTATATTTGTCGTAGCCGATAAATTCGCCTTTATCATTGGTGAACATCCGCATCGAGAGAATCTTTTTTGCGATCTCTTCCTTGGAAACATGAACGCCCATTTTCTTCGCCTCGTGTAATATCACCCGGGTATCCACAAGGTTACTGATGGCCTGCCGGTCAATTCCCAGCATTTTTGCCATATCAGATGTGTACCGGTTCCCGTACATCTGTTTGTACCGGTCTTCCAGGCTTCGGAACTGTTCCACGTATTCCTTGAAGAGGATTTCATCTCCGCCAACCCACGCAATCACCGAAGTGGGCTGGCCAATTTTACCCTGGGCTCCCCAGTTCGCAAACACATAGAGAGACAAGGCGATAATCACAATCCATAAAATAAACGACCACTTCTTAAAATCTTCTCTTAATGCCAGTAATGCCATATCGAATCACAAGCTCCTTTCCCTCGAACTTTCAAATCTCATCTATATTAGAGGATGAAGCCCTGAATCGCAAGGGAAAAGAGAGAACAGAAGTGTTCTGAAGAGGCAAAAGTTTAAGTCTAAGTTTGAGTTTAAGTTCGGAAAGAAACCAGATGGCTGACTCCCTGTCTTTACTCAAACTCAACCTCAACCTTGATTTTGCTTCCCCTTTTTGATCTGCAGGTTGTGTTCGTAACGCATCTGGAGCAATTCTACCATCAGGGCAAACCCCATGGGCAGATAGATGTATGCCTTGGGTACTTCCTTGTGCATCCCTTCCATAAAAATAGTAACGCCGATGGTGATCAGAAACGCCAGCGCAAGTATTTTCAGCGTGGGATGGCCGATAATGAACTCGCCAACCGGTCCGGCGTAGACCATAATCAAAAGAAAAGATAATACAACTGCTCCAATAATGACCCAGATATGGTCGGTTAGTCCTACCGCCGTTATCACTGAATCAATGGAAAACACAATGTCCAGAAGGACAATCTGAACCACAATCAGAGCATATCCCCGATGGTCATCCGGGGGAAGTTCCACTTCGCCGTCAGCTCGAAGCTCCACTGTGTGGTGGATTTCCCGAACCGCCTTGAATAGCAGAAACATTCCTCCCGCAATAAGTACGATATCCCGTATTGAAAAATGCCAGATGATGTTTCGAGTTAATGAGGCCAATGCCAGAACAGCAACCACCAGCAGGATCCGGGCAATCATGGCCACGGAAAGTCCGATAATACGAGCCACTCTGCGGCGTTTCTCTGGCAGCTTACCGACAAAAATAGAAATTACCAGCACATTGTCCACGCCGAGCACCAATTCGAGCCCGACAAGCAGTAGTAGCAGTGCTATTGCATCACCCATTTTCGCCTCCATCTGTTATTTCCAGAAATCATACCACGGATTCCGGCTCCTGAGACAGGCAGGGACCAGTCTGAGTTTAAGTCTGAGTCTGAGTTTGACTTCAGATAAGATTAAGAAAATACTTGGAAATATTCTCCTTCTCCCACTCAACTCTAACCTTAATCTCAACCTCAACCTTGACTTCCACTTATTCCCCTGTCTTTACTAAAACTTAAACTCAGACTCAAACTTGTCTTTTTAGCCCCGGAGTCGGACAAGTGCATAATCCATCCCAACGGAAAGGGTCCTTTCAACTTTTTCGTGGAGGGGGACATTCGGCAATGCCTTCATACCCAGATCATCAGAAACAAGGGCGCCTGAATGAAAGGACTTCAACCGGCTGAGCAGTGGTTGTGAGTAGGTGGAAATGCCCTGATAGCCCGCAATTTTAACATGGGCCATCATAACCCAGCGATTGGGACGGGCCAGCTCCCGGAAAGGCTGCTCGTCTTCCGGGGCAATCTCCGACAGCACCGGCAGATCAAAATGGCTGTCCGGGGTGGTCGGGCCAAGCCCCGGATAGTGTTTCAGGCAACCGACAATCCCGGTGGATTCCAGACCTTCCAGATAGGCAGCAGCCCGCTCAATGACGGTGTTCGCGTCTTGTCCAAGCGTGCGTCCCAAAAGGCCATTTCTGCTGTTTCCCCGGTTCAGGTCCACCACAGGAGCAAAATTCACATCCACTCCGAAGCGTCCCAACAAATGACCGGATTCTCTGCCAAAAGCAACCAGATCTTCATGGTCTCCCATGGCCGGTACGTCTCCGATGATTTTCCTGAACCGATTCACGAGTCCCCCCTCAAAATCAACCGCTATGAAAGTATCCTGTCCTGCGGCGGTTTTGATATCAGAAATCAATCTGTTCAATTGACATTCCCGGTCAACATTTTCCGAAAAAAGAATGACTCCTCCGGGACGCACTGTTTCAAGAAAACTCCTGTCCGAATCCATCAGTTGCGTTCCGGTCACGGATACAATCATTTGTCTGCCGTAAGGAATCAGTTTCTTGCTGTCAATTTCCATGGATTACACGCCTTCCTTCAGTCGGGCAAGGAAATTCAGTGCTTCCAGAGGGGTCAGGCTGTCCACATCCGTATTTTTCAATTCCACCAGTACCGGGTGATCGTCCCAGTTGAAAAGAGGACGCTCTTCCGCTTTTCTAAGTGGAGGACCAGCAATTTTGGGCTCTCCGTTCAGTGTAAATTCATTTTTTTCAATGTTTGCCAGCACTTCAAAGGCTCGTGTAATGACCGCTCTTGGAATTCCGGCCAGTCGGGCCACCTGAATTCCATAGCTTTTGTCTGCTGCCCCTGCCACAATTTTCCTGAGAAACAGCAGCTCGTTGTTCCATTCCTTGACCACTACATTCAAATTGACAATATTCTGAAACAGCTTGTCGATATCCGTCAATTCATGATAGTGAGTGGCGAAGAATGTTCTGGGGCACTTTTCTTCTTTTTCCGCGAGAAATTCAGTAATCGCCCACGCCAGTGACAACCCGTCAAAGGTCGCTGTCCCCCGCCCCACCTCGTCCAGAATAATCAGGCTCCTTTCGGTGGCATTGCGAAGAATATTCGCGGTCTCCACCATTTCCACCATGAACGTGGATTCTCCTCCGGTGAGGTTGTCGGAAGAACCGACACGGGTGAATATCCGATCGGTCAATCCGATCACCGCCCTTCTCGCCGGGACAAAACAACCCATGTGGGCCATCAGTGTAATCAAAGCGTTCTGACGGAGATACGTGGATTTTCCTCCCATATTGGGTCCGGTGATGATGGCGAGACGGCGGCTTGCATCCAGATCAGTATCGTTGGGGACAAAATGCTCTCCCTCAATAAGCTCCACAACGGGATGACGGCCCTGTTCAACATATATCCTGTTCTCCGGGACCACTTCCGGCCTGCGATAATCTCGTTCCAGCGAAAGGAAAGCAAAACATGCCAACGTGTCCACCACCCCCACAGTGTCCGCCGTTTCCAGGATAGCCCTTCGATGACCCGACACCTCCGCTACAAGGCTGTTGAAGGTTTCCGTCTCAATTTCGAGGATACGTTCCTCTGCGTGGAGTACCTGCTCCTCAAAAACCTTCAATTCCGGCGTAATGAACCGTTCCGCGTTTACAAGTGTCTGCTTTCTGTCGTAGCCTTCCGGTGTCTTCCCCCTGAGGCTGGCTTTTGAAATTTCAATGTAGTAACCGAATACCTTGTTGTACTTGATTTTCAGTGAAGGTATTCCAGTTTTTCCCCGTTCTTTCTGCTCCAGTTCCCCCATTGCGGTGCGAACATTGCGGGCGATTCCCCGCAGCCGGTCCAGTTCATCTGAAACACCCGCCCGTATCATTCCCGGTCCTTTCAATCTCGGTGCCGTCTCCTCCAATACCGAATCCAGTTTCAGAAAAACAGATTCCAGATCATGAAACCCGGCCCGTAACTCATGGAAAGGCGCATCATCCAGTACTTCCTGAAGCAGGGGAATGGCTCCCAAAGCCTTCTTCAACACGGTGAGTTCAGGCGGGGAAACGGTCCCCAGGGTCACCCGGGTAATGATCCTTTCCATATCACCGATCATGGACAAGTGGTCCCGAATTTTTCCCAGTTTCTGCGGGGCATCCAGGAACCACTCGACCACTGAAAGCCGACTTTCAATTTCCCCGGCATCTTTCAACGGGAATTGAATCCAGTCCACCAGTTTTCTCTGCCCCATCGGAGAAATGGTACGGTCCAGTGCCCAGAGCAGGCTTCCGTTTCGTTTTCCGGTGGCCGCAGACGTGAACAACTCCAGATTCTTTCTGGTTACAGGGTCCACAATCAACTGACGGCTCTCCTCACTGTACACCAGTCCCCTTACTGCGAAATTCCTCGTTTTATAGTTTTCTTCAAGGTAGTGAAAATATCCGCCAAGCGCACGCAAGGCATGTTTTTTTCCTTTGATGCCGAATCCGGCCACTGTGGAGACTTCAAACAACTCTCTGACCCGTTCCGCTGCCATCCTGCTTTCAAATGCACCCTCATCAAATTCATTGATCATCGGAGAAAAGTTTCTAAAATCAGACAGCATGGCGCTGGACACAACCCCAAACGGTGCCACAATCTCCCTGGGCACCAGCAATTGGATCTTCTGGGAAAGGATAGAAACGGGAACCTCCATCAATCGGCACTCCCCCGTTGTGGGATCGCCAAACACCAGACCAGCCTTTTTTTCGTCCGCATAAATCGAGAGCAGACCATGACCGGCGGTGTTTTCGTCCGTGTTCAGATGGGAAGTAGCCGGGGTCAGCACGGTCACCACGGCCCGCTTCACGACTCCCTTTGCCAGTTTCGGATCTTCCACCTGTTCACATACGGCGACCTTGAATCCGGCTTTCAGAAGTTTTGCCGCGTAGGTTTCGTAAGCATGCCATGGAACCCCGCACATTGGCGCTTCTCCAAACGTCCCCTTGCCCCGCTTTGTCAGTGTAATCTCAAGGGTTCTGGACGCCTTGATCGCGTCATCGAAAAACATCTCATAAAAATCTCCCATTCTGAAAAACAGGATGTGATCCGGGTACTCTTCTTTTGCTTCCATAAACTGCCTGAGTGCCGGGGTTAATCTGGTTTTATCGATGGCCAATTGCATGCTCCTGATGGCTTCATTCCAAACTCTAATGGTGAACAATTGTACCACAGAAGGCGGCTTCGCCGCCGTGGATAGTGCGAGGCAAGCACAGAAAAAGAATGGGACTCACCGGTAGAGATCGCAGAGTACGCCGAGAGGGAGAAGGAAGAGGAGAAGACGATTTATCACAAAGGCACAAAGGTCAGATAAGATGGAGGAGTATACAAAACACGCATACGACTTTCTTTTTCTGTCAGAACACAGAACACGGTCGCCGGAGGCGAACAGAACACTTTCACCCCGTCTCCCTGAACGCAACGTTCAGGGAGACGGGGTGAAACTCAGAACAGTTCCCAGTTACCATCCGGCATATGCCGAACCCTTTTCAGCAGTCCGGTACTGAAGATGACAAGTGCGTACTGGCGTTCGCCTGATGTGTCATTGTCGTCAATATCCCCCTGGTGCATCAGCAGAACAGCAGAGGCATTGCCAACACCATTTATGAAACCGGTTTGCTGAATGGTGATGTTTACAGCCGCGTCGGCGAGAATGGGGATGCTGTCATTCACTCCGTCCCCATCCACATCCAGACCGGTTACCGCAGTAGACCCGTCCCGGGCATTGGACCGAATCACCGTGTATTCTTCAAAATGATAATCCGCCCCGTCCTTCGGGTTCCCGGGGTCCACAGTTGTGTTGCTGAATACAATCCGGCTCAAAACAGTCGCGCCCTGTGTAAATGTTACAGTGCGATCCGCCGGGGTGTAAACTACCGTGATGTCCCCGTTCTGAATAATTGCCTCGCTGCGGCACCGGGAAAATCCGTCGTAGAGATCAGACAGGCCCTGCTTTACCCGGGTTGCCCGCATGGCGGTGCGGTATGAAAATGCAGCAACCGCCATGACAACAGCCAGAATGGCAACCACCACCAGCAGTTCTATCAGTGAATAACCCTTTTCTCTTCGGCATTTGTTCATTTTGTATACCATCCGCCGCTCCTTCCCAGCGTCTGGGCGTTGATATCTTGAATTGTTGAGCTGGTACCGAGTCCCGCTCCCTGGGCATTCACAACACGGACCGGGCCACTGGGAGTGTTGAGCCAGATATCTCCGGATTCACTCTCGAACGGGCTTCCCGGCTTTCCTTCACCCACGAGGTTGGCGCCATTGTTGTCCCCTTCTTCATCGGCAATGAACATGGACGCCAGGCCGAAGATATAGAGGTTGGACTCACCGAGGGAGCAGTAGTTGCCTTGCTGCGGGTAGCGGTAGGTCAAGTACAGTGTTGTGGTATAGGCCAGCTGGTTCAGTGTGTAGCCGGTAATAATCGGGCTTGTAAACAGGGTTTCCCGGACCGGTAACTGGAAAAAATACCCCTTGTCATCCGGACCCATGACGTCGTCCCGACTGACTACAGTGTTCACTCCGTTGGCCGCTTCAAAGGCGTTCAGATCCACCATATCTGCGGAGGTATAAACCGGGGCCGGGTGCTGGTCGTAGCCGGCATCATCCTTCACCGTGTAGAGAACCGAATCATCTATTACGTTTCCGCCTGCCTCCGATCCCATTTCTCCAGTGGAAATCCAGACCGCACCGGTGGAATCCAGCAACAGGGCCGGAGTGTCAAAAATAGTGGTGCCATACATGGATTGAAAAATTTTCTCCATGTGGCTGCTGCTCAGTGAGCCGATACCGCTGA